>Ga0056116_1001103_pt1 | contig 10201 bp, 9 predicted proteins | sample WorMetOlspDAHAB2_FD_67352 | JGI IMG/M metagenome (GOLD analysis project Ga0056116, IMG submission 67352) | Marine gutless worms symbiont microbial communities from Max Planck institute for Marine Microbiology, Germany - Olavius sp. DAHAB.2 ...
GTTAAATTATACTTTCCGAAAAATTAAGAAAAAGTTGAAGTCGAAAATTTCCGAGATTCTCGTTCGGGAATTCCGTCGGTCCGATAATGAGCATAAGTTTACGTTACGTTTTTAGGAATACGTAGACACCATCTTGTTACCAATTCTTGGTTCTTACATCTTTCTGTTAAAGAATGTTGTTTTAATCTGTAACGTAATTATTTTGTGCATAATGTCAAGCTGAACACATTACGCTTATTGAAAGATATACTGCCTGTAGTTGTTTCTGCCGCTATGTCGTGGGACGATTTATACCGCAGTAGTCGTACTGACACCGATCTGCGCAATGTCTCCTTCGCTGGGTCTACTGGAAGTAGTATGCGCAGCTCTGAAACGACAGCATATCAGCATTTGTTTGGCGGAAATCGAGATATGGAGAACCATCCTAACCGTAACTCCGATGTTATTCAGGTATGATATATAGTACCGGCATGATAACAGTCTCTGAAAATGCGGTCTCGAGTAAAATACGTATTGTAATAGCACTTTTTGTTTTTTTTGCTGTTTTAGTTGTATGATGTAGGCTGTCTGTCCGTTACAGACTGTTTGGTAACAGTCCAGACAAGCTCCGCCACCCCAGCTCTGTTGTTTATTAAGTAGAACTTGTTCTGCTGTATAAGCATCAGATCTCGGGTGGCTGATTAAGCCTCAAAATACACTAAAGCTGAAGGTTGAATAGCCTAAAATTTAAATTAACCTGACCTTTTTAGCACACACATTTTGATAATAGTATCACATTAGTAATGGTTTTCCATTTTTAATCTGTTGTGTTGTAAACATTTGCAGACAACAGTTGGTGGCAATCCAGTGAGAGTTGAAGACAGCATGCGTATGAGCATGAGTGGTGATCAGTACCGCGGAACACTGGGAAGGCAGTATGTCACTGTTGGTTCCCAGCATCTGCCTGTTTCCTGTTTTCCGGGTGGTTCTCATCCTGCGTCACAGTACAGTCTGACTTGCAGACAACCTTTGCCAGTTCCACCAGTTTCACAGATTGTGCAACAGACAAACAGTCTTTTGTCACAAATCGGCAACTGGAATCCAATTTCTTTGCAACCAAGCCAGGTTGCACCCGCTACTACTGCCAGTCAGTCTACCCAGCCTCACTTAGTCAATATATCAAATTCAAAATATGCCTCTCTGGATGCTTCCAGCTCTGTGGCACAGAAACTGATAAAGAACATTCAGTTTCTTGGAAGAGCATTCTCTGGTAGTAGCGTTACTTTGAAGCCCACTGATAGTGTAACGGCCACTGCAGGATCAGCGGTTTCAGGAACATCATCATCTGCTTTAACGCGTCCTGTATTGCCTGTGCTTTCCACTGAGCAGGAAGGTGCAGCTTTTGGGCAAAGGCATCCTGAAACAGCTAGAAATGATGTTCAACCTCCAACAACATCATCAAACTGTGATCCTGTAATTGCTAACGTTCTTAAATCTATCGGTTTCAATGTTGATCTGTCTAAGTTTGATCCAACAGTTGTCCCAAAAACACAACAGCAGGAACAGTACAGTGCAAGTGGTGTACAGTACATTCCTGCTGCACAACCAGTGCCAATGCTTGTGGCTCACGAAGTTGCTCCTGTGCAGTTAAATACCAGCACTGTTAGCCAGTATGACAATATTTTGGAAATGGGAACTTTTTCTGAGATCAAGAAAGTGCTTCAGAAGGTCCGGGAACGTAGCAAGACTAAACAGCATTCAAAGTCTCCAGCAAAGCAACAAAGTCGAAGTCAAAGTCGTCACAGGTCGTTGTCAAGGAGCAAAGAGTCAAGGAGCGGAGAGCGTGAGAAACCGGTTGTCAGGAGATCACCAGCAAAGCAGAAGCCAAAACAACAGCAAACTAAACAACAGGAACGTGCTGCACGGTGGAAAGAAAGACATTTAAGCCACAAAGCAAGACACGATGTGATTCCGCGTCGTGCATCACCATCACCACGGCAACATGATGACAGAAGGACTTCAAGAAGAAAATCACGATCACGGTCGCCTTCTCCATATCACCATCTGAGGTCTCCACATCGGCACCGGAGGTCTGATGTCCGCAAACGCAATCCATCACCAAAACCTGCTTCACCGTTGAAATATTCAGCGTCGCCACCTCGCCATGTCTGGACAAGACAGGAACACCATCAGTCTCCGAAGCTGGTTTCGCCTGTGAGCTACCCGGCACATCCTTATCATTTGCCATCACCAGTTTATTCGGAAAAGAAACCTATCGATATTGAGTGGGAAAAAAGGGCAGAAGAGTTTATACGTCGACTGCAGGAGCCTAGTCGACCTAATACTACCTCCGCCCCCTCTGCTGCTCACAGTTACATTCGATCAATTGATGATGATCTGAGCAGTATATCCAGTGGTTCACTTGGTGGTTTTGTTGAAGACAATCTTTCTGAACTGAGGTTTGAAGATGACGTTGCAAAGATATTTGCAGCTGCTAAAAGTGGAAACAGTGATCAGAGTAAGTCGAAGAATATGGCGATGGATGCGACTGGGAGACATAGACATGGTGTAGCTGGTGGTCCTCGTGCATCAAATACGAAGCCTTGCAGTAACATAAAGGTTTGTGGACTTGCGTTGTTTCTACTTGTAGTGAATTATGATAATGATATCATTTCAACATATTTTTGCAAATAAGCAAATTTGCAGAAAATCCAGTAATTCAAAAAAGTCAGCACCACTTGTGTTTTGTTGTTAATGTATTAGATATATTAAGAGGCGTTTGCATCAGTAACTCAGTATGTTATTAGGTTGGTGTGTCCTGATAACAAGTTTACAGCACCCCAGCATCGGCAAGAAAAACTAACATACCTGAAGACGCCGATTTATGTAAAAATTGCCACAGTGATCCAGGGTTTTCCCAAACAAGTTGAAGATCTATACGCTTGTTACAGTTTACAATTTGGCTTTCATTGCCAATCACCCAATTGTTCCTGCATTTGTTGGCTTTTGAGGAGGTGACGATTGTGGTGTCTGGTTTTTCATATGCGATTTGATTTCATAGTAAAGTATATTGGGATCAGTATTTGCCTATTGTGTATCAACATTAACTGTAGCTGTTCATTAGTGTACCTTGTTTTGGTTCTGTATTGGAGGGTTAGAAAATCTTGTAGCCACCCCTTTACTGAAGCCTTTTGCTGGCTTATTGTGCTTTATCTCCAGGGGGTCAGGTGTTGTTGTATTGTGAGTGTATTATGATAGGAAGTGAGCCATTTTCACACATTTGATGTGAACTGGACCTGTTGGTATATATCCTGGAGATTCTGTAACTCTAATAACAGGCTTGATGGCAGTTGTAGCCTTTTTTATTTGTATGAGAAGGGTCCTAATTTGAACTTTGCGTCAGAATCCTGTAGTAGTCATTGCGCTAAATATATGTGGCTGAATAATTATGCCCACATATATTTTTTATTGCAAGTTCTTCCACATTTCAAGCTATTTTTTGACCCAATTTGTAGTTTTGAAGCTAGGTCTCCCAACAGGCAAAATCCCCATTATCGCTTGCTGAGTGACTGTAATACTTGCTGTTCATGTCCGTAATTGTCACACATGATCATCGTCATCATTGTCATTATTATAGAATATAGATGCATGTTTCATTATTATAGAATATAGATGCATGTTAGAAATCCAAATATCTGGTTTAACTCGAATGGTTTTGTCCGGAACCCTCAAGCCAAGTGTGCATTGTGGCATGGGGGCACTATGCCACCAAGGCAGTGTTTTGTACCTGTAAGTGTTCACATATATGGTCTGTTTTGTGTGTGTCTTTGTGGTTAGGAATCAGCAGCTAGCATGTCTCTGAAGCAGAAGACGGTTTCGGGTACACCAGCATTGTCAAAGCTTGGTCTAGCTGCCAAAAAGCAGACTGTGCCTTCACAGAGATCGGCAGAGATGACGTCTAAAGCAGCTGAGAAAGATGAGACGAAAAAGCAGATTGCGACGGGGCAGTTGGAAGCAGGCAAGAAAGATGTCAAGAAAAAACAGGTTGCTACTGGGCAAACGTCAAAAAAGGATGCAACTTCATCAAAGACAAATGCGTCTGACAAAAAACAGACGTCTCAGTGTGGAGAAGATAAAGAAGGTGCAAAGGAGCAGCAGGCTGATGACAGCAAAGTTTCATTAGTTGCACAGGTTGCTACTGGACAAACGTCAAAAAGGGATGCAACTTCTTCGTCAAAGACAAACTTGTCTGATGAAAAACAGACGTCTCAGTGTGGAGAAGATAGAGGCACAGAGGAGCAACAGGCTGATGCGAGCAAAGTTTCATTAATTGTACCATTGCTAGCACAAGATAACTCTTCGAAGGTGGACACTTGTGTAGAAAAGGAGTCATCAGAAGCAGAGAAGAAATGCGAAGATGGTGGCACTTCCAAGATTGTGACAGAGTTGTCGAAAGAGAAGGAAGAAAAACAGGAATTGAGTGACATAGTGGGAGCCGACTTTGCAAAGTTACAGGTCGGTGTGAATGTGTTCTGTTTTCTAATGAGACATTCTTGGCATTGTTAGGTGAAATGAAATGCGATCGGTATTTTGTCGTTCAACAACAATGCACATTTTATAGCCGTGGCACAATTGCTTGATTCACAAAGTAAGGTAAGTCATTATAGCAATAAAACAACACTAAGCATTGTGGAATAGCATACGGATTATAAATTGCAATTGCACTTGTCAGAAGTGGATGTTTTAGCACTTAGTACGAAATTGTGACTGCGGGGTTGAAGGTTATATGGTTGGGATGATTTTGTTGGAAGAAAGGGGTAGAGTAGATGTAAACTATTGGATTGAACGGAAGAGAAGAGAGACTGGTCAGAATGCTTAAACAGTTCGGTGATGCCAGAATCAATTTGTTTACAGCTATATAAAAATTTCTTGCATTTGTTGACAAAGTTGTTCAGCTTACTGATGTCAGCAGCAGAGAAAATGCCAGACCATGCTGGGCTTGCGTAAAGCAGCTTGGCTAACGCCGTTGAGCGAAACACTTGTTCGAGACAGCCTTGAGATAACCCATGCGCTCGAAGAACACGCAAGCCATATAACGTTCTAGCGCAGGCACCCAACAGGGCAGTGATATGTCCGCTCATTGACAGCTGATTGTTTATTCAGACTCCAATAATTTTGACGCGTTTGATGTTGGGCAAAGATGCAGGTTGCTTAATGTCTTCTTGGAGCTGCCAGACATATCTATGTGTGCATTAGCATATACGGTATGAATCCAGCAGATTCCTTGCCTAAAGAGGTATGATAGTGACTGGAACAGCATTGACTGATGGCTGGCTTGTGGCGAAGGGAGTCTAGTGGGTATAGTGTACCGAGGCTAATGGGTGTCTAATGATACGTCACTGTCTTGCCTGCCTGCTACTCTGGGATGTAGATTCAGTGGTGGAGATGCAGATATGCGGACTTCTCGCTGTTATAAATTTATACAAGTTAGTGTAATCCCATTGCTCCTGGGGGACATTGGGCATGAAGCTGGTGGCACACGTGCTGGTGCAGACCGCACGTGGCCATATGTAAGTGATTTCCACAGTGCTGTCCTGCATGGGGTGGTCACAGAGCAGCAGTACGACTTTTTCCATGAATACTGCCATTTGCATCTACCGCTCTTTGTATCGAGAAATCTCGTGTATACCGCCAAGGAGGTTATACAAACTGTTGGCTTTTGTTAGTAACACTGAAAATTGTTATCGTCAAGAACATTCATATTTTTCACTGTTTACCAGTGTGGCCACAGCTCCGGTCTCGTGACCCAGATGGTTGTATAGCAAACAGTGCGATAGACATTTGTGTATTTTTGATTAAATTCCTGCTTTACTTGTATTTATAATACTATCATGCTATGTTGTGTTTGCGTGTGTAGGAGTCACCATCTTGCAAGGAAGTAGTGGAGCAGATTCCTTGCCTAATGCGAGATCCTTGCCTAATGCGAGAGCCACAGGGAAATACTGTTAAACGACATAGAAAGCGAAAGCGAAAGACTGTTGCACCACTTAAGGGAAATACAGTTAAACCACTTATGTCAGTTTCAGTTGCACCAGTGAAACCGTCAATGCGGTTTCAGTTTGCAACAGATGTATGTGGTGGTATCATTGTCAGTGAACCACCTTTACCCGAGAAACAGTCGATTCCGAAAGTAGATACTGATATAAAACCAGAATCTTCATGCAATCAGAAAAAGCATGAAGACAATAAAACTGAAGGTGAACAATTGACAAATGAATCTGTGTCTTTAGAAAACAGAGACCAGCTCCTGGTTGAATCAAATTACGAAACGGACCATGTTGGCGGCAGTGATGTTCAGCTGGAAGGGTTTAAGTCTGGGTGCTCCGAGTCGGTCACTGACAATGAACCAGCCGAGGTGGTATTCGATAAGGAACCAGTGATGAGTAGTGAAAATGATGCCGAGCTGTCGACTGGTGGTGTCATGTCATTGGAAAAGGTTTCTACGACTGAAGTTTCGAGTTGTAATTTGGACGCTTTGTGCAAGAGTCCGTCCACAATTATTGTCGACTCTGATGATTCAACATTGCCTGCTGAAGCTGAACCAGTGGGAGATGACGTTCAAGATGAAAAGGAACAGCATGATGATAATGTCCTATCTTCAGAAGCTACCTGTATTGGCACTCAAGAACACACTGAAGAGCTGCCTGTCATCTCAGCTGAATGGGAAGGGCCGGACTATGGTGTGCATCTTGAGAGTGCAGGGTTGGATGACACCAAAAAAGCAGAGCCACAGATAAACGTTCGAGCAAAGAGAAGTCACCAAGCAGATAACAAACAATCGGAAAAATTGAAAGCGTCGTCTGAGCAAAGAAGCAGAGAAAGAGCACGCACTGGTAGTTCCAGATCACAGATGTCACATGACAGACAGCGCATGAAGAGAGTGCTGCCGTCGCCAAAATCTGTTCGGCAGAGTGGTGGAAAGACTAGTAAAGATGAAGCTGGTGGTGAGCCTCGCAGTTATTATGGTTCTAGCCATTCTGCCAAGCAACACAGAGACCACAGCAAAACGCCAGTGGACAAGTCAGACTCTTGGCTGGTTCTTTCCGAACTGGAGTTTATCTCTTCTGACGAAGAAGAGTTCAGTGAACGCTACCATTGCCAGTTTTGCCGTGAGACGTTCTACGCACTCTACCATATTCTTGAACATCTCCGCTCAGCAACATGTTTCATGGAACAGGTTTATGGCATTTTTGTGGCATTTATTTTACTAAAACGAGTTGCATTCTCTTTGATATGCAAGTAGAACAATAATAATAATATTGGGTTACGTTGTTAGTTTTTCTTGTATGGTTAGTTAGGTTTATTAAGTTGCGTTGCGTTTTGTATTTATTTTCTGATTTTTTTTGTTACCAGTCTAGCCATTTTTTTGTGAAGAACACCACAAACATTACCTGATTGTGTCAAGTGAAGCCAAAAACTTTTCTCCATCACTACTTTAATGTTTTGTAGTTATACAGTTTATGTAAAGGTTCTACCCAAAATGATTTCGTATAAGTATATACTATGTCAATGATAGTGTGTTTCTGTTGTGAAAATGACAGCCTGGTGTTAAAAGGGAAAGACGACCAGTTGACCGTAGTGGCAAGCATGCAGCTGCTTTGGGTATGATGTCTCTTCTGTGTTGCATGTAACATGTATTTTTTTTCTCTTTTCATTCGAGCCATTGAGCATGACATTGCAAGGCATATTTGCGTGGCGCCCCTGTGTTGCTGTCTGACCCTGCCAATTGATTTTCATGCATAATCTCTAGGAATTTGCACTTTGGGAAGAGATGGCCACCATGTGCCTGGCAGGACATAATTTCAGTCGCATCTCCGGAACTGTGAGACTTGGCAGCTATGATATTTATCACCTATGGAACCTCTAAGCTTGTAAGCAGATAATAGGCTATATTCTGGATGTCATTCGTATGTTTTCAGCTGAAGTTTTATCTTTGTCAATTTGCTTAAATGAGCTGCCTCATCTGATTTGTGATTGGAGATAGCAGTTTCAACTTACAGTTGCTTCGCATTTGTCTGCAACCCTGAACAAGTTGTTCACATTCGTATGTCTAATCACCAAACAGTATAATTTGGCACCAGAGTGAGTTAGACAGTGAGGTAGACAGGCACACCGTGAAATGCACTTGTCCCAATCTCTAGTTTCCAACAGCTTCAGCTGATGTCATTGTCTCCTGAAATACTTCAACTTTTTTTTACAATTTGTACTCTCCAGAATTGATAGCAAAATAATGTCGTATTTTCATTGTTACTTTCAATAACTATCGTGTTTTCTTGTCAACACCTTGAACAAAACTCCATGAAATAAGGTAATTTTTGTGACAGGGAAGCAGGTGCAAGAGATCAAATGAATGCATATTATATAAATGCTCAGCATATATGGTGTGCTTGGTACTTTCTTAAAGTAAGGTTTAATAGCTTACCCATTGTCTCAATCCCCTGGTCTAACTCTTGAGATAGCCCCCATGTAGTGATGCTCTTTTTGCAGCTAATCAGTACTGTTACCTTTCCTCCAGCCTTCTGCAGGTTTTCTATTTCCCTTTGCACTTGCAGTTTGTCTGTCTCAGCAACTATTTATTGTAAGCACGGGCCATAGCCGTACAAGTTAACAGTTAACCTGGTATTAAACACAGTTTATGGTTGTTGTATTAGGTGTGGAGTTCATGACTGCTGTTACGGCACCTTTCTACTGTCAGTTGTGCTCTAGTTTTTCTTCCAACATTTCTGAGGCAGAGTGGCATTTGCGCAGTTCTGATCACAATAGAAAGTACAAGGTTTGTGCTACTGTGGTGATTTATTTTTTACTATATGAGGATGCTGGTTTGCCAGGTTGAACACCAGGGATCTGTAAAAATGCTTCCTTTTGACACTGTAATTTATTTTTATTGCCTTTGGTTTTTGCTTTAGTTTCTTTTTTGCTTCATTTTCTCAGATTTTCAGATTTAATTCGTATATTTATTGGATGTCGTCTCGTTTTTACTTCAGTTTCGCTTTTAACATTTGAACGGCACTGAAATGGCCTTTTACATGCTGATAAGTTGTTAAAAAAACTATGCAGAATTCTCTCGCTCATTCATGTTACACTGTTAGCAAAAATTACAGAAATGTGATTGCTTTAATATAGTGTGAGACAAACCCTGGAACAGGAAAATGCATCTTATCATCAGTTCTGTGTAGTTATGAAGATGCAAAATAATGCTCACTGATTCTTTTTGTGCAGCTTTGAGTGACATTCTTTTTATGTCAGATGTAACTCGGTGAGTTTTATTAGATATATGAGTAGTAGAAATAATAGTAGTAGTAGTACAGTTGATGTATGCCAAGCACAACTATCAAGGGTGCTCTTGTGATGACATTTATGCTCTGTGGGACAGTTTGTTGTTAGTTGATAGTAGAAAGGTGCTGGCATCAGAGAAGGGCCATAAGAATTCTCTGAATGAGTTGCACACTATGTGACAAAAGAAATATTTTAATTGTTGGACAATAAGCTTACATTGATAACAAGCCCCACTTACTATTGTTGCTGGCTACCAATAGGCAACTGATATCCTCAGAGACTAGGTGCTGATGCCTTCATTTGGCCCAGTGCTCAACCTATGACCACTCTGCATTGTGTGCATATTGACATATAGCCAAAGGTTCTTGTGTGTGCAGTGAGCAGTCTTTTAACCAGTTTCTTCTAGTTGACCATTATATACTCCAGCCCTAATCTCCAGCACTGTTGCCATCCTTTTCACTGGCCCATAGTATGTTTCAAGTTGGGGTGAAGTCATGATGCTAACGATGCAGTGGTTGAACAGACAGTGTTCATCGCTGCTGCTGTGAATGGCATCTGTATTCACGGAGAACAGTGTTCACCTCCAATCTACTACGTCTGCAGTTTTGCCACTTACTCTATCTTGCCATTTCTAGCTCATTTGTAGCACAGCAATGACCACACAATGCTTGGTTGACACTTGTCTCACCACATTCCATTCAGTGATGAACAGTCATGTGCCTGTTATTTCCTCCCAATGACCTTTCGTAGTTGACTCTGAATGGCACTTGTGAGTCACATAACTGCAGCTGCGTGAGTTGTCACCCAACGCATCTCAGTTTAGGCTGTGTTGGAGGCGGGTAAAATAACTGAAATTTTGGTCAATTGCAGACTGTAATGCCGAGTT
>Ga0056116_1001104_pt1 | contig 10201 bp, 8 predicted proteins | sample WorMetOlspDAHAB2_FD_67352 | JGI IMG/M metagenome (GOLD analysis project Ga0056116, IMG submission 67352) | Marine gutless worms symbiont microbial communities from Max Planck institute for Marine Microbiology, Germany - Olavius sp. DAHAB.2 ...
TGATGACTTTCTTGCTTGCTTATTTAAATGTTCACTGTTTAATATTGTTGTCTATGGTTCATTCATATGCATATTTTTATGAATACATTTGGAAATCGGTCTATTACACGACGATTCATAAGGCGGCGTAACGTGACGAGAGTTTCTATACAAGGCCGCCTAACAATTCGTTCAGACCTGTTTCCACCGTTGTTATCAGTTGTTTGTCGGATTAAACCTGCGCTCGATTTCCTATGGTTAGCAACTGTGGGAAATCGTGGGAACTAACAGGTAAGTCTTGAGGCGCAGTTTTCGTGGTCATTCTGACTGCATGCTACAAAAATTGTTCGAAATTGATTGACTAAAAAAATATCTCCACGTTATCAGCCGAATCATATAACTGTAAATTTTTGAGACGATCTGATCGTGACTGAGGAATTCGCGCGCAAACTCGACAGTGCTTAAAATTCTGTTGTCCATTGTGTCCGGGGTCGTTCCCATTGTTGAAAAGCTGTCGGAACGCATGGGAACAGAGTTCCCTTTGTAAAAATGTTTAAGAACGCATTGTGGACGGCGTTGCGAACCATTTTCCGGCCAAAATGTACTAGATTGCAGGATTTTGCGTGTAAAATCTCAAATCCTTTGCGGGGGTCACATCCCCGGACCCAACAGAAGCGCCGCCGGTGCTTGGACCAAGCTTCGGCTTGGCTCGCCAGCGTTGCCATGGTTCCTGTTTTACGAAACGACGACCGCATTGTGTGACGCGTGATAGGTTCGCCGATGTTGGTTCGAGTGATCAACCCTGCCGGTCAAATGTCGCTCGTTAGTGTCGGCGCCGACGCGCCGGTGCCCGTTGGACAGCCGGTCACCGCCATCGTCAACACACAGGGTGTCGCCATTAACCCGACGGACCTCGACGCTACCGCCAGAGGTACGCTGTCACTACAGTCACACTATGCATTCATCGTCTTCAACACGTCTCATCATCCTTAAATCTATTTCCCAACGCGCCACTTTTTCAATTCTGTCGAATTTTAATTGTTAACTTTTGTTTACGTTGCACCAGTACGTCAAATGTCTAGAATTCATGTTCAGTCACCTAGTGTGTTGTTGGAAAAACGTCGAGAAAAATTTGTCATTGTTTATGTTTATGGAAACCTGCGTGGCTGAGTGACCGCCGGTGCTGTGAGAATAGTGCTGGACATTATTTCGTTTCGATTATTATTTTATTGTTATTATTATTATATGTTGGGTTGTTGCTGTTGTACATAGCACCATAATTTGATTTTCTACGCTTCAACTGTGGTGAATAAAAATGCACATGTGATCACATTTCGATTTCGATAGCCTATATATTCATGTATTATAATGTTTTCGTCATTTTGTATGCATACCAACCAGCTAGTGTGATTGCCATTTCTGTTCATTTCGAAGGCAACTTTACTCGAATGAACTTGAGCTGGCTGATATACCTGCTGTTACAGCTCCTGGAGGTGAAGTACTGATGGTTCGAGTATTGATGGAACACGACGGTGCGGCGCGTCTCGAGTACACGTCTCGTTTCACCGGTAAACCAGTTCAGCATCTCAACGAAATCTCTTCAACGCATTTTATTGCTGACAGTTTTTACGGAAAAATGATCCTCTTCTGTGGCTAAAGGCCGTTTGCATGAACGTCACTAACTTTAAGTGACACTTAAGACCATTTTGCGTCACGCATGACGTCGTCTCGAACGTCGTTTTGTGTGCGTTTCACGAATGAAAATCGCCAACTTACCACCAATCAATGAATGCGTGTCGCGAAATGATCTTAAGTGTCACTTAAATTTAAGTGACGTTCACGCAACGGCTCTAAGTTTCAGCAATAACCTTTTAATCCATGACTTAAATTTCTAAATTCTTTTATTGTTTAATCCATTACGAATAGGTTTCCATTTTCATTAGTTATATAGCATCGCTTTTCGGGACTGTAATCCTATAGGTCGGATAGTCAGTAGACCAGTGAAGTCGCGTTCCTACCGGCACAGTGGTCGAACAGATAGCACGCATCGCTGCTGTTATGAATGCTACACGCGCTCACAGTTTACAGAGGACAACGCCGAACCCTCTTTCCTGTCCGGGATTAACTCCCAGCTTCAGTTCACGTGATCCTTCCGAACACTCCAGCATTCAGCAATTATTGTGTGTTTGCGTCACAGGAAGTCACAACCTGGAAGTTCAGTACGCCGGTCAGATGATCCAAGGATGTCCTCTGATGACCGAGTTCTTCGACCCGTGCAAAGTTCTCATCGAAGGAACGCGAACTGGTCGCGTCGGAGAACAGATGCTTCTCGACGGTAAATGCTCCACGTCGTCGTCGACGACTTTTTGAGAGAAGCTTTATTAATGGCAGAGAACAAGATCGAGAAATCAGAGCCAGCAGTGAGAACCAATAACAATAAATAATAACAATGCGGTCGTTGTCTTGGGTACCTGCACCCACACAACCCGCGAGGACGAAGTGTAGCCGTTCTACTTTTTAACTTAGTTTTTAGCTCTCGGGATCTGTACTACCGAGGGCCAAAAATAATGATAATAACAGGACTGCATTTATAGTGCCGTCATCTACGGCTAAGTCATATGCGAGATTTCATTCGTGTCATCTGGGTGAAAATTGGTTAATGTGAACATATCACGGACGCATTGTTCTGATGGACACTACTCTCGACGTTGAGATTAGATGTTCTCTTTGTTCCACGTATGACTCTCGTTTTCGATACACTTCCGGTTTCGTTTTTCCAACACGCCTCGTTACAGACACTGCGAACACCGTAGCACAACACGATTTTTGCCGACAATTTTAAAAATTTGAAGAAACAAAATGCCTGCGTTTTTTTGCGAAATTTTGAACTACCCGGTACCTAAAATGAGTACCGAGTGAGTGTGTTGTTTTATTTCATGTGAAAGTCTGTTCTATGGTACCATTTCTAACGGTTTTCGGTCTTTTAAGTATGCTCTTTTCGCGATTTGTAGGATTTTACGGTTTATTACGTTATTATTATGTTTTTTTTTGTTTTTTACATGTAAACTTTTACGATGCACTATGTATACTATTTTATATTAAATGAATAATTAATTAATTAATCAATTAATGAAATACATAAACGAATAGTCGTTGTCGTTGTTCCACGTTGGTTGCAGTGATGACAGTCGGAGCGGGAATTGCCGACTTCAAAATCCACATTACCAGCAACCGCGGAATGTCGGTACAGAGCAGCGTGAATCAGACACCTCAGGGTTACCAGGTCACTTACGTCCCTCCTGACCCGGGCACCTACTCCATTCTTGTCAAGTACGGAGGTCTCGACGTTCCAGGTATGACTCTCGTTTTCGATACACTTCCGGTTTTGTTTTCCAGCAGCTGTTGTGCATAGTGAAACTGGACGTCAGCAATCGTTCAATAAAACGTATAATTGCAGGACAAGAGCATAGAGAAAGAATTATAAACGCTATTAACAAACTTCAAGCCTCCATTATTGATTACAAAACCCTGTCGTCCTTTAAGACTTCATTGGATCAGATTGGCATATCTGCATCGTTTTCACATGAGTGATGTACTTTAAAAAAATTTCTTTTGTGTTGCACTAGATTCTGAGGAAATTGTTACTATTGTTACTGTTTAAGGCTTTTTTGGGCTGGCAGCTGTTAGAGCTCTCGCGCTCCTCTGTTTTCTCTCTCTTGTGTTTGAGCAAATAAAATGAACGAACTGTGTTCCCATGGATCTGTTTCAACTCTGCTTAACACCAGCGTTAAACAGGCGGCACATCGTGCGACACACTGGCTCCGGCGTTTCATATCTTGCAGTTGTGGCTTGTGTCTGGCTGAGGGCCGACGAATCAGAGAGATGGATCGATTCGCTCCGGACGACTTCACTATCGCTGCTTATCAACTTTTCGTCGATCTGCAGTAGCTAGCTAGTCGTCTTCAACCAATTAGTTACGATGACTGTTCGGCCGGCCCACAGCTCCACGAGAAACTGATGCAGAACGGTGTGAATGTATGTGTATGTGACGGTAGGCTGTCCGGTAAGTCAGGATATCGAGGACAACTTTCTGCCGACGGCGAACGGCGAAGGTCTACAGTGTGGCGTCGAGAACATTACGTCGACGTTCGAAGTGCAGTCGGTTGGACAACAGGGAGATCTGTCCGTCAACATCGTCGGTGAGTATTGACCAAAGGGTCGCTGTCTCTGTGGCTGAGTCTATTCATCATAATCATCGTCATCGTCATCATCGTCGTCGTCATCATCATCATCATCATCATAAATGACTGAATCGTTTTTACTGCGTCGACTACAAGCAGAACGCACGCACTTGACGTCCGCCAGCGCTTTCTGTGAGAAGCTTTTCTCGATTGAGCAATCCATCCAATCCATCAACTGTAGTGTTTTTCCGGTTATTTTAGTGGTTTTGTTTTTTCTCTTTGTTTTTTCGCGATTTTACGTTTTTCACTATCAGATTTTATGTTTTTTTTATTGATAGTTATCTCGTTTTCACCCCATTTTCGCTGTTAATATTTGAACGACACTGCTGAATGGCCTTTTGCGTGCCGACGTTACACCGTTAGGATGCTACTATAAATCAGCCACTGTGGTGAAAATTATGTCCTCGTTGATTTCGTGCGTGCGTGTGACAGGACCGAACACTGTGGCGCGCTGTAACACTGAGCGGCTGCAGGACGGAAGACGCAAGGTGACTTACACTCCAGTCGAAGTCGGTGTCTTCACAATCACCATCGCTTGGAACGGCAGAGAGATACACGGTAACCGACACCGAGTCGACTACGTTCTTTCTTCATAATATGATCAAACTTTAAAGCGAAAGTCTACGGTACTGGTAAAAAGGGTCAGACTTAGGGTCAAAATGCTGTTTTAGTCATAGAACAGCTCGATAATTGGAACTCATATTGGTCAAAGTTGTCAACTGCGTGAATACAGATAAAAATAGTTAGTATTTATAACAGCTTTATTCGCAGAAAGCATACTAAACAGATGAAGACAGACGACATGCAGACAGAAAAAAAGGAGAAGTAAATAAATGTATTAACCACAAACATACAAACTGATACAGTTAATATTTAAGTAATTACACAGTGTTATCACACAGAATGCAAACATACTCAACAATACTGTACGTTTAAAAATACTAAACCTTAAGTGTACTGTGTGTTAGAACAATAATTAGTAACAGGTTTTTTTCTAGTTTTGTTGGTTGTCGTCGTTTTGCAGACAGTCCATTCAAAGCATGTGTTATCAACCCCGACAGAGTGGCTCCGGTTGGAGGTTGGCTTACTCTGTTCAGTGGCCAGTCGCTAATCAAGGCGCTGGTTAACAGGCTACAGCTGATCGAATTCGACACTTGCCAAGCTGGTCATGGTGCGCCTATCAGTTTTATCTTTTGTTTTTTTTGAGCATTATATTTCCGGCTGTTTTTCTATACGGACTAACAGCGTTTCGATTTGGCGTTAATATATACATGGTGGCCCAAAAAAGTAAGCCACTATCAAATGATAAAAAATCGTATTAAATCGCACCAAAACCTGTGAATGAGATAAGATTTATTTGTTAACTTAAAGTATGAATCACGCACTATAATATTATTTGTTGGGATCAGATATTCTATGCGTGACCTACTTTCTGACCTCAACAACTATGCCTGACCCGCAATAGGGCGATATGCGTCAGACACGGTAAATGATGTCAACGCTTCCTGTGGCATCAGCTCGCCTTAGCAAGCTGTGAACTATATGTCTAAGCGATATTTTATATGGAGATTTATGTCAAAATCTCTTTTGTTTCCATATTTTTTTTCTGGTTTTCAAACATGATTTCATCAGATACGTTGATTTTACCCACACAGTAAGTGATGACGTCGCAAATTAGGTCACACATAGAATACTTAATACGGACTTATTACATTTGTTTGCTCATTCTGTACTCAAACATTTAAGAAAAATTTAGCCTTAATGACGGATTTAATACGATTTAATGATGATAGCTGGTAGTAGCTTACTTTTTTGGGCCACCCTGTATATATATATATATACAACATCTTTATTTGCCACACTGTTAGCGCGAAAAATCAAATAATGGTGCTATGTGCAATAGCAACACAATAAATAATAATAAACATAATAACCGAAATGAAATAATGTCTAGAACTATTTGCAAAACACCGGCAGTCACTCAGATATGCACGCTACCATCACATCGATTCACCAACACTCACAAATATTTCTCAACATTTTTCCAACAACGCACTAGACAATTTAAATTTTAAAAAACATTGACACTCGGTCACCACATGTATGCAGAGTGTTCGCTGTTCAGGCCTGTTTTAGATTTTACTTAACTGTTCAGTTTTCTTTAATTTTTTGTCCATGCTGCACGAAATGTCATGGTTGGTAACAGTCTAGTTCAGGTGCGCCTCCTCAGATCTGTCGCTTATTCTGTAGAACTTGAACTACTGAATAAGCATCAGATGTGAGGTGGCGCGCCTAAACTAGACTGTTACCTGGTGGTTTCGTGGCCACCATTTTTACGGCAAGTGGCTGATGGTTTAGGCGAGTTGTCTGCGACGGTTACTGCTCCCGATCACTCGGAGGTTCCGACCAAAGTTGCACGTCACGACACAATCTACGACGTCAGCTTCATGCCGTGCGTCACAGGTCGGCGGCTTCCGCTTTGAAAACAAGTCTTCGTGCACCTGCCTGTCTTTGTGGGGACGCAAGATGGCGCCGGGACCTGCTCCCGTGAAGGGCCCTACTCCAGTGAGGGACTGTGCTTCCCTAAGGGGCTATGGTCCTCTGAGGGACCCTGGCTCCCCCTGAGGGACCCTGGTCCTTTGAGGGACCCTGCTTCCCTGGGGGACCCTGGTCCTTTGAGGGACCCTGCTTCCCTGAGGGCCCTGCGCTCAGGCAAATGATTTGGAAATTCCTTTGGCAGATCGTCGACGTTTTACTTCCTTTGTGTATTCATTTTAATTTACTCATTTTTTAGTGTTTTACGGTCGAAAATGTTTGCATGTGACACTGGCAACGTCGTTTCCGTAATTTAGTTGATTTTAAGCGCAGATGTGACAAGAGTTGGCGATAACGACATAAAGTAGTCTATAGATGGTCTCAGTCGCTGTACGATAAGAACACATTGAAATACGATTCATATATCTCAGCTAGTTAATATTAATATCGTTGTTAAAACGGCGAATATTCGGAAAAACGTTGAAACATCGAAGTCAGATCGGCTTTCGCATTCGGCTCGATTCATCGGCGCAGCACTGAACAGCCGACTTCTGCGTGTTTTTCAGGCGATTACCTGATGAAGGTGAGCTTCGCCGGGAAGCCGCTGAAGCGATGTCCGATCGTGTTCTGCGTGATGGAAGAGGAAAAACCACCGGAGGAGCCGGTCAGAGCCGTCTGCCCCGAGAAAGTGGTCGTACTCGGCCCGGGACTCACCAACGCTTTCTGCAACGAGGAGGCGGAATTTATCGTTGACGGATCCACCGCTGGACCAGGTATGCTGCCGTCGCTTGCGTGAACGAAACTTAAACTTAAGTGACACTTGAGATCATTGAACTGGAACAATAATCTAGTTCAATGCTTGAGATCATTTCGCGTCACACATTACGTCATATTGAGCGTCATTTTTATGCGTTTTATGAATCAAATGAGAAAAAACGTCAGCTTGCCACCATTCAATTCGTAAAACGCATGCAAAACTCATGTCATTAATTTTTTTCATTCAAACCGTAATAAATTAACAATCATACAGGACAGTAAGGCACAAAGGTGCACTTACAGATGCCCACAAATTTACTGACATTATGACGTTCCAGATGACTTAATGCGTGACGCGAAATGGTCTTATGTGTCAGTTGAAATTAAGTGACGTTCATGCAACCGGCCCTTAATCTTCGCTGAATAATTGTGACTGGAAATTTGGTGCCGCTGTAATCGGGTGCCACATTTTAGCCTCTGCATGGAGCTTGTCCGTTTCTAACGCCTTGCATGCTGACACCGCTGGATGGACCCGTGTGTTGTTGTCGGAATGTTATTTTCGTCATTGTTTGGACACGTTCAACGCCGATTATCATCGACATGGACAAACGATCTGTTGATTCAAAGGACAGAATCAACGAAAACTGAAACGAAGCTCGGGAGTTTACTGGTTATGCTAACGAGAAAGACCAAAAACTCATAATTTATTTTTATTGTAAACAGCGTAATTAATATTAAAAATACGCATATCAACTGAAAAAGTAAAAGTGGACAGTACGAATGGAAAATAAAGACAACTAGAGACAGTTCGCTAAAGTTCAACACACGAAAGTATGATTTTTTAACTTAAAGGTAAGAAGATTCGCAGAGTTAGTTTTTGAATATTGCGTTCGTCAGCATAGGTGTTGTTGTACGGGCAGGTGAACCAGAGATAAAACTGATTGGACTTCAAGCAGACGTCGATGTTCGCTGCACTGAGATCGGTGAATGCAGGTTCAAGTGCTGCTACAAAGCCGAACGCCAAGGTAACAATACACTGTATACGAACGTATCAAGTCAATCCTATAGGCGTTTACGGTAACCTCAATCCGATTTACCTTTGTAGACTTCGATAAGAACATTTTTTCCAACCCTATCTTAGTACGAACTGCTGGCAATGTTGCACGCTGTTTACTTTTGTGAAAATGTAGCATTTCTGTTTGTTATTGGGCTTTGCAGCAAACGTCGCCTAGTGTCAATGTTCTGCCGCTCAATAACACCACTTTCTTGTATATGCTGTTTCGACGTGTAACACCGCTGGTAAGAAGCCTATAAACTGCGGTTTAGTACATTATGTCATCGTATACTCGTACAATAGTTGGCTACAGAAACTCGCATACGTTGTTAAAAAATAAAATAGGCCTAATAATAAAACATTAATAAAATTAGTGAACTTGGAAGTACTTGATATTTTTGTTTGTTTTCTCATAATTCGTCACTCTTCGTCGTGCGTTTATTGTCTGAATACATATTGCTGATGTATGAAAGCTCTCCGTTCGACTGAGTTGTATACGTATATTATGTTGCAGGTGCGTACCTGTTGAGCATATCGTGGGCTGGCTACCAGATTCCCGGATCGCCGTTCAAAGTGACCGTAGCGTGCTGTAACGACGCCAGCAAGGTGACGCTGAGCGGACAAGGCCTTGACGGAGGACCAGTCGGACAAGACCTCGCCTTTCTGGTGGACACAAGACGAGCTGGATCTGGTAATGCTTCAAACGACTATATCGTGATTCGCAACATTGGCTTTGAAGAACGTAACTGACGATTTGCGCCAATCGCTCGTAGTCAGTTCACCCAACCAAACCTAAACAGATGCAAGACAAGCAAGAGTCTTGTGTAGTGACAACCATAACGGCTTCTATCTCTCCTAGTTTTGCCTGGCGCCTCTGAAGCTCTGTGCTTGGAGCTTATTATTGTTATTACTATTATTTTTATATTTTCATTGTTTGCAACCTTTGTTTCAAGCCGTTGATATGTTTGCACGACAAGAGCTGTTTTTCTCTGCAAAATTTCCGTTGAATATTGTTGGAATTCCATTTTTTCGGACTTTTCTAGGTAGTGCCGCCACAGCGTACAGTCAAAGTGGGTCACTTTACGATCTACTGGTGTCGACGTTTTCCGTATACCCAAACTGATTGAAATCGAACACCATGATAACTGTGTGTCAGTGTACTGAAGTTTTGCTGAACATTCGGCTTTCGTTTGCACGTGTGTAACAGGGGAGCTGTTGGCGACGTGCAAAGGCCCAGCAAAAGCGGCGTTTTGCGAACTGGTGGACCAGCAGGACGGAACGTTCGCGCTGAAAGTTCGACCTCAGGAGCCGGGCGCGCACCAAGTGTTTGTCACGTTTTGTGGAGAACCGATACAAGGTCAGTGAACGGAACAGCGCTGTAGTAATACCAAGTTCACACTTGACCGCAGCGTAACACTGGAAACCGCAAATATACGGCCGCAAAGACTGTAATGGGACCGTATTGACCGCAATAGAAACGTAATCCTCCCCCTATATACAGGGTGGCCCAAAAAAGTAAGCCACTACCAAATGATCAGAAAATGGTATTATATCGTATTATATTATATCGTATTAAAGCCTGTCAGTGAGATTAGATTTATTCGTCATATTACAGTATGAATCAAGCACTATAATA
>Ga0056116_1001106_pt1 | contig 10193 bp, 6 predicted proteins | sample WorMetOlspDAHAB2_FD_67352 | JGI IMG/M metagenome (GOLD analysis project Ga0056116, IMG submission 67352) | Marine gutless worms symbiont microbial communities from Max Planck institute for Marine Microbiology, Germany - Olavius sp. DAHAB.2 ...
AGAGAGAGAGACAGAAAAACTGATCTCATAAAAGGAAAGCAACAACGATAAATGACTGTTAAAAGCTGGTGATGCAATGTCCAGCAAACGAATCAAAATATCTTTTACACTATTTTCTTGCATAAATTCTGTTGTTGTGGACTGGGCCATGTCCACTAAAAAGTAAAAAAAAATAAGATTGGGTCCAGCGGTGACGACTGTTGATGAATGCATGTATGTTGGCCTATCAATACTTTTTAAAATGCATGCCTTATTGTTTGTTTACTGTATTGCAGCTGTTACATAATGCACAACCATGTATGCATTTCACTGTATATAGCATTGAATGCCTGCACGTATCCGCTTTTTTGTCTCTGCTTCCAGTAAGATTTTTGATGGTGAAAATTTAAAATCAGAAATATTGCCAAATATTGTCGCCAGGTTTGCGACAAGTTAACAGTGATGCATGACGTGGGATAAGCGGAGTGGTGACACTGATTCATGCCAGCTGCTGTAGCCGTGACATCGTCGCCCAGCGACTTCCGCCGACGACACTGAAACAGAATACCTTATTATCGTCCGGTCGGCCGTCACGTGGTCCGCAGTCACGTGATGCGGCGGCCGCACGTACGTCGCCGGTCAACAATTATGCAATGTTGTCGCCGAAGCGACCCGACCCGACGCGACCCGACTCGCGGAAATTGGTCGGCGACGGCTGCGCAGAAGCGTCGCTCACTCACGCGATCATTCGATTGTGCGACCTGCGCATGCGCACAGAAGGTCGGCCACTCACTGTTTCCGGTTGCGTCACCTGCACCGATGCGGTGACTTAGTAGGCGCCCAGATCGCCCGGTGATAATAGGCTACCGCATCTGTCGAAGTGCCGCCTCGACTGTTGCATATTCGTACGCGGCAATTTAGTTGTATTAGTGATGGTTAACTTCTGAGTTTTTGCGTCGATAAACCAACTGTAGTGAGACTATTCAAAAGGGCTGTTTGGCGCTGTTTTGAGCAGACTGTGCAATTGCCGGGTGGTTGCTTTTATTTTTGTAGTTTCTCGTATGTGTGTGTGTTTTTGTGTACAATTTATTGCGCTTTGATGCTACACTCATTGCATAATAACCATAGTAACAATAACAATAAATAATAATAATGCCAACTCTTTGCCACTCTGGAAAGAAAGGTTTCCTCAACATGTGGCGATGACAGGGACGGAGCTATTCTGTTTCAAAGAGTTTCGGTGCTGGTGCAACGCTACAACGCTGTCTTGTTACATACACCTTGCCAGCAGCTTCTGACTGCACGGATTAATGATCTATACCCAATTTTGTATTATCTTATTTCTAAACTTCCTCGGAACATATCTATCGAGGTAAAATAAATTTAAAAAATTAAAAAAATAATAACGATAATAATTCACCATCACGTGGCAGCGAACGGCATACAAAAGATAGACTCTAGAGAATACGGAGGTAAACAAGAGCCGCCAAAATTAAATCAACTAACAAACGAACAAATGAATGAATGCTGACGATTGTGATCAGCAATAAACACTGTACAGAATTATATGTCAACGATTTGACCAAATCGATAGTGGCCTCAGACGTAACAATGTTTTAACACGAATTTCCAGCCTCCCCGAAACCATTCAAGACTAATAACTTGTAAATTATTACCACTTGTATATATTGCTACCAATGTATAGTGAAATAAAGATTTTCAAAATATAGAAACTGCAGTAACAAAAACAACAAAAACGTGCGAAAAGCACCACACTATGAAAAGCGACGAATGCACTGAACATCCATATGAAACACGAAACACACAAACACATATACTAAACAAGGCGTATTTAGCGTTAGCAATTTCATTGGCAATGATTAACCTATGAGTTCTTGTAATATCACGCTTTCGAAACAGATAGTATTGACGTTTTTCTTCGAATCATAATTATAACGTACGAGGTATACGATACAAAAACACTGCAACTGAACTTCCTATGTAATAAATTCGTGTTTTATGTTTAAATATCACTCTGTCGAACATTTTTAATATGCACTCTATACCGACTCTGTTATATGCCTTAGAAGTTGTAACTTAGATAAAATATCCATTCAGTCTCTTGCTTTGAAGTAAACCGATTTTTATGAAGCTAATCCAAACGTCTAACCTAGAAATTGTAAATTGCTGTTGGTCATACGTTAGTTAGTTGGACATTACCAAGCGCGCTTCTGGAAAACGGATGGGCCTATGACAAATTTTCATTGTCACTATCGCTTGTAATATTTTATATTCTTGTGTATTGCAGTAGTTAAGTTGTTTTGTTCTATTCTTATATTTATATTTATATTTCTTTCTATCAGTTGTTTCACCACAAACCACGAGTACAAAATGAAGCTGCGTTTCAGCAAAAAAATGTTAACAACAATGCCAAGATCAACTTAACTTCACAAATGCAAATGTGTGAATGTCGCTGCGAGACAGCTGCCAGCTACAGCTATTAAACTGTCAGCATCAACTTCTCAAGGGACTTCTTTCAGCGGAGTGGCTTGAAATAATGACAGTGGTAATCATTCGCAATGAGCGCTTGCAGCGTGCATAAATAGCAGCAAGTTTATGCAATGCACAGAACTTGTAACACCGATAAAAAACTTTTTCACAATGGAATAGTTAATGGTCGCAAGCTTAGTTTAACTTTGTTTATTACAGTATTCGCAGGCTTTAATACGATTTGTCGATGATCCGGTAGTGGGGTACTGTTTTGGGCCACACTGTATATTGGCTCCGGCCACCCTTTTGTGTAGTTCCGAAATAGTGTAAATTTGGCCACCATATTCTAAGCATCGCAGACGAAATCAAGCCGGTGGTATACTTGCACATCGGACCTAATGCTGTCTACTCAAGTGGAAAATCAATCTTGTTGATCGACGACGAGGTGAATAAAAGATGTCGAAAAAGAGGCAGCAATCGGATTAGAGCGGCGGCGACCAAAAGCCGTTTAAAGATGCACGAGAGAGAGAGAGAGAGAGAGAGAGCGGAGGCAGTGAGAGTTAGAACATGTTTAATCGCATTGTTGAACAAGACAGCGCGCGCGGCGAAAACATCCGGACCGGTGATGCGGCTGCTGCTGCTGCTGCTGTCATGGGCATATCCACGGTCTGAAGTTTAAGGGGTGCGTCCCTTCTTCCTCTTTTCCCATCTCGCCCCTCTATTTCCCTCAATTTTCCTTTCCTACCCTGGCACATTCAAAAAGAAACTGAAGAAGTTTTTATTTTGCAAATTTTATTCAATTCGTTATTTTCTTCTATTAGTTGTAATCGGGCTGGTCGGCCAATGCTGTAAGCTTCAGCCGTCTGTTACCCCTTTGTCCCTTTTCAATCATGGGGTTCCCTACTTTCTGCCATTACAGCTACAGATTCCGGAGGAGCTGTGCTGCCGGACTGTGCAACGCTCTGTTGGAGTTATTACACGGAGTGAGTTTTCGACCCCCTTGACAAATATTATATATTCACCTTCATCCACTTTGCAATACTGTACAAATACGAGACTTGTTTTGGCAAGGGAGTCTGAAGGTTCTCGGACACGGAGCCCCACATTCCCTGGCCCCATTTCTGAGGGGGCCTGGACTCCCGTAACCTCCACTCTCGTAAGACTACGCCTATGCGCGCTGCTGGTGACGCTGGAGTGGAACAACGCGGGCGTTGATTGGATTTGCGGCCAATTTGACGGTCTCGACTGAGTGATCTTCGTCGCAGTCCGTTATTATACGCCTTCTGTTCACGTCCGTCTCTCCGAGGGCCACAGCATGCGCGGCACGGCCTTTATGGGGCGCCGCCGCGTCACCTCGGCCTTTATGTCCGCATCAGCTGCTGCGGCTGAGAGCGAGAGAGACCAACGTCAACATGATGCCGGCAGGCGACCCAGCCAGTCATTCACTCCTCCATTCTATGCGCGAATGATCCGCTGCTCCGGGCACAACATCAGAAACGATCTGTGGTCGTTCGGGGGATTTATGCTCTTATCATTATTATCGTTATTATCGTTTATTATGCCAAAAGGCAGCCACAGTATAAAAATACATATACGCACGTACAGATTAAAAACGTTAAATATTCTCAATCATCAAATTAAAACACTATTTATTTATTAATTATTATCATCACATCGTACACAGAGTACATCACACATTACACTAATACACAGTTAGACACATAACACAAACATAGAATAAAAGAATAAAAGCAGTTCCGGTATACACGTACTCAAAAAAAACTGTGCATTTACTGCTTATATTAACATACATAATGTAATTAAATCATTTTATTCACTAATTTTATTTAGCCATTTATGCCACTTGTGGCGTAGAGACTATTTATACGTATTAGTATAGCTGTTATCATGTGCTAGAGGCTGCTGTTAAAATATAGTTTTTCTTCCAATGTTGTATTGTATATTTTTCGTTACATTGCTACCTGTCGTTATGAAATAAAAATTAATATTTATTAATGTCCGATAACAGTCAATGCTGTAATACTGTTAAATCATCACGGTGAGACAAAATGAAATGCTGTAGAACTGGAGGCGGTAGAAATATAGACCAAACGAAAAAAATAAAAATAAAATTATTTCTTTAAACAATCATACACGGACGATGTCGGCCGCTGTTAAACATACATATCCACGGAAAATTGGATACAGCAATTACAATTACAGAGAAAATAATGAACGGTGCTGAATGAAAGAACATGTTTTCGACAGACTTTCTACTGAATTGAGATTAAGAGATAGTCTGAAGAGAGAAAGCAAAATGAGCATGGACATGCCGACCAACCTACATGCCACAAAGTGTTTAGTCCTCAGTGCTTCAAAATGAGATCACAACTTCGCTGAGTGACACGAACTGACAGCGTGGTCTTTAAGATGGGACTTTCGTTTTTTAAACGTTGTCAACTTTTTCAAAATACAAAAAGTGATTATTTTAAGAAAACAAAACATTTTGTAAGCTGTTGCACATATGTTGTCGCACACTGTCCGATCGCCCCGAACGTCACAATCCATTTGAAACGGCAATTCCCCGCAGCGTAAAAGATTCGCCGACGACTGGACTGTCGACGATTTCTTCCGATGACGACGTCAAACTGCAGCCGCTGTTTGTCGACGGACGAGTGACCGTTTCACGCGATCGTCTTTGTTGTGTCCATCCGCGCTGTTTACCCTCGCGCAGGTCGGCCAGATTATATACAAATTGACTCTGCAGAGTGGAGTGCAATTGCTGTTGTTACTAGGATTAATTTTTTCTGCTAAAACGGCAGTGAAAACAGTTTTTAACCGATGAAAAAACGAGTCATAGGCCTGCACCATCCACGATACGCTCAAAATGTTTATACTGTGCAATAGCAATGTAGGCCTAAAAATACAAAGAATACGTTTCTCTAGTACCTATTTCCCACTGCGGTTCAAGCCGCGGTTCTCTGCATAATGGAAACCTCAAATATACCGCGAAGACCGTGAAGACCGTATTGACCGCAATCGAGTGAGTAGGGTTTAACGTCTCACCCGGCACACAATAGGTAATTTCGGGGACGAATATCAAAACGTAAACTAAACCTTCCGCAAGACAAACCGCAGCTTTCCGCCGACAACATTATCTGTAGCACCGCAGAGAACAGCGGCTCGCACCGAATAAGTGCGAAAGCGGTAAAAGATAGTCAATTTCTGAAGAAACCACGCAAAACTTGTCGATGATGTCGACGACGGCGACGACGACGCTAGTTCAAAATACAAAGTTGGACGGCGACGAATTCGACGTCTCGTGGCTGCCGAGTGTGGGAAGACCGTGCCGTCGAATTAGCGGCCAAGCAACGGTGTCATCGACGCCAGACGTCGACCCGCGTGTTCCATTATGGGCCATTACTGTCACCGGCGTCTCCACGCCATCCAGACGGACTCCGCGAAGACACGCCATCTCCGCAGACCGCGTAACCTGCGTTCCGCGATGGCCGGCTGCTGGCTGCTCGCAAATTGAATAAATCAAATGCCATTTGCGTCCAGCGAACGACGACTCCGACTAACACTGCACTTTCGAAAACCGGCTTCGCGCGTAAGAAGGATTTCGGAGAAAACGTTTCTTCGTTTCTTCGTCGACCGCGGACCAGCGTCCAGATGCATGCAAGAATTTTCTACACCTTCGTACATCAGTTGCGTCATTACTGCGATAAAAAACAATCGGACACAATATCGGCAACTACGAATCAATAGTTAAATCGTAAGGCAGTGAAAATACAACAAAGCGCGAACGGCAAAATAAACAAGAAAAGAAATGTCGAGAATGCGAATTTCCCTCTAAATATGTTGTTAGCTAAACGTGTGGCTAAATTGTTGTCTGTTTTAGGCATGCGTGATACCCTATTTCTTGTTCTCTTTCTTGGCCAACGTTGTACGCCGTTTGTTTGTATACAGCTTGTTGTCACCTGTTGGGGTATGCCTATTGTTGCATCGCGTTTAAACACGAAGTCAACCAACGCAAATTGTCAGTGAACATGTCGTCAACTTCTATGTAAGTTTAACTTTTCTATTTGTTGAAATTGATTTTCTTGTATTTCTGTTGTTGTCGAATTTCGATGAATAAAGGACTGTGAAAAATACAGAAAATCGAGAATGCGAAATTCTTGAGCGAAATCGCGCGCGAACTCTCGTCGTGTTTGACGTTCGGCGGCGCCACGAGCGCGATGCACTCCAGCAGGTGTCATATTTAACGTCACCGACGTCATTTCGCCCGTGGCCGCGATAGCCCGTGGCCTCTGTTTTCCAGCGGACGAGCCTTTCAATAATAAATTAATCTCTCATCTGTCGATCCTTCTCTCTCTGTTGTCTTTCGGTCTTGGCCACACACTCCGTTGTTCGTCTCGGGCATCATCAACGACGCCGCCGCCGCTGTCGTCTGTGAAATCCGACGCCGAAGCCCGGCTTCAACCTCACACGACGACGACGACGACGACGACGAAATCTGGAAATTACACGGTGCTCGGCGTCGAGGCTTTGCCCGCACAAAACACGCAATTATTTTCCGCCCAGTTGTTGTTGTCTGAAATTTGAACAAACTGATGAAAAGCTCATCATTACCATTAGCACCATAACGTACTTTACTATAAAGCTTTTTGTGTGTTGTTTTACACAAAATTTGAAGTTCTAAACCGATTTGTTGCGCATTAAGCGGTATTCACATACGGTACAGCCCACGAGTAATAAGTTCAAATTGGAACAGGGAGAATGAGAAAACAGAAATGAAATAAAATGTTTTGTCTTAACATCTTTTTGTCACTACTGTGTTTATAAAATTAGTTTTAAGGCTTATTTTCTCTAGTTCTGTGTTTTTTTCATATTATTATTGCCATTTTTTATTGCTATTTTTTCTCTTTTCTGAAATGGATGTATACGTGGTCTGATGCAAATAAAATTCGTTCATTCAATACATATCACCCGTTTAATTAGAACGTTTATTGTTTGTACCGTTGTACCCAATTAAAGATCAATATGCACGTTGACTATACGCACATCTACATTTGCACAAGCACTGTTCTCGGCATAAAAGCGTAGCAGAGGCGTAGCAACCGCTCTCCATACCCTCCAATTGGATGGGGCCACTCAAGCAAGGGGCCCCAAGAGCAGCAAGGCCAGAAGTTTTTAGATAAAACTTAATAACTGATATTTATTGTAAATTATTTATGCTACTGTGCAAGTAGTTCACGTTGGTTATACCGGCAAAATAGTGAATCAACTATGGCACTCCGGTCACATTGCTATTGTTACTGGCTACAGTCGGTCACTGTGTACATAATAAATACAGCATTTTGGTTAGTACACAGTGATGCGAGGGGCCCCGGGCAAATGTTTGGAAGGGGCCACATGTTTCGCTGCTACGGCCCTGAAGCGTATATATAGTTTAGTTAATTCACAGACAGCGCAAATAGTTTTCGCAAGATGAGTGCGTGCAAAAGAAAGGACACAAAACAACAGCAAGAAGGCCACAAACAACAGCAAACACGATTCGGCGCTGCTACTCTCGGGTGAAGTCCATGCCGTAGAGCAGCGCGTCGACCATGGCGTCGCGAAATTCGTCGTACTGGCGATGCGCGGTCGGCAGTTCGATCTCGTTGAAGCAGGCGTGTGCGACCGGGTGTTTCGCCGAGCTGCTGAACGAGATGACCACTCGCTCCGGCAGATAGGGAGACCCGGTCACGAACTGCACCAGATCCGGCAAATCTTTGTTCTCTGCAACGATCATTTCGACGCGAATTACATGACTTCAGCGAACAGCTGTCGTGCTTGAAATTACCGCCTGTGTGTGCAAAATCTAGATTACGGCGGCAGCATTTTGATTTTTTTTTTGTTAAATTAAAACTAAAAGGCAGTCACAACTGTAGTCATTTCTCGCAGTGGCAGATTCAATAGGGGGCGGTGTGGGCGGCTGACCCCCCTATTAGCCTCATAATTTTTTTTATAAGTAAGTCGCCTTTTCCCGTATAAAATGTGTAGCCTATAGTTCATTATGTGCATTTGCGATGAAGTACGACGGAGATGATAAATTGCCTTCCGCCTCCCCCTTTCAAAATTTCTGGTTCCGCCACTGATTTCTCGGTCTAGGCTGCAGGACGAAAGTGAAATTCTTAACCAAGTTACTTCATAATAATAATAATAATAATAACCACAACGATATTTATAGTGATATTATTGTGATAATATTGCATGCACGTTGTTTACTGACAATATCAATAGAGAACCTGCTAGCTGAGCTTAGAACCTAACCCATAGTCATTGTGTTGTCTGATTTGAAAGCTTATTTAAGGTGTTTATTTTTAATGGTACAGTGATGGTGAATAAATTCTATTATAACTGACAATGAAAGTAACGAAAGTCAGCGAATTTCGCAAATAAAACAGCAAATATTGATGTACAGAACCGTATTCTCATCGTAAGCAATGTTGCACAGAGATATCACATAAACGTAAAACAAACTGAAAAAGGATCTACATGACGCTTTTCGCAGGACCTGTACAATACTCATCTGCAATCGGTACAGACTATTAGTCGTCGTGTGTAAATGTGTGAATAATTCGTAATAATAAATGCACATCATACCGATTTGGCCGGCGTGCAGATCGCGCAAAAACCGCTGCATGAATTCTAGCGTTAACGGGTCAAAGTTGTCGCCGCGCGAAACAACCGCCGCCATGAACAGATCAGGATCGACGGCGACATCTTCAGTGGATGGAAACACGAAACTGATGTTCTCCTTCGTCGGATTTTCACGTAGAAAGCTTCGCAGTTTATACTTCTCCATTCCTTCCTGCAAAAAAACGAATACGTCCTATCTTACTTAATATAGAGGACACAGGGCACTCAAAACGACTGCTTAAAAAGGTATAGACTTGAAGTGCATGCTTGTTTTAACAACAGAGTAGTTAATAATTGGAGCATTCTATCAGATAACTGTATTAACTGTAAAACTGTCAGTAGCTTCAAAACAAAAATTGCTCATCATCAGATGTAAAGGAACCGGGAACTGTTTAAATTATTGTACAGTCTGGCAGTATAGTAGGCAGTATATGGCAAAAGTGTGAGCCTACTCACGCCACCACTGTTTGTCTGACACTGATTGTTTCGGTGAATTCGGTGAATTAAAGTACTACGAATATTTAACGCTGATTTTGGTTAGAATAATAGGCTACCCGACGCAACGTTGATAGATCAGTTACCAAATGAATCTGCTGCAGAATCGCGGTAAGAAACCACAGTACTTAAATATTACACATTGTGTCTCAAAAATGTCACTACTTTAATCGAACTTTTACACACTTGAACCGATTTTAATAATTTTTAGCACTCTATATGCTGAAACTACTGGCTTCGAAATGCATGTAAATTTTTCAACCTCACGTCAGCTATGTTGCTACACCGCCTGAGAAAACATTAACCAAAAAAATGAACGATTTTGTAGTCTTCCTCTGAAATCTGTGAGTGGCTCTGATAAAAGCCAGTTAGATCACGACGAAAATCAGCAGAGGTCTATAGCAAACGTTCAAAATGATGGCCTTTAGCGTAACACATGCAAGCAGCCACCGCGTACGCCACTGATCAACGGCTTTGTCGATCACGCTCTGTGGAACAGATGACGTAATGGCGACACGTCATTTACGCCACTGTGAGATATTGCA
>Ga0056116_1001107_pt1 | contig 10192 bp, 8 predicted proteins | sample WorMetOlspDAHAB2_FD_67352 | JGI IMG/M metagenome (GOLD analysis project Ga0056116, IMG submission 67352) | Marine gutless worms symbiont microbial communities from Max Planck institute for Marine Microbiology, Germany - Olavius sp. DAHAB.2 ...
AATTTGGCAGCCATAGGCTGGATTCACATAACATACACACAATAAAAAGTGAAAACCTAGACTAACATCCAAAGCTACAAAATAAAAACATACACTAGCCCAAATATAACTGAAACATATCTGAAAACTGTAAAGATATTGAGCTAGTGTGAAGTCGTGAAATTTTCACTAAGAAACAAACTTCCTTCATACATTGTCTAACACGGATCCGTTCTCAACAACGTTTTAAGTTTTAAAGCGTCTGATGAAACATTATTAGACAAACGTTTAATGTTTTATGGCACTGTTTTTATTGCAATTTTAATGTAATTTTTTGTTCAGTACATTTTTTTTATTTCAGGTTTGTAATGTTTACTTTGTTTTTATGTAGTTCTTAAGTTATTGTATAGGAGTCGCTTCATATTTTTTCTTGATGATGATGATGATGATGAAACTATAACTGAATCTTTTAAAACAAAGTTTCGCGATATTATCCAGTCTGTTTTCTGCAGGTTTGTGTCTGGGCGCTGACTCGACGGAGGACGGCGTAGCGCTGGTACCGTGCCACGATCACCTTTACGAGCGCCACCTCCTTGTTGAGATGACGTCGCAGGGCACTATCATCCGCGACGGTCGGTGTCTGGAACCGACAGAGACGACGGTCGCCTTTGCAGCGTGCTTGCCGGGCAGCCCACGCCAGCACTGGTGGCTGGTGGACGGCCGTCTGACCCCGAGGACCGCGCACCGCAAGTGCCTGTCCGACTCACGAAGACACGACAACCACTTTGCCACGGTTGATGACTGCGCCGATGCGGACAGACTCCCGTCGGTTGCAACTCAGCGCTGGAACTTCGTCCGATTCTAAGTTCTCTGTCACGCAGTTGTTGCAGTCGGAGCACTTGGCAAGGAGACTGGAACGTTGAAACAGTAACAGAATCGGGAACAGAGGACCCAAACAAATTACTCGTTAATGTATAACCAGTCTGGCTGATACTAGACCAGGCTCTAAGCGGGCCACATTAATCACTGGCGAACCCAGAGAATCCACCTTTCTGCATTCTACTTCAGCATTTTTCATTAGCCCTCCAAAGGGAAATGCGGTCGCCTTCCTCAACACTTGACTCCGATTGGACGCCGTTGCAGTCATACCTTGCTCAGTACAATGCGGCTTTGTGGTAGTGGGCGAAAAAAATTATATCAGGGCCCCTGATTTTTGGAGGCTCCATAAAGGGTAAGCAAACAGTTTTTGTGACAGTAGGATGGGATGTCCGGATGGGGCGGGGATTGTGTATAGGGCACCAAGTCCCGTTCAGCTTACAGCGACAATGGTAAAGAAGGGCCACAGTAAATTTTCTGGCCTAGCGCCCCTAAATACCGACACTGCATGTTTAAGTTAGTTTTTATTCGTTGTTTTTTTTCGTTTATTTTGTAGCGAGCGAGTAGGCTACATGAAGATTCAGCGAAAGTCATTACACGTCTGTGACTGCGTCAGCAAAACGCAACAACGACGTATATAGGCCTAATAATATTTGCTTGTTAGAACATCTGTGTCGATGACGAAAAAAAACAATAAAAACAAGACGCAAAAACGAAACAAAGAACTCGAACGAAATTACAAACGATACACTGAGAATGCTGGTGGCAACAGTTGCAGTTTTATTTGAAATTTCGCAAAATGTGGCTATGGCTAGTTATTACGCAGATTGTTTTGCCATGGAGGTCATGGAAATTGTGTTTTAGTTTTGGCTGTTCTAGCAGATGTTGTCAACGTCACGTCAAACCAACAGCGCCAGAATTAATGCAGTCATTGCAGTGAGAAACACATTATCGTGAAATACAAGATTCATGAAGTTCTTCAAAACCATCACTGAGCTTTAATTCCAGTAACGCTTGAAGACTACTAGTAAACAACGATGACGAGCTGCGCATAAATTAACAAAACGGCGAAAGCCACATCGAACTGGAAGAAAGCAGCACCAACTCTTGTTACACGGTTGGTGTTCACGGTACGACACAAAGCTTGAGGCACACAGAACTCGTAACATATGATACAGTTGGCGATGGTAATCATAATAAGCAATGGATTCTTTTTTTTAAATAGCACACAACCAACTTGTTCCGCTGTACAGGCAAGCCAATAAAGTTGCTTATGATCTGTAAATGAATTCTCTGTCTCTCTCTCTCTTGTGTGACACACACACAGGCTTGACAAAATAGCCCTGCATAAAGTACTGTCCAAAAAGCTAACTTTTTCATTTACTACATTTTCACCCCAAAAGTACTGTAAAAACAAGAACCTTAACGTTGCATAAATTTGGTGTAGGCTGTATTCGCTAATGTTACGGATCTATACACGTATTATAATAACTAACGAAAGCTTATTGCGTGAACGCAGTTAAGCTGGATAACATACATTAAAATTAAGTATTTTTAACGTCAAATTAATAATTGTTGCATTACAAAACATATATATGATTATTATATTTGTTCATTCAGCATGATACAAATGATTATTTTCAAATTTAGATTCGTCATTGTAACAAATTAATTGACTGGGGTTTAACGGCGCTTTCAGCACAATAAGGCTATATTCGTAGTATTAACGAATCGTGCCTTACATAATTATGGTTTAGTTAAAAGGCTGATGTCAGTAAGATAGTTAAAATTATTACTTTTTGGAGAATAATAGTTATATTTACAAAAACAACGTGGTAACATCAGTGTCCGGTTAGTATTGACATTAGAACAGTCTCTACAGCAAATCGCTTCGTAACAGTATTAACAAATCAAGCCAACATACAAATATGAAAGAAACTCGAAACATGACAAAACCAAGCGTCCAAAACTGGTTTAGTTAACTCGCACAACATGTGTGGAAATGGAATGAATGAGCCACAACAAAAAATCGCCGCATGCACAGCCAGCGCTCCACTCAGTCATAAAAAGTTAAAAACAGAAATCAAACTCAACACAATAAATATCCAAAGTCGAGAAGTTATGCTAAACACGTTCTTCCATACTTTGTTTAAGATTAGTTAAACGTAATAAAACCCATTAAATGTCATGGCACCGTCCATGAGCCATTTCACACACGAATAAAATTGCTCCAAGCAGTACACGATATACGCTATGCACCCATAGTGTTCAAGTGTTTTGTATTGCCAAAAATGTCGCAATGTGAATGAAGCACCAGAAACTTGTAATTTTTCGCTCTGGCTAATGCCAATAAAACTGTTTTTGGACGACGAGGTCGCTGGTAACCAGCAGAGATCAAAAATGGCAGAAGAGTCTAAAGGCCATCAGGAAAGGCAGCGTGCGATTTTTGCTTAAATTTCCAATCAGCTTCAGCATGCAAGATGAACATATACATGCCAAGCCATTTTGAACAAAGTTTCGTTTACATCATGTACTGCAACAAATGTTATTATGAATAGCAATTCTGTGTCACGCTCCAGAGACATTTGTGTGAACATTTCGAGCCAAATATTAACTGAGAGCAAGAAGGTCCTTGTGACCAGCACCGATAAGAAGTTACAGCGAAAAGATGGAACGACGAATAAGTCATCTAAGCAACTAAGAACTGCAGCTGTCAACGGACCCAAGCGACAACGCGTAATAGTATCACACACAAAAATGACAACATATGAGCATTCTCCGACGACTAACATATGCACGTGAAGCTATAAGCAGCCGAGGCGAGAATAAGAATACATAAATTGGCTCAACCGTAGTTTCAGCAATCGCTTTTTCAGCAATAACAACCGAAAACTGGCTCACAAATGCACTGTACAAGCCTCGAATCGCACGCTAGATGTGAATCCATCTTTCGGCATAAAATCAGTACTGAGAGTGGACACAACAGCGGACAATTAATTAGCAATTAATGCAAACATGTAACCAAAGACACGCGATAATTTGTTCGCACTGTTTTCGATGCCTCAAAGTGATGTCTGGTTATGGAAAATATTTCACAAATAATATCGGATTTTGAGCAAATTTAAGTAATGGCAGCCAACCACAACATTGACAACTGTAACAACGTGAAACGAGCCTATACAGTCAACAACTTGCAGATTTGCTTGGTACTATTCTGCAACAATATGCTAAAACAATTAACCAACATATGCACAAAATAATGCTTACTACAATCGGATCCCAAACACAGTAAATGTTGGCCGAATAATGGCGAACATATGCAAACAGACAGATGTTAAACCAACACTGAAGCAATACAACTACACTAAATGCAATACGTTTCTATCAAGACAGTTTCCATCTTCAGTTCAGAGAAACAAGCTTATACTGAGTACACGTGGCCCACTAGTTAGTAATGTGTCTGTTAAAAGGATTAGTCATTAAATAAAAAAAAAACAATAATGGACGTTCATAAAATGTGGCACCAAGTTTGGACATGGTAGATGTACCGACTACATAACTGGAGGGTATGACCTTGCTTTCAAATGGTGAAGATCACATACACTTGTATAATCTGCAATATAGTGTGCTGGTACTGCTTAGTAGAACACATCAAGCTGTGTTTGGTGAGTGAAAATTGTGACGGTCAATCAAAAAACCCTAAATACCACCAAGGACGTCGTGAAGTTGGACTTTTTCCGGGTTTTTTTGCTCCTCTTTCGGCCAGTTTGTGACACACATGGGTCAGGGAAGAAGAAATAGCACAAAAAAACATCGAAATCCACACTTGTCATTGTTACAAAAAACACATGACGATAGAAATGACACATACACAGCAGATGGATATCTAACAAAAACAGTTGCTTGTCAGAAGCTTGGTCAATGCAAAACTTTGCACACATTCTGCTGTATGACTGCATTAATACGCAAATAAAATGATACCAAAATTAAATATGCAAAAAATTGCACACAAAAAAACTCCTCAGTCTGTGCCAAGAAGTAATTAAACAAGTACAGTTAAGACACTTATGGAACAATAAAATAAAGCAAGAAAAAAACCATTATTTGTTGTGATAAATGATACGAGTGCATGAGTGAGTAGCATTTATTGTACTACCAAACACAATTCTGGAAGAAGTCTTCACAGCCAATCAATTAACTTATTATAACAGAAATAAATGTGTAACAGGAAAAAAAACACAACTCAGCTTTACCCAATAAAACTAAAGCAAAACAGCGCAGCAGTTTACCCAGTTCTGTGTCACATCCTAAGATACTTGGCGGCGAGGCAGGATGCATTCATTATTTTGTGGCCAGAAAACCGACAGAGAGAACACATCACAACATAAACGATTCTAAACTCATATCACATCTTTCTAATGCCAGACGGTATCTAGCGTGCTGCAATAACAACACACATGTAACAAGTATCTACCCATAAGTGTGTGGAATGAAACACAAGCCTCCGCATTCACTATGACAAAAACTCCCGAGTAACCCATAGCACTATTATTATTATTATCGTTTATTATTATCGTTTATTTCGCCACAACGACAGCATAATACAGTGTTGGTCTTTTTTCTGTCTACTCGATGATTTTCTCAATGAACTCGACAAGCCTGCGAGCATACTGGTCTGGATGAACAGTCGATATTTCGGCCGCGTAGCCGTGTTTTACTGTCTTAGCCGCCTGCGCCGTCCGCTTCTTGATTCCGTACCATGTCAGAATGTCGATTATTCCGACGAAATATATCTCACGTCGCTCATCATCTGTTACACAATGGACAGAATAGTTACAGATAACACTACTCATAATAATATAAATAATACAGTGCCATTCGCAGAGCTTATGCGGTGCTGGAAAGCGAGTCAATTAGGCAGAATAACAAACAGTATTACGTCTTTAAAAACATGGTCTCTGTCGTTGAAATGCACGCCAGTGGGTCCTGTTCCAGATCGTAGGAGCAGAGTAACAGAAGAAGCGGCTGCAAACTTGGTGTCAAAATTGGTTCGTATAGCAGTGCTTGAAAGGCAGGAATATGTTGAATAATATGGATGTTGAGGTAGGTAGGAAAGTCAGTCGGATTATATATGTTATATATTATATATTTTACACACATTTTACAGAAATACTCAGAATAGAACCATCGTTACCATCATGCAACAGGAAGTGCAATGTGATCGGCCATAAACTAAAAGAAACCGGACAAAGACTCACGGCACATGCAAACATCTCGGCCTTGTGCTGACATATACACACTGTTACGTGGTTACGGGTTAAGCAGTAGTACCACTGAAGACCTCAGCTTGTGGTAGCTACTGGCTGAGCAACAGGTCAACAATATACAACAACAACAGCACTTAATATGCACAACGTAGGCTACATATAAATATACTAGCAAAGTTCATCAAGGGCACAGATGTTAGACGAGTGACTAATACTTTACATGAAGTCACTGCAATTATGAGGAATCAGGCTACAAAATGTCTCTCATCAACAATGGGAAATATAAAATCAAAATCTCGTTACTAGTTCACAGTTCTACCAATGAGCCACGACCGTTTATACCACATCATCATACTATATATTATCATTGCAGCTGTTACATGACGAGTTCCACTGGCTTGACTTCATGATCGAGTTATGTTTAAGCTGGTGGTCACGGTGCAGTATCTGTCCGATCAATGCGTCACACTGTTCAGCCAGAGAAGTCTCCATTCCGCTGAGTGAAATCTACTGCATGTGACACAGCACTGACTTAGCACAGACAGCTCCTGAGTTTTCACCAGTGCCAGTCAGTACGCCCGAAAGAAGCCACTTTCAGACAGTTGCTAGAAAGGGACAATGCGTTACAGAAATAGACACACTAACATCTAATCACAGATGTGTGCTTATTAGCAACTTACATTCAGCCGATTTGATGGCAAACGACTCGAGGCGCGAGTCGAGCTCAATCGAATACGAGACGGTCCTGTTGCGACGCAGCGTCAGCGGACTTGAAGGTGGAGTTGCTGCGCTGTCAGACGAATCGTCGCTGCTGTTCGTGACGGCACAACACCCGTCAGTTGTCTGAGTGTCACCAAGGTCCAGCTGCTGTTGATGATCTGGTGCGTTGCAGTTGTGAATGCCAACCAGCAGGCTGTAGTCCATCAGGTTCAGACGAGACAGCAGCTACACAAAAAAGCGTCAGAAACCAAACCCATTGCACGTAAACTTTGAGAGTCACCCATTCAGAATTTTACGCTCAACAGCAGGGTCGGAGACATTTGGAGACACCGAAGGCTAGGCAGAGCAATACATCAAAGTTCAAGATATTGTGAAATATACAGTGTTGACTAATTTAATCAGTGATGACGCCCATATCCAATCTTCTGCAAATCTCTTGCTTGAACAAAACTGGATATGGCACATATTATTCATAGCTGTCCCACCAAAAAGCGCATCAAATTAACAAACAGGCATACGTGCAAACCAAGATGCCTTTCATATTGCGCGATTCAACTTCTCAATGGGTTGGATATGCCCACTTCTGAAACAGGACAATGCCACAAATGACCTACACTCTGCCAGTACAGTGTCCTACCTACGTACGATCTGCATCATTGGAAATTCTTAAATGGTGATAACAGAGCAAGTGATAAATTTTATAGTCTACAAAAATTCCCAAAACCATCATGGCAAACTTTTTAAACAGTCGACTCATGACTTTTTTTGTACATGAATCTGGTCTTTGTGTGGCTATCTTTGCCTGCTTTTCCTATATCATTATAATTATCACTATTACCTTCTGCAAATAAATGCAGTAGTAAGCCACAGCTGCTGCTTCAGGTACCCACACAAAGTAGCACTTAAACATCATATCATATATCAACACAGAATCTGCACAATTACAGACAAATTTTGTTTATTTGTTACCTCGGTATCAGCCTGGAAGACACTCAACAGTTTCTGCCTCCTATCTGATCCAACACACAGAATTCTGCCTTCCCCAATAAAGTCTTTGTCTTTGTACGTCGGCAAATCTTTGGCTTTTTCCTTCTCACTGGCAAGACGATCCACAACAGAGCCCTGCACCATCAAAAATGCGGGAAAGATCATTTCGACTTTGACCTACAGACACTTGAAGTGTTTCATCGCAAAAAGCACCAATACATACAATCATGCTTCACTTTATAGCAAAAACAAAATTGTAACATATAGAAAACCCAGAAAAGTCACACATCTGAGCAAAGTGGACTACAATTAATTTTCTGCCATTGAAGAAAAGAAAGAAATTTGGTAAAAGAATAAAGAAAACCAACAACAAAGTAAGAAAACATACTATTACCTTTACTTTCCTGTGGATGCGGTGTTTATGTACCAAATCAGCACAAAGACCAACATTTGGGCTGTTTTAGCTACTGCAAACTTTTATGCATTTCAAGTGACAGCAACAAATGAGGTAACATAACTCATCCTCATGGCAATCAAAGTTAATGCAAAGACTGTTAATTAAAGTGAAAAACCCTATACTATACAAATAACATGTGAAAACTTACCTTGAGGTCATACTTTTTGTGAATGGGTACTCGTGGACTGAAAATGTTTCGCATGACAATGAAGTACGTGTCGGAGTCACTGATGGAGATGCGATACATTCCCAGATACTGTGGAAGACGAGTATTTGCATCTTGCTCTACAATGTGCTGAAATACAGGAAAAAAGACATTCCTGACTTTCTATTGCAATCAGTGCTTAAAAACAGTGTACTAAAACACTAGCAATGATGAAAATTACGACACACATAAAACACAACAAAACAACGTAAAAACATACAATGCTATAGCATTTAAATGATATCTGAAAATTATCGCTAGTCTTTTTCCAGCATAATTTAGCCAAACTCAGTAGGTAAGTAAGTAAAGATTAAACCGACTTAAATCCTAAAGCAATGTGGATTTTTTTTTGATGCCATACAACAGCATGCAAAACAAATCGTACGGTGATAAAACATTAGCGAACCTGATGGTACGCAGTCAAGATACGATGCATTTCAGCCACTTGTTCACTCTGAATCGATTTTATGACAAAATGGCGGTTGTATGATGTTAACACTCGCGGTCCGGGATGAGTGCAAGTGGTGTGCTTTTCGTGGTCCACTGGAGAGCATTTTGTCAACGAGTTCTGCACAGATGACATGCCATACAGTCTGCTACACCACAAAAATGACCAACTATCATCGACTAAATGCAAGATGGTCCCGTATTGCAAACTGCCATTTCATTAAACACATTACCGTGTTACAGCTCTCTGCTCAAAACGATCCAAGTTGGTGATCAACTTTCTCTACATAAATGAACATCTTTTATTCACCAAAATGGTAAATGTACAGTAATCACATGAGAATACAGCAAATGAAAACAAAAAATAAAAGCTGAAAAACATCACCTGCAAAAGTTACATCACACTGATTATATAAAGCACACAATAAATAAAACAAACCAATACAATGAAATTGGAATTTTAATTACCAGATAATCTTGTTCATTTATTCCAAATCGCTCACGCAGCTTTCGAAACACTACTGGACAATACTCTTTGTACTTGAAGTGACTGGGAAGATTCTCTCTGTAGGACACAAGATGCACATATGCCATTCCAATACACATACACATACCGTAAAACTTCCGGTAGAAGCCGGCTCCCGCATAAACGCCGGGTCCCGGATACAGGCCGGGGGTCAAGGCAACTTGTACTGGTAGAAGCCAGGGGCCTCTATCCGAGGTTTTATGGCATTCCAGTTTGCCCAACACCTGAACAAATAAGGCTATCATGATTTACTGATAGTAAAAATGATGCTATAAGAACTATTTCAATTAAGTTAGTGATAATGGCAATGTTGCACAAGTTGAGAAGTCATTCTCCTGTTACCCAATCATTTTCTTCTTAAAGTCCAAAGGTTATATAAAAAGCCGTAACCATAGCATTCATGTTGGCATTTGGGTATGCAGCAAGTTATTCAGGTAAACTTGCATCAATATCAGACATTGTAAGCATAATGACACATCTGCTTCTTTGTATAGAATCATATCCTCACTGATACAGCATAGCATATGCTAGTGACCAGTACAAATTATTATTTTTCATCATAAACTTAAGATTTCTGGCAAAAGAGTGAAAATCAGGACATAACAACTCACTTGTTGAACATGTGATTGTCAATTCGAACTTTGATGAATGCTTTAAAATCAGCTGGCATCAACATCACAGGACCATTTACATGACAAAGCTCGCGCATCTACAGGCAACACAACATA
>Ga0056116_1001108_pt1 | contig 10192 bp, 7 predicted proteins | sample WorMetOlspDAHAB2_FD_67352 | JGI IMG/M metagenome (GOLD analysis project Ga0056116, IMG submission 67352) | Marine gutless worms symbiont microbial communities from Max Planck institute for Marine Microbiology, Germany - Olavius sp. DAHAB.2 ...
TTTTTGTGTAAAATTAATCAATGTGATAATTATATGCTACGTTTGTTCCGTTCGGTTACTTAGATCGGTGACCCAACACTGCGGTATTGTGTGTTCATGTTTGCACTTTTTAATTAAGTCTGCACTTGCGTGATAATAGCACTACGTCATCGGTATCGCAACTTTTGTAGGCGGGGACTGCGTGGACTGGTGAACCAACAAGTATAGCACGTGCATTCGTGATTGGTCAGTTTTGTCACGTCACGTGACCTGTCTTCACGTTACCGGTCTTGTCTCGCTCTTTATACGATTCGATTACGTGCGCGGTTAGACTCCGACTCACCATCACTGCGATGGACAGACAGACGCAGGTCGGCAGCGGCGGTTGCAATGAACAAACGTCGTCATGTTGTATTAATACAATTACTATTCAGTGCACATTTACGCTGGCTTCGTGCACATGCTGTGTTGCACTAGACTGAAAAACTGTAGACGAGGGTCAGTAATCAACATATTTTAGACAGCAGCGCATCCATAAATTTTGAATAGGGTGGGGCGGAATATTAGCCCCGTCGTACTTTATCGCAAATGCACATACGGGTCTTACGGGACGTACTGAAAATAATTCTGAAGCCAATGGTGGCAGCCCCATCGCCTCCCTCCTTGAATATGCTACTGATTTTAGACCATATTTAATACTAAATGTGGCTTATCAACACTATAAACTTTCACATTCCTTCGCAGAATGTTCTGTGTGTCACTGAGACAGGGATTGCTAAAATGGACTGCGAGACTGAAAGACTGCGACGAATCGCTGTATGACCGCCAAATGACATGAGTGGTGTGCCGAGGCTCGCTCACTCCGGACACGACGAGAATATATTTCTGCGCAGCATCCGACCATCGTGCTTCACTTTGAGCGTGTATGAAGCATCGGGCTGGTCTCGCATAGCGATTCATTATTATAAGCGAGCGGCTTCCCACTGTTCACCGATCGCCGCAGATAAACGACTACTGTACGTTGGCAGCGTTGACGACTGCAGTTGCACACCAACTTCAGCAAGCGTTTCTGCTGCTGACATATAGTGTACAGCCGCGTTGTTGCAATCGGCACGATATGTGCTCTTCTCTTCCGAAACTTCTCACAGCAACCGGCTTTACCAAGTCAGCAACGGACGAATTACGGCAATGCCGTATAAAAATGTACATCATTTTCGGATTGTTCCTTTTCTTGACAGGCTACATTACATTAATAGAACAAATGAAATGAAATAATCATTCTAAAGTCAAAACTTATTTTGCTCATTACGTGAGCCACATTGAACTCTTTTACCAAAATGACATTTTCCACAACTCTTATATATTCTCATAAATGTAAAAAAACTTCACAGTTAACAGTCTAACGGCGACACGGCCTATATCACACAATTAAAACAGCAAAAATCAAAAAGGTGCTACATATTACTTTGGCAGCACATCGCCATAATGTCAACGTGCCCCTAAATAATAGCAACTTTGTGACTTTTGCTGTTTTAGTTGTGTGATATAGGCCGTGTCGCCGTTACAGACAGTTTTAAATTAATTGCAAGTTTTTTTTACATTTATGTTTGATGTTTTGTCACATTTAACTCACTATTAATTTTGAGTGACGACGTAAGTCTTCTGACTCGTGCACTGAACACAAAATCGGTAACACTTATATCACTGCAAAATTTTTTTTCATGCTTGGCGATTTTTCGGAGCTACATGAGTTGAAATATCGTTCATTATCGTTATGTTTACTCCCTATTAAAACCGCTCTAACCAACGTGTTCAGCGACTGCAACTTTCTATAAAAGAATGAAGTTGTGGATTATAGGCTACGGCACCGCGTTAGGCGAAATTTAGGCACATTTTCATGGCGCATGCGCAAAAATAGCGTTAATTCTGCTTCAGATTTAAAAACTGTCATCAACAAGTTCACCGACCATGAATTTCTTTAGAGAGGACAAAATTTTGGCGATTTCGATACTTAATACTCACACTATTAGAATATTTTCACTGCGCATGCGCAAAAACGACCACTTTGGAGCTTCCAGTCAAAAATCTGACCTCACCGTTCGATCCGGCGACCTCGATTTCTTATACCACTATCGGATGACGTTTGCGTCATTTCCATGTGACCTTGTGACCTTGACCTTTGACCTTTAGACCTTGGCGGTATTTCGTATACTCTGCCGGAAATGTCTGACCTACATACCGGTTTTGAGCATCCAATGATTTTATCGGTTTCTGAGTTAAGGATGACCGAATCTGATCACATTTCCATAACATGTAACGGTGACTGCCCATGCGCCGTGTCACGTGACCTACGCATAGGGGTTCCCGAAAACCACACGTAGCAATTTTTGGCCCCGAATTGTCTATTCACTACACAACTTTTATGGGGCTATGAAAACGATTAAGGGTACTTTATACTTGAGCACCCTCCCATGTTAAAAGTGGCTTTCGTCGCAAAAAACTGTCTAGTCGAAATCGGTCCCCAAAATGGCGGTGTTTCCGCAAAATGGAGTGTAAATATTAGATTTAGTCATCGGGACCACCAAAACGCACATACTTTACCGGAACGACGTCTTTGGCGTATTTTGCGTAAAATCCGTTTAGGATTTCGGCTGTAGCGAGTTTCAAGGATCCTAAAAACAAACTTAAAAGCTATACTCACCGAAGAGCACGTCAAAGTCATGTATCTGGGAAGTAGAAACCCTTAAACTGATCGCTACAAAATTGTGCATGCTGGGTGCCGTCCACGAAGTAATCAAGCCTGTCAATTTTGGTGAATATTGGTTATGGGGTTTCCGCGTGGCGAGAGGTCGACATTTGGGCTTTTCCATTGATTTGCGTCGTCGCCATTACAATACGCTCGTACTACCGTGCATGCGATTGTGTGATTACAGTGCTTTTGTTAACTGTTAAGTTTATCTGTGTAAGAAGTTTTCAGCAGTCTAGTATCGCCTCTGTGTTCAAGAAAAGTATCAGCTATGGGTGGCCAGCAAGATGAGTGTTGCCCATCTACTAGCCTGCTGTGTATGTTATATATTGTATGTATTGAAATCCAGTGAGTGATATGGCAACTAAACTTCTGCTGAAAATTTACGAATAATAACAGTGTGAACATTTATGTCACACGCGCGCGCGCGCGTTTGTGTGTGTGTGTGTGCACGGTTCATGCGAATGATGTGATGAATGTAGAACAATGCTAAGGGGTCATTGGCCAGTCACTGATCGACCAATTCGGCCCAACTGACACGCGCTCTGAATCCGCCTACAAGCTCAATCATTCACGTTCGATTTCACGATCGATGTTTCTTGTATCCCGGAATGCAGCTACTGATTGTGCTGTCTCACGAACGGTAGACGACTGCGTCAACCAAGGTACTGCAATTCGGCATGCAGCGACAGTGCGTTTCCAAGGCAGCTGTAGCCTATAGATCGTAGTCGATGTGCAGAAAAACACAAGGCATCCGTCGATACTGAGTTGGCCTGAAGGTGACTTTTGAACAATGGAGTGTCCGTTCCCGATGCAATACACTAACAGTATCGTCGAATACCCCAAATCGTCACACAGATCAACGACAGCGCGCTGTACGAGCAGCTGTTGATGACACGCCAATCTCGTCGTTGCTCTCAATCGACAGCCCCGAGCCGGCTACGACCACGACCACAGCGGCCGCGGCGGTGCTGGATTCTGCAAAGCCGGCGAGAAGACGGTGCAGAGGCGGGCGTGCGAGTGAGGTGCGCGCGCCGCCACGAAGCCTGTGCCGGTGGCGCCGGCAGCGGCGGCGGCATCGCTTGCTCGCTCAAGTCAGGCGGTAGGTCGGTCAGCTGGTCGTTCACCCCGTTTCGCTGCTGCAAGCACTGCACAGCATTGCACTGACTGAGCGCTGCTGCTGCTGATCACTTGAGATCGGTCGGCGAGCGACGCGTTCATCGCGACGTGGCAGCCACTATAATGGCTTTCGTCGTCAGCGGCGACCGCCGTGCTTCGCCGGCGCACACCAGATGACGCTCGGTTGGTCGGACAGCGAGCGCATCAAGCATCGATGAGATGACGCATGTTGTACAACAGCGTGCGTGGATATTACGCACCAACATGTCACCGATGCTACTGTTTAGCAGCCATGGCGACGGCGGTCTCCAACACTGCTATTGTCACATTGCAGTAAACTAGTTTTCTCTTATTGCCTGGGGCGGACTGGGCCTCCTGTCTGCCTGGCACTTGCCAGGTGGGCCAGTTGATTCGCCGGCCAGGTGAGCCGCCACGTCAAATTTGAAGGAAGCAGTGGAAGAGTTCAGCCAGTAATATTTCTACTGGTTTAAAACTTGAGTATCATGATAGTTTTGTCGTATACACTAAGCAACCGGCGTAAATTTATGAAGTTTTGTTTTCACGAGGTAGAGCTGCTACGAATTTAAGGTGTGGTGAAAACTGCTATATAATATAATATTATAGGAATCGTCAAAATTCGACCCCTCAAAAAATCCAAACCACTTAACCGATTACGATAAAACTGTGCACAACTGATTACGTCCACGAGACGAACACGTAACCCAACATTTTTGAGAATCGATCGTAAGGGAACGTCTGCCAAATACGTGAAATACAACACCAAATTTATTTTATTTTTCCCGGACTCGCCTACTGAAGTGACCTGTGAGTGGATTTTGACGCACAATGGCTCAAAACACGCGGAATCACGCAAGGATTTGACTTCTGGGGTACGACTGATGGCTAACCACGTTTAGGGGTCAAATTTCCCCCAAACCGGCAAAAAGGACCTTTTTAGGCACGTTCGTGCGTCTGCGCACAGAATGAAGATGAATGACGTCATAGAAATTCTTCATTGACGACTCTCGTTGTTTAGCGGCGAGTCAAGGCACCGCATAGGCTATATATAGTTACACAGGCCTGGGTGCTATTCACTGATATAACATGATTGAATAGTTTAATTATAGCCTTAATGCGCTAAAATAATGCACAATAAACAATAAAACAACCAACGAGTTAGAGTGGGCCTATGGTTGGTGATTCCAATTCCGAAGCGATATTGCAATTCCGGAATTTTGGAATTTTTTCCTCCGTTTTTCCGGAATTCCGGAATTTTTACTTGATTTTTTCATGTTTTATAGTCAATATTATAACTTTCTGTTGAAACAGTGATGCATTATGCATAGTCCTAGTTTTCGCTTGTTGTTGTACACATGCTGATGCGCCGCTATTTTCGCACTTGTTAGCCTGCATTGTATTCATTATCATCATCGATTTATTTATTGTATGTTAGTGTTAATATGTATGATAATGGTCTCTGTTAGACGGATGGCCCATTACCACCGTGTTGCCCCGCCCCTTTACTTCCCATTAACCGTTCGACTTCGCTCGCTCTCTCAACTGCCTCCGCCCTGCGTCCCAGGTCGCGCCCTAAATTAACAGCGACGCGCCACGCCAGATGGACTGGGCAACGCTGTACTGATGGGCTAGGGGCCTAACAGGGAATGACCAAACCCCGGAATTTACGGAATTTCGGAATTCCGAAACTGCAGTCACTATATGTGTCATGTAACTTGTGTACACTGTAACATTGTGCAAGTTGTGTTGTGAGTGAGTGACTATTGACTAGTGAGTTAGTGACACAATTGCTTGAAAGTTGCAGCAACTGAAGTACTAGTAAGTAAGAACACTTGTATAGCACACTACAAACGAAGTCACTAGGTGCTGGAGTCTCAGTAACGGTCACTGCGCATGCGCCGTGTCACGTGACCCATCACCCATACTTGCGTATGGCATTGCACATGAAAAACAGCAAATGTGAGGGAAAAGGTCATGTTGCTCAGCAGTACATTGACACTTAGGCAATTAAGCTGCTTAATATCTCATTTTCCCCGATATTTGCTGTTTTTGATGCGCAATGCTGCCGTTAACAAGTCATGCTGTTTTGAAAATTTATATTTCCGGTTTTGTTATATTATTCACATGCACACTCGCACGGTAGTGCGAGAGTTGTAATGGTGACCATACGAAGTCAATGGAAAAGGCCGAAATTCGACCCCTCGCCACTCCGAAACCACTTGACCATTATTTAAAAAAAATTGGCATGTATAACGTCGTGGAAATTACCCAGCAAGCTAAATTTTATCGCGCTCTCTTCAGGGGTTTCTGCTCCCGTAGACTTGATTCTGCGCCACTTTTGGGGTGACTACAGCTTTTGACGCTTTTTTGTGTTCTTGCAACTCACTACAGCCTACAACCCGAAACGGATTTTTACGCAAAATACGTCAAAAGACTTCTTTCTGGCCAATGTTGTGCCTTTTGGGGTCCCGATAACGACACTTAATATTTAGACCCTAAAATTTGCGAAAAACCGCCATAATGGATAACCGATTTTGACTGGACTTGAGTTTTTTTGCGACTGAAAACCACTTTAACATGGAGGGTGCTCACCTATAAACTACCCTTAATCGTCATCGCAGCGCCATAAAAGTTGTATAGTGAATAGACAAATCGGCGTCAGATTTAAAAAAAATGTGGACCATTTTGCCCGGGTGATGGGTCACGTGACACGGCGCATGCGCAGTGACCGTTACCGAGACTCCAGTAGCTAGTGACTTCGTTTGTAGTGTGCTACACCAGTGTTCTTACTTACTAGTACTTACATATTGAAAATCTGATCAGATTTAGTCATCCAACACTCAGGAACGGATAATCAAAGGATGCTCAAAATTGGTATATGCGTTGGACGTATATGAGACACCGTCAAGGAAAAAGGTTAAAGGTTACATGAAAAATGAGGACAAAACATCCAATATATGCCACAAAAGTCATCCGACAGTGGCAATATAGGCCTACCAGTCTTATAGGAAATCGAGGTCGCCAGATCGAACGGTGAGGTCAGATTTTGGACAGGAAGCTCCTAAATAGCCGTTTTTGCGCACGCGCAGTGAAATGTGCCTAAATGTCGCCTAACACGGTGCCGTATCTCCACAACTTCATTTCTTTTATAGTAAAATTGTAGTCGCTCAACACGTTGGTTAAAGCGGTTTTAATAGGGTGTAAAATTAACGATAATTAACGACATCAATTCACTTAGGTATCATATGAGTGATGCAGCTCTGCGTTGGCAGAGAGCGGGAGGCCGAAGAGGTAGAGGGAGCAGGTATCCGACAGATCGACTGAAGCGGGATGAAACCAGACATAGCCGTTCGTTCTTTCGTCGGTCGCCAGACACTGATCACAGCTCCGTCGACGCGCCGCCACCGCCGCCGCCGACGCGTAGAACAACAACGGCGGCGTCGGCGTGCGAGGGGCTGCTGCAGCGGCGGCGGCGGCGGCGGCTCGATCGATTGAGAGACACGATCCGTCCGTCGAGACATGTCGTAATCTTGCGATGCGCGACGTGACATAATCTCGTCACCGGCAAATTGGCCTTCGCCGTAACGTGATTTGTTGGCGATTTCCGGCGGCCGGCGGCCATCTTAAACGATGCCCCAGCGTGTTGCACGGACGGCATCGTCCAGTCGGTCGGTCGGTCCGTCCGCCAGGGCAGACGATCGCAGGCCGGCCGACCGGCTGCGCGCCCGTCCGCCCGGAATGGGGCCAGTTATTGGGATATGGGAGAGTTAGAGGCACGCACGCCTTGGGTCATGTGGCAAAGCCACCGAATACCCATTCGATCATCACTAAGTCTGCGTATACACGCCAGTTACACAGGAGTTCTGAAGAAATTTGCTTTTCGCCGATACACGACTGCACTTCTGTCGTTCGCGTTGTTGTGTATTATTTACAAGTGTACAACGCAGTGTATCTGTCTGTTAGCTAAATGATGTAGGTCTCTACTTAGACTTCGATAAATTTTCCGATTTTACCGCAGAATCCCCGATAATTTTTCCGACTAATACTTAAACCAGCCCGACATAAGAGGACGTTGAGTCGAGTAGGTTTTCGGCAGTTGCAGTACGCTCAGCATCATCATGCAATTGTTTGTCATGCCAACTTCTACGCTCGCATTTGTGCAACTACAGTATGCTCTACAAGTTTCTACGGCAAGCAGTGACTAAAACGGTTTCGTCTACGAAACAATAACTTCTGTGGCATTGCGCCGACAGCAAAGATGGACAGAGGCGTTTTTCCAGGAGTGGATTCAGACAGCTGCGTCGACCGACGTGGATAACAGAACATGCCGCCGCCGCCGCCGTCCGAAACGTGATCCTAGATAGGCAATTTGGTTACGCGGCTGACGAAGCATGAGGGTGGAGTCGGTTTCGAGCAGCAGACGAAAGCGAAATACAAACGGGCGAGCCATCTTGACCTAGATAAGCCACAGCATGTTGTCAGTGTGTGAGAGCATCAGCCATAGCGCGAGTGAGTGAGTGAGTAGAGTTTAACGTGCTTGCGTTGTAACTAGTCACAGCCCCTTCTTAGCCGATCGAGATGTTTATCCGGGAGACAAAACATCGAAGAAGACAGCGAGTGAATCGGTTTGTTCGTAGTCTTAACCTAACTTGTATAGCGTCACTGACAAGACTCCAATAATGACAGCGTGAAGCAACAACCGAGGTCGCGCGGATGACCAAAACTTAACATGGCAATGACGATTGTCGAATTCAGTCAAACAACCATCGTAACCGAAGAGGCAAAATGAACAGCCGAACTGTCACTCTATTTGTCGGTCTCCAATCTCGATGATAGCAAACAAACAGTGACATCCACTGAACACTTGACACTCATCGAAGTTGCAAAAAATTCGAATAAGGTCTAAAGTATGTCACAGATCTATAAAAAGTCACAGTGATGCACTTCGTCACTGTAACTGCCAAAATGGCAGCGCCGGTGGTTCGCCGCAGCAAAGAATCAATGAACAAGAAAGCAGAATCGGCGTACGTGGTCGAGTGTCGAGCAGCGGTCCGCGTCGTGTATTGTCGACTTGGTCGGCAACGGCGCCGAACTGTCACGATCCTCGATCACTAGGTCAATGGGCATCTTGCCTTTTAGGCAACTGATGTATCTGTGACAAAAGTTGTCACACAGCTCGTGAACCTAACAACACCAGACCACACATATAGTGAGTCATACATATAATTAAGCGAGTCAGCAGAGTTAAACGCCCCATGCGACATTTATCAGTACAGAAAAATACAACTCAACACACCCAACAGCTAAGTGTACAAAATATAGCAGCTACTGTTCTGTTGTCTCTTACGACACTCGGTCAGAAAACGAGGTGGGTTTATTCAACAGCCCCCGAACCAACAACTTACCGTAAAAAGCTATAGGCCTTACAGCACGCCACTAATCAGCAGACCTATAACGCAAATGGAGTCAGCCATCAGCATCTAAAGGCAAATGACCCACACATTTTCATCATGTGAATGATAGGATTTTTTGGAGGGGAGCGGAGCAGTTCACTATTCAGAGCCTCACAATTCGGCGCTGCACGTTTTGATGCCGCATGTTTCTCATTTTTTTTAAATTTATTTATTTGCTCCAAAAATGTTCGACGTTGGCCACGCCTATACGTCGGCGTCGAAACGTGCAAAACTTCAAATTTATGGTGTAACTGGTTCGTCCTCATATTCGTTGAAATTTTATTATGTGTAGGCCTAATTTTGTTTGTCTTTGGACTTTGGCATAAACTATTCTGAACATTAGAAATATGCGACAAATTTGAATTAGTTTCTTTGACGGCGGTGCCTTCAAAGCCAACTCGCTTTTTTAAGAAAAACAGTTTCACAACTCGGCCGTCTCCTGTGAGCCTGTTTACTAACTGAGCTGGTTAATCTATAGTATAAAATACATTTTCATCGAGTGCAGTGATGCCACTGATACCGCGGTAAACCCGCGGGACGGGCATGATCGTCGCGCTATTACTGCGGGAATGGGGATGAATATTACGGCAATACAGTGGGGATGGGAATGGTAACTACACATTTACGTAACAGTGACCATATATAGTTGAGAGGTCGTTCAAATTTTCAGTTTGCTCTATTTCTTTGTGTACAGTTGGGGCAACGGCACTAAAATTTTACTTACTATCAACCCAACACTAATGGGCTATATAGGATATATGGCATGCACCAGCTTGACGTTGAAACATTGTTTGTTGCAAGTAAGCGATAGATTCTGTGAGTGATTACCGGATGCAGAAGGCAGGAGTAAGGCCCAGACTCACAGACGTTGCCAGAG
>Ga0056116_1001110_pt1 | contig 10181 bp, 6 predicted proteins | sample WorMetOlspDAHAB2_FD_67352 | JGI IMG/M metagenome (GOLD analysis project Ga0056116, IMG submission 67352) | Marine gutless worms symbiont microbial communities from Max Planck institute for Marine Microbiology, Germany - Olavius sp. DAHAB.2 ...
ATGAGTATTGAGTACTGCTTTGTGTGAAAAATGCATAAATTTTTGCTGCCAAATCTTCACATGCATATAAGTCTCGGTCTCCAGATGTTATAGGTAAAGGTCTCGGTCTTGGTCTCGAGAACTCAAGTCAAGGTCTCGGTCTTGGTCTCGAGACCTGAAAAAAGGTCTTGACAACAACACTGGTTTACAAACAGCTGCAGTTCAACTTCAGTCAGTGTTGTCGGTGAAATTTGAACACTGAACTTCAGTGTTCGAATATCGTCAACAACACTGTTCGTAGTCGTGCTTGATGATTGTACTGTTTTCTGTTAGCTGTTTTTCGATTATTTTTTATCTTTAACATCAGGTAGTTTGTTGTGTATACAGGGTGGCCCAATAAAAAGTGAACCATTTCTTAATTATCATTAAATCTATTGAAAACATGTCAATAAAGGCTACATTTTTACATCAAATTTGAGCGTAAACCTAGCACCAGAATATAATCAGTTGGTATTAAATATTCTAGACATGACATAATTTGTAACACCATCAGTTACTATGCCTCAAGCTCTGCTGTGGGTAAAATTAAGTGTGTATGATCAAATCGTAATTAAAAACCTGAAAAGGAGAAGAGATAGATATCAAACAAATTTTACATGAATTTCCATCTAAAAGATGATTTAAAAATGGAATTCATAGTAAAATGAAATGAAATGGTGCAAGAGGAAACGCTTGCATCATTTGTATTAAATGACCTATATCACACTAACACGGCTCACGAACAATAATGTCAGAAATTAGGTCACATATAGAATATTTGACACAAAGTGGTGTTTGACACCTTAGGTTGACGAAAAAATCTAATATCGCTGGCAGGCTTTAATGCGATTTAATATGATTTTTTAAAAGAATTCTACAGTGGCTTACTAATTTTGGGCCACCCTGTATGTGCATGATTTAATAATACACGTTTATTCGTCATCATAATAACACAGTGCAAAAAAGAAAATAATTACAGAGAGACAGAGACAGCTGAGCGCGGAGGAGACAGTAATAATACAGGAGGCTGCGAAACAGTTACATCACACACAATATACATGTACAGGGTGTCCCAAAAAGTAAGCAACTATCAAGTACCATTATTAAATCCTATTAAAACCCGCCATCAATTTCGACTACAAAATGAGCGCAAGAATATAAGTCTGTATTAAATATTCTATGTGTGACCAAATTTGTGATGTCATCACTTGTTGTGTTTGAAGCTGCGATACGGGTAAAATCAGCGCATTCGATAAAATTATGTTTGAAAACCAGAAAAAAAGGAGAAAATGTGGAAATAAAAGAAACTTTTACATAAAACTTCATCTAAAAGATCGTTTAGACATAGAATTTACAGCTTTCTAAGGCGAGCTGATGCCAGCGGAAGCGCTGACATCATTTACCGTATCTTACGCATATCGCTAGTTTGCGGGTCAGGCATAGTTACTGAAATCAGAAAGTAGGTCATAGAGTATCTAATACCAGCGAATAATATTATAGTGCTTGATTCATATTTTAATTTTACGAATGAATCTTATCTCATTTACAGGCTTTGATAGGTCCCTACGATTTAATACGATTTTTTGATCATTTGGTAGTGACTAACTTTTTTGGACCACCCTGTGTATACACACTTCACCAAACAAATATTACACAATAAGGCTGATTACAGACTGCGCTGTTTAAGGAATATAGGGTGAAATAGAATTGTGTTTTCAGCGAACGTGGCACTTGGAAGACCGACAGTTCAGGCGAGTACGTATCAAACTCTGCTTGCCTCATTGGCAGTGGACAACGACCTGGGTACCGCATCCTGTACAATAAGCCACGAAGAACCTTGGTGGTCCGTAGATCTCGGCACACAGATGGACGTCGCAAGTGTCTGCGTCACTAACGACGCCCACGACGTCTACGGTCGGTTTCCAATTATGATAATTTTGATCTACATATATTCCGACAGATTGCTGCCCTATAAATTGTACAAACTGCAGTGGCTGCAGGGCAATGATCTCTTTCTTTAACATGAGAGTAGTAAATGTATGGAATGATCTTCCAGTCAACGTTGTTGATTTTCGATCCCAGTTTATTGTAATTGTCAGTTTTACTACCCACTTGTGCGTTTCTTGTGTCTTGTTTTATAGATTGTATTACTTCTAGTCTAAGGCCACTGTAAGTAAAGTGCTAGTTTTCTAGCCTTGTGTTCCTGTTGTCACGTGCAACTAGGCCTATAATTGTACTTGCTCTTATTTGCTTTCAACTAATTGAACGATGATGATGATCTCGCTGCTTCGCCATTTAGTCCCACGGCTTCCTCAAAACGTTTCAATCAATATACCGTTGACAGACTCAAATCAGATAGGTCTCTATGTCTTACCCCTCACAACTTCAAATTTCTAAACTTCCTATCCGCACGAAATTCTTCTTTACATTCATTTAGCTTACTTGTTAATAATAATTAACGATAATAAATCACGGCTTTTACGGAAGTACAAGCTGTTGTATAAGCCACGGGCCTTGTCAATTGGAGATGTCGATTTTCGACCACCCCGGCCCTACCTTCCCACAGCTCCGAGACCCCTCGAGGCTCGACCGATTTTTTGATAGATAACAACAGTTTACAAATCAGAGAACAGAACGCAGTAAGCACATGGTTTAAGGTAGCATATCGAAAAAAATTGCTGAAATTCCTGATTCAACGTTCCTCTCACTGACTCATACAAATGGTCCAAAAAAGTAAGCGCCTACCGATTTATGAAAAAAGTTATTATATAATATTAAAACATGCCACTGAGATGAGATTTCTCGTCAAATTAAAGTATCTAAGAAGCATCATAATATTATCATATTGCGTTAAATATTCTATGCAAGACCAAATTTTGTGAGGTCAATTACTGTTCATTAGTCGTTACACGTAAGCTAAATTATAGGTCATAGAGTGCATTCGATGTCAGCGCTACATTCTTGCATCAATTGCCTTAACATTTTACGAAATCCACTCCCAGCTCACCCTCTAAATTGGAGTTCAGTAGACATTTTTTCGTACCTAATTTCTCCTCTTTATAGGTTTTTAATTTAAATGTTATCACCTACACTTATTTAACCTACACTGCATCTTCGAGCACAACAGTGATAACGTCATAACTTAGGTCACGCACAGAATATTTAGTACCAACTTATAATATTTTATGCTTCTTTTGTACTCAAATTTGACTTAAAGTCCAGCTATATTGGCAGGTTTTAATACAATTTTTTGATATTATTCGGTGTGACCTTACTTTTTTCGACCATCCTGTATATTATTAACTCTGCGTGGACTGATAGTGTTTTATATGCTGCTGTATTCAGTCTTTTCTTAGCGTTTGTGAACGTTATGAAATACATTTTATTTACTGCGTAGTGTTTACGATTTTATATGGAATACATAATATCACGGTGATCAGTAATACTGCGACTATTTCGCATATTCTTTTTACAGGGTGGCCCCAAAAAGTAAGAAGAAGATTACGCATAGACCGTGAGGTCTGTCGAACGGGAGCTCATCCCCTTGTGACCTTTGAGCAGGCGAAGGTTAGACCCAACTAAGATAGCATACAATAAGCCAGAATGCCAGTAGTCCTCGTAACATGGCCAACTGCTACTCAGAACTGGCCGTTTCTTCCCCAGCTGTGGCCGAAACCATCGCCAGTACTCATTGCACAGACTCACGGAGGGATGGCCAGGCTGAGTGGGCCTGAGTGGCCTGGAAAATACCGAAATGGTAAACCCGCCACTACAGAATCGTCAATAAATCACATTAAAGCCAGCAAATGAGATAAAAAAATTTTTCGTGAAATTGAAGTGTCAATCGACAACTATAATGTTGTCACTTGGTATTAAATATTCTATGCGTGACGACAATTATTGTGCATGAAGCGCAGGAGGTGCGTCATATGATGTAAATGATGTCAACGCGTCTTCTTTCGTCGTTTCACCTTCGTAAGCTGTAAATTCGACTCTTAAACCATCATTTAGATAGAAAGTTATGTAAAAATGTCTTATTTTCATCATTTATTTTTTCAGGTTTTCCATTACTAAATCTGTTGGGGACTTAGATATCAAGTTAATAAGTTGCACTTTTGTGATTTCTTTGGGAATGGAATATAACGTATGCTTTTTTCCTTTTTTTGTACACAGTTTGGTAAACAGTTTGTTCACTTTGTATTTTTATGGGCTCGTGTTAGTGCCGTATCACTGCCTTCGAGTCCTGCTGGCACATTTAGCTGCATCTGTTATGTTTGAGTTATTATTGGTTTTACATTATGCATTGTTTCCTGTACTTGTGCTGTCAAATAAATTTTATTTGATTTGATTTTATTATATGCGCCTTTCTTACCCACATCGCAGCTTCAAAAGCATTTACTAATGTCACAAATTATGTCACGCATAAAATATTTAATACCAACTACAATATTTTGCCTTCATACTGTCTCGTTAACAGTTCTAATAAGATTTGATGATAGTTCGGTAAGTGGCGTACTTGTTTTTTGCCTACCTGTATACGCTCTTGATATTGTTGTAGCCAAAATCCGGATGAATAAGTTCGTGGTTGTTCTGACTAACACCGACCCAAGTACCACAGCTCCAACCTACAAGCAGTATCGTTACGAACAGTACGACGGTGACCTTGCTCCACTCCAAACGGCGACAGTGAATTTCGCGCCAATAGGCGACACCTTCAGACATGTCATCATCCAGCAGCGTTTCGACACCAACAATGCTATTTGTTTGACCGAAGTGAGAGTCTTCCTGAGAGGTAGCTAATTCAGCATACTCGATTTTTGAGTACTTAATTTTGTTTTATTCTGCGATTTCTAATAAATAAAAATACCGTTATAACACTTTCAAAAAAAGGCATGATTAACAGTTTTGTCACTCACCGAAGTCTTTTCGCAACATACTGCAGTAACGATACAGAAAAGGATAGAAAGAAGAATTTCGCTTACGATTAAACACAATTGCCAGATAAGCAGCGATGTACAGCAAAAAAATTGTGGGGGTAAACTGCTTGCTTTTGATTACAAAAGTTGCTGTGCGAGTATTTTGATTTGATAAAACAAACTTCGATATACGGATAGGAACGATTGTATTTCGAGATCTAGCTTCGCGTTACAACTTCATTCATGACGGTCAGATATAAAATCGCTAAATGTCACTATTCTACCGAGAACGTAAACGCGCTAATGTCTTTATCAAACTGTTGTGAGACGTGTCTGTATTGCACCGAGCAGATCCAGATGCAGATCCGCGGCAATGCACACCTTCTGCATCGAGCCACTGTCATTCGGACGCCACCTGTACTCAGTTGACATATCACGTGTGTGCCTGTAATCCGGCCAGCAGCTACAGGTGTCAGTGCGATCCAGGATACACCGGCGATGGACTCACCTGCACAGGTGAGAAACACTGCATCATCATCATCATCATCATCGTCATCATTTTCTTTAATCAACGTTGACAAACGCAACCAGTTTACAATACAGCACAACATATGAACAGTACGCGATAGAAGTGGAGCACGTACGGTTAAAAACGCAGTCACTGTGAGTTAAAACACAGTTTGCAAATACAGCCAGTATATACAGATGGATGTATGCTTTGGTGACAGTCAGATACAAGCCGATACGGTTAGACGGTTAAAGTCAATACGAATTTTTATAGATGCTTCTAATGAGAAAATCGTGGTCGTTAAGTTGTGTTGATTTGGTTATCAGTGTTCTGTTATGTGATCTGGGCCAAAGGGAATAACTGAGGCTTGGGCGTTCTGGCAGAAATTGCTGAAGTATATGCAAACTATTACAGTTACTCTTAGAAGATAACTGTTCATCGCATGCAGCAAAGATGTCCTTCACAAGTGGCGCAGTACGTTCTATGTAGACCAGCTTCACGATTATTACCGTGAGCAATATAACCAACGCTGGTGTGGCTTGGTGGCGTCGTCGTTAGGACGTTGGACTTGCGGCTGGAGATCGCGGGTGGAATTCCCAGCCGCTCCTCTATCGTTCGAGTCCGACCGTGAGCAAGTTGTTCACAACTTCACACACTTGGGTTACCAAGCAGAATAATTAGGTCCCGGCGCAAGCTGGGAAATAAACTGGCTGACTAGCCCCGTGTCGATCGGGCCGTCTTGCAGCTTCGGCTGAGGTCTGGCTGAGGGCCGAATAATCGAAGATATCGCATCGCGGAAGTGTGACAACGACAATCGAAACTAGTAAAAAACGGTGCAACAACATTGTCTCGTATGAATTTCTCTGCACAAGCAGGACATGTGACTATATTTAGTTGAATGCTCACTAATGTGTGCTGTTTAGTAGTCAGGTTGAGTTAAGGATTAGAGTTCGGTTTAGATTTAGTGTCTGGTTGGTTAGAGGTTATGCACACGAATTTGTACTACTTTCGGCTGTCAGTGTCGCACTGCCGCGATAGTACAAATACGTGTGTAACCATTAACCAACCAGACACTAAATCTAATCATAATCCAAATCTTAGGTCCCAACTCTACTACTACTAAACAGCACGGAAAAGTGAGCATTCAACTAAATGTAGTCGCATGTCCTACGTATTCAGGGACATTAATACAAAACAATGTTGTTGCACCGTTAACACTTCGTATTTTATGTGCGTCGTTGTGTTTGTAACACTTCCGATCAGCGCCATCCTATGCACCGTATGGCTCGGGAAGTACTTTACTGAAAATTGTGACCGGTAACATCACCAACGGAGCAATCAGGCGCAGTCACGTGAAATCAGAATGGCGTCAATGGAGATCTGTTTTCGTGGAGCTGGTTGGCCAGAGGATGACTATGCGTTGAAAAAATGGCCTGGATCAGCAATGGCGACAGTATACACGACTGACACTCCACAGTTCCAGTAGGAACACATTACACCCACGCTGGTTGTCGATACAGCAAGTGTCTGGCAGCAAGCGTATCACAAAACGTCACTGACTTATTGCCTAAGCTATCGATCAATGGAGTGAACTATAGGAGAATGCTATCACGACATCAGTTTGAACATTTGCTGAACAAAGCGAGCTGTTGTCAGAGGTGTTATCGTAATCAACTGGCTATTCTTACAGCATTTTGGGAGTGACGTCATTTCCGTCGCTGCTAATTTAAAGTAAGTATAGCCTGCGGTTAGTAGGATTCAATGGTGTTATGATGTTAATATATTCTTGATGTTATAATATTTTATTCATCGACGTAGCTTTTGCTACAACTGTGTTTTAATAAACGTACTTACTTACTGCTCGACGTTATTGCGAAGAACAATTAGCTTTAATTCCATTCGTTTAAAAAAAATTTTTTTCATGGACTGCATGATGTGCGATGCATTGTGTCACAGATATCGACGAGTGTGCTAATGGCAACGGAGGCTGCCATGAACACGCAACCTGCCAAAACACACCTGGAAGTCACACTTGCACCTGCAACGGAGGACAGCAACACCTCGGTAACAACGAACGAAATTTCTGAACTCTGAATACACAAGAACTGTACTCTGTCGATTACATTAAAATGTTTTTTTTCGTTTGTATATATGATGATCTGCCAGTTTTCCCCGTTTTGGACAATTAACACATGATGAAACGGCCGAAAGCAAACAAGTGCATGATACATTATTCGCGAAAAGTAATTGAAGTATCGAAAGTTGTTGGAAATATGTGATTTGTGGAGGCAGATTTCTAATCCCCCTCTAAATTCGCCATTGGTTGTGCACCTGTCTTTGCAGCCATCTTACGACAGGCTAATATTGTCGAACGTACTTACTTAATTACAACCTGAATTTTCACGTGAATTTTTAAATACAATTTTCGCCCGTTTACCGTTCCTAACAAGTGCCGCCCGGTGCCGCCCGCGCCCCTCGCATCCCCTCGCTACGACGCTGAATGTCACCTTGATTAATAAACGAAAATGATAATGATGATGACCGAACTTAATCGATTCTGCTTTAACTGTACGAATGCAGCTTGTCCACCCGGTTTCGTTTCAATCGATGGACACAGTGATAGCTGCTACAAAGCTGTTCGCGCCAAGTTCACGTGGTCAGATGCTGTAGACGCCTGCAAGTCGTTGCACAGATACGCTCACCTGGTTGCCATTGACAACGACGAAGAACAGGAAGCTCTCCGAAACTGGCTGCAGAATCTAGGAGGTGATTTCTCATAACAGCCAAAACTCAATAATTTCGTATAGGCTATACAGCAAATTAACTGTGGCGGCGTTGGCCTGTAACCCCCTTTTCCCCACGCGCACTGTTATTTTGTGAACCACATGGCGTCACTGCCATAATCTTCCGTTTAGTTTTCCGATCTGCCGCTTCTCTGTTGCCAACTGTGTTTTAAACCTTTGCTGAGAACTAGGTCATTGGCAGTATTCTAAAGGCTCAAGCCAAAGTTAATCGGAATCGACAACCTTATGCAAACAGTTGACTAAAACAATGCTTCTGATCGTAGGCGCCTACAGGTGACCTCGTCTTCAGATGCACCATCTCACAATATTTTTATGGCTGCTGACAAAGGCATCTTTCTTTCCGTTTCCCCTTCGAGCGAAAGAATAACCGCAATTCCTTCCTCTTCCACCCCGTTGTCCTTCCTCCTCCCTTAATCTGTGCCATTCTTCCCTCCCATACCCATACGTTTCCCTTCCCTTCCATCGATCCTTATCACCTTTTCACAGCTATGCGGTGGGCTTTTTGGAGTGTTGTGAGCTAGTCAAAATAATAACCCATTTTGTGGTACCTTGAATGGGGACATATCGTGGCAGATAAACAAAATGTCACACGTTCGCAGGCATTACGAAGGTCGCGATTTTAACCAGCTTGCATTTTTTCCTTCTGCAACAGTTACAGCTTCCATGCTAAAGCCTAAAAGTATATTAAATGTAACAGTACAGTACTGTAACGCCGTAGAGATGCAAATGGTTGCAACCTATCGGCTGTGGAATTATGCACCAGTTGAAATGCATGGTTGGCGAATAAAATTCTGATATTTTCTGCATTTTATTCTCACTTAACACAAACAAGTATGCCTACACCATGACAGCGTGGAGTTTTGCTAGGTTAAATGACATCACTGGTCATCATGTATTGTCTGAGTAGCTGCAGTGATCACATGACTGGCGAATATCTATTAGCCTAGTATTAGAGAATAGCTGTAGTAGGATGAACGACAATCATTGATTAATTCATTCATACATTTAACTCAGGCAACGCGACCCTCACAAAGACACACACATCGCAGAGAACCCAAAACCATAAGAAAAAAACATCTGGACATCCACTCGTTATTATACGGCATCAGCGAGAACTTGATGTGACGCGTCCAGTCTGTTCAAAATCCCGCCGCACGTCTTCTCACTGGAGCCAGACGCCGAGATCACATCTCGCCGGTGCTACGTCGCCTGCACTGGCTTTCGGTCCTTGTTCATTTGTCACTGACTGGACAAGCTCCTCATTACCTCGCCCAGGATATTCACCTCGTTGCTGCAGGTCCAGGTCGCCAGCTCCGTTCCTCTACGGAGAGGTCGTGCAGTGTCCCACGCACGTACAGCACGTCCGGCGACAGACGCTTTGCCGCAGCAGGGACTCGTGTGTGGAACAGTCTGCTATCGAATCTACGCGACGAAAAACTCAGTTTTCGGAGCTTCAGGCGCCTGCAGAAAACTCACTGGTTTACTGCTGACCACAGCGCAATGTGAACAATTATTTATTGCGCTATAGAAATACACTTACTTACTTACTTACAAGGACGTCTAACATCCGATAACTACATTAAAAGCTAAAACATGAGACAAATGAAAATGAATCGATGAGAAAGAGCACACAAGCAATTTAGCATGCACATCACAAGCACCTTTGCCACCCCGAAGCCGCAATTCTGTTACAAAAAAGTACGGTAACGAAAAGAACATGTTGCAATGTACGTTGCAGCTAGTGCAGCCCAATGTGCAATAGCCGAATCAGATCAACTGAAGTGCGGAACACAAACAACGTCAGAGGCAGACTGCACCAGTAAAGAATGCTGTTGGAACGCAGGAGAGCAACAGTGCTTTCAAAGAGGTATGCACGCTTAAATTCCTGATGACAGCCAATGGCATATTGTGTCGGCTGTCGCGTAGCTCGTTGTT
>Ga0056116_1001111_pt1 | contig 10181 bp, 10 predicted proteins | sample WorMetOlspDAHAB2_FD_67352 | JGI IMG/M metagenome (GOLD analysis project Ga0056116, IMG submission 67352) | Marine gutless worms symbiont microbial communities from Max Planck institute for Marine Microbiology, Germany - Olavius sp. DAHAB.2 ...
AGCAGCACGTCGATGATGAAAGTCTGCCAGATTCGCTCCTTGAAGAAGACTTCGACCGCATCGGGACACAGCGCCAGACTCACCGACAGCACTTCGAGCGCTTCTCGGCAAACCGCGACGTCGTCAGCATCCGGCACCAGACGGTCACCCTCACCGCCGATGACGATGCAGCCATGCAGCTGGTTCACAGCCTGGTGTATCTGATCATACGGAGCATGCACAAGCTGGAGACCAGCGGCACATGACGCCCAAGCAATTCTTTGCAGCGCTCGAACTGTCGACTGGTCGGGAACGACACCGATCGCCTGCAAATCAATCACAATCACAACCATTCCTAACATTTTTTTAGAGATTTAGAGCCATTTATTTTTTCTAATCGCATTAGATATTTTTTGCATGTTAACGTGTTATGAATGCAAAATTGAGATAGCATGTAAAAAACACCAATGAACCCGTCCATCTGTGTCACTGCATTTCGATGCCCATGTATTTCCTGTAAAGTACATCACACATGTAAGCCCGATGCCATACACAGTCCAGGGGCATGCAAAACTAGAATATTTGATATATTATTAATTCCTTCATTGTTCGCTGGATGCTGATATCCTATACTACTGCTTCTGCCAACCAATGAATTTTTCCAACTTTCTGCTACCAGCTACTTCACTTTTTCCTGGAAACAGTGGTTAAAATGAGTATACAAAAGACATTATATGGAGGACTTTTGCGATCCACTGACCACACTGTGTTTGCAAACGTGCAGCGTCCCTGACGTAGCATTATTTCAGTAACAGCTATAAAAATTTTTAATGGCATTAATTTAATTTTCTAAATCGCAATTAATTTGAAAGCTACAATAACTTTTAATGCCCTCAGCAGAACAGAAGGCATGGGCTACAGAAGGCAAAGAAAAAGTAAGCAGGTAGAGCTGGTCACGCCCCTCCCTACAGTTTAGGTCATTCGGGAGGCGGAACAATAAGCTAAAATCAAATTTCAAAACGGCTGGATGTCCAGTTCCTTGCCAGCAAAACCCACCAGCACAAACTCATAGGCACCAACATTACTGTCAGACTGATCTCATGGCTCTAGACCATTCACCGGATTTATTTGCTCATCAATTTTACGTTTTAGTTCTTTTTTTTGCGTTTTAGTTATTCCTACGTGTGGCAGACTAAGGTGGCCAGCTCTCTGGTCAACTTTTGGGCGCACTATAGAAGTTTTTTTGTTTGTAAACATAAAGTATCTATGGTCGTGTCTTTGCATATTTCTGCTCATGAATAAATTAGGAATTTGGTCCACTGTACACTGCCGACTAACCTGCTTGGTGAGAAACTGCCCGAGTCTGGAGGCCGTGTTTCTCATGATGAAGTCGGTGTTGGGATTCGGAACACACTGCAGCGCCTTCTGCAATATGACGGCGTGGTTGTGCATTGCTGGCGTCAGTGTGATCGGAGACGTACTGCCGGTCGACTCGCTCTGACATGCCTCGGCAACTAAGTGGACCTGTGCGTAGCCGACTGTCGTCAGCACCAACTTGCTGATCTTCAGTGTGGTCAGAAATGCATACCTGAACAATGAGTGAGTACAGTTTAACATCCCACTCGACTTACATGTCATATTGGAGACAATTTATACACGCTACATAGCCCAACCAACAGTGTAAAGGCAGTGCACTGAAGGACAACATGGTCGGTTGAGATATAACATCCAGTGACTGCCTACATTCCGTCGGAAATTGTAGAAGAGACAGTTTGCTAATATCTTTTCTGGCAGACTGACCGTCATTTAGATATGTAAAGTGCCCCTGAAACACTCTTTGTGCAAGTGTCACTTGAAGCTCTGCATTGTTCATAATAATAATAGTAATAATAATAAAGAATCAATCGCATGGAAGTTGGTTTTGAAAAGGAAAGGGAAGAAAGTAATAATTTTTTTCAGTACATAGTGCAATAAATAAAAAAAAGTTACAGAGTCAAACTAAGATAGATCGAAACAATCATATCATATTGACCTATTAGAACTGCTCATGCTGTTGTGCAGCATTAAAAAGCAGCAATACACATACACAATGGACAATACACAGAGATAATAATATCCCGTGCGTCACTGAGCTATAATTCTACAAGAACGTGACTGTTCAGTCGGTTGGGATGTAATGACACTTTCAGCACAACTATGCTACATCACACCACAAAAAAGTTAAAGTTTAGTCAAAAAGTTGACAAAAAACTACCACAAATAATGCAAAGCCACAATGACACATCACATACAAAAAATTCTTTTAAAAAGCAAAGCAAACCTGAATGCTAACAGAAAGAGGAGTGGCTGGCAATGGTATTTTAGGGATAATACGATGCCAACGAATTATGCTAATACACTACATACCAAGTCTGTCTGTGTAAACATGCAAACTCAGCGTTGAGTGCAGAACTAATATATAATACATTGTCGTGATCAATGAGTATGCCCAGTGCCAATGGCAGGTATATAGAATATGGACTGTATGCATATGCGAATCAATAAAATAAACTAATAAAAAGCAAAGCACTGGTTAATCAAAAACCAACATAAACTTCCCAAGCAGAACAGTTGATCTTTCCAACCTCTGCGATAAATGTTTACAGAAAACTATCACGGGTTTTACAGCAATGTTATTCAGCAACTCAACACACTGACCTGCGCGTGGACAGGTCAGCAGTAGCAAGAAAACTCTCGTTCGTTAACATTTTGATGCACAGCGACACACCGCCGGCAATGACGAAGTTGTGCTGTCAATTTGCAACACGAACAGCAAAAGATTATTAACATTACAAAAAACTGTAACTATGACCTGTACTAATCACAAATAAATTCACTTTATAACTGTTGCCCGAATAACTCGTGTAAACAAAGTACCATAAATTAGATGTAAGTTTTGACAAAATAAGGAAAATTAACGACTACTTTGTCAGTGATATGTAAACTAGGTTATCAACCACACCGTGTTAATGCTAGCAACCAGTTAACTCACTGTACAGATTTCTCGAGACCAGTATAAATAACATCAACAATTTAAGTACAGTACTCGTATTAAGCCTCTATCACGTTAATTACATACACCGGAAGCAGGCAAACATCAAGACTTATTCACAGTCTTAACGACATCAACAAAATACAAATGACTTTCTGTACATGCTCAAATTAATTCAGTAACCGATAATACTATTTTAAGTGACACTGGCATAATAGGTTCTCAACTAAGTAAGCTGCAAGAGACACAGCGATAACATACAGCAGTGGTTAAACGGCAATAGGACACGGGAACGCCGTTCCCCCACCTACAGAAAATGGCTTAGAGCGTTCTTCACCTAAGACACTCCATGGACACAAGGGAAACGCTATAGAGACAGAATGTGGCTGTCTGCATATAGTTATAATGCCAGGTGAAAACCTTTTTGCAATTCGAAACGCCACATCCAAACTCGAATACTGTGGGACCTGTACGTTAACAGAAAAACCATTGGCCGTGGGCCTATGACTACAACAGCGGGGCCCACAACCACACACCACAGGCCCAATCCCGAGACTACAGTTCCCTCATTTCTAATTGTCCACTTTAACCATTGACAAACGGTTACGGCCACTGACCTGGAACTCCCACATCTCATCCATCACCGAAGCATGCGCCGGCATCAGCAGCAAATAGGCCACTTCGAGCAAGTACCAGACTTGTGTCGGCTTCTGGTCGAAGAACAGGGTCTCGAGCTTTGACCCGGTGGCTTGCAGTGCAGCCGAACGATCCGAGGACGAGCTGATGTGTGTCACGATCTCAGCACAAACCTTGCGTAACAGCTGTACCGTCTGCATGTCTGGTTCACAGTCACGCGCATCACCCGTCAAATCACGGAGAGACAGAAAAACGGCATTTTTGCCATTAACCATTACGAAAATTCATCACTTCATATTCACATGCCACAAATATTATGAAAAAATTAAATATATATGTAAATAACAAATTAACGTCAGTGGCTGATTCATTAACAACTGCACCAAACCACACAGTCACGTGGCGGAATTCCCACAGTAGTTAACAATGCGATGTGCTATTACTATTAATTATATTAATTAAAGCACTTTTATCAATTAATTACTGTATTTGTATTATAAGCACAACCAACACAGTTTCTCCTTCACGGCGACAGTTTGCTACGTGACACAACATTGGAACAGTACAGAATGGCTGCAATACATCATTATCTAGCGGGCATACTATGACGACTGTGCTGAGTGGTCTCCATGTTGGATGGAGTCAACATTATGTGAGCACCAACGACCCCAAAGAGAAACCAATAGTAGAAGGCAAGAAATGCTGCATAGGCTGTAGCATGGTAGTGGATAGTGAAGATGATGTTAACTTTAATATGTGGTTTTGTTTAGTTACCAGGTTTCGTATGTATACGTGTCGTGTCAACTATTAATTTTGTTTAACGCAAGCTACTTTTTTTGTAGCCATGCATCACAAACAGGGGCTGGTGTTCAGCCAAGGCCACAGCCCATGCTCTCATACACAAACTCGGATTCCCGTCTGCAGTATAACGGTGTCCACCCCGTAATTCAAGTAATTACACGAACTACTACTAATTTTGTCAGTCTTTTTTCTTTGTAAATAAATTTTATAAATGTTTACGGACATCATTCAGTTCGTCTCTGATTTTTGCCAGCACTTTTTTGTTCACCACCATCACACATACAGAAATAAATGCAGCAGCACTCAGTCTGCCCGATACCTGCTGGAATGCAGCGGAGGATCTCACGAGCACAGTCTCGAAGCGACGGAATCTCCAACTCGCATCCGAGGTCAGACAGATCCAGCAAGAAATGCGTGTACTGCAACTTGTGCGCCATCAGCTGTAAACACAACACGCAGCACGTATGCCTGATAATGTGATAATGACACACAGTACAAAGTGTACATTTTGAAACAATGTTGGCGACCTGGCATTTCCCCGCTTACGTCACCACATAAGCTACAGAACTAACTGCTCTCCAAATATCAAGCTGTTATATTCAGCACAGATGCTGCTGAACAAAATATGGTAGCAAAAACATAAAGTAATATATGTAAGATTTTAAACAGCACAAGACACAGTTCATGGTTGCAATACTGCAAACATATCAATGGGAAAGTAGCATCTCACACTACACGCCCAGAAAACAAGTTTAAAAAATAAAGTTAAAGACTTAGCCATTATAAAGTGCCATAATCTACATACCTACAGCTGCAACAGACAGACAGGGGCTCACATTCAGCCTAGGCCACAGCCCATGCCCACGCACACGGACTCTGGACACAGCAGCCATACAGCTCCAGTCTGTTGTGTAATGGTCCCCACTCTCGTAATCCATGTAATTACACTGCAACCTAATTATAACGCTCGTCGTTAGAGCGCTCATTCGGTTATAACGCTAATAGGATGTTGGATCCCGTTAAACAGTGGCGTTTTTTTCAATCATTAACATCTTAATAAAACATATGAGTTATATGCCAGTGTACATTACGTTTCATTAATAGATGAGTTTTCTAGAGTTATAATGCCATTGCTTGCTGTTTTCGAACTGATGTTATTTATGACTGTCCCACGTGATCTATCAGTCCATTACTATGTGTTGTATGCCATTCAGAAGGTGCATTTCATTATAACGCTTGATTCATTATAATGCTCATTTCTCTTGGCTCCCAAAATGAGCGTTACAACAAAGTTGCAGTGTACATGGATTACTACTCATATACCGACCCTGGAGGGATAGAAGGCTGAGCTGGCTAAAAAAACAGGCTAATCCATAGCAAAGAGTTTACCAACAAAGTGGACAACTGCCAACCATAGACTGGGCACAGGTCACGGAAAGTATGCCGGCCAAAGACCGACATCCTGCCAATTTACTGCAAAAAAAATCACAACAAGTCACAAGTGGTGACTGAGAAAGATGATAAACAGCAAAAATATACAGTAAACCAAGAAAGTATGACGAATGTGATTATGTAAATGTACTCACAACACCGGGAAGGAGATTCTCAGCTTCAAGGTTCGGCCCGTCGTACATATTATGCAGCGATCCCGTCGAGCTGCCAGAACTGCTCTCTGGTGTCGATGGGTTGTTGATGCCAACTTGGACAAACTTGGCCGTCAGTTGCTGTGAATGTCATGTACAATCACGCAAATTAACAACCATATTGCACAAAAATGTCAACAATCCAAAACAACAATGACAACGATAATGTCTCATCCTTATAACAGTTCACCAGTTCATCAGTCTTAGAAGCGACGTATGCATGGTAAAATGACAAAGTTCCAGCATTCTCCGAGAGCTTACAGCCCAGTGCTTATCTCTGTATCGATTCAATCAGTGACTTTTTATAGTGGACTAAGTAACGGATTTGTTGTCTTGTTGTAAAGGTCCACTGAAATGCAACAACAGAAAGATCGTGGGAACAGAAAAGGTCTTCAGCTGACGCTGAAACAAGCCAACGGATGATGCTGAAATGACATTGTAAGGCAGTGCATTCCAGATCTCTGTCATCAAACTGTGTTAGTTGTTACCCATACTCTCCTAATCGCAACTCCAATGTCTTAATCATAATAATGATAATGATAATGACAGACAGCTGGGGATTACAGCAGTGGCCAACAAGCTCAATTATAAGTAATACAACATAATGAAAGTTCAATAGAGAATTGAATACAATTTGCCAAATAAAAACGTCTTCTGCCACTGGGTGTCATACAGCGTTGGCGGAGTCACCCCACTGGGCCACCGAACCACACACACCCACACGCGCGCACCGAACTACATCTGCCATATACAAAATACTGAAATGAGTTTTCTCGCGCACCGTTTTATCGCGAATGCCAAACTGCGTCACAAGCTTTCGGTCGTTTGCCGGGTCGATCTGGTCTCCATTCATGTAGAGCTCAACCTTCAGGTTCACATTGCTTGCCTTCAGTCTACAGCAACCACATCACAGTCAGCAGCAACCGAGCTGAATTTAACTCCGCCCCACCTAACACAGTTTCGGTTATTTTATTAACATTACTATCATTCGCAGTACTGATCAATGCGACATTTAGGGCACGCTACAAAGTCACAGAGTGTGTAACAGGTGCTGAAATTTTTGACAAAGTTGCATAAGTGTAGTATTTAACGCTCCATCCGATACATAATAGGTCATTTCGGGGACGATTTTACAGGTGACATAGCCAAACAAACAGCATCAAAGAACTGAAGTACAAAAGGGTCTGTTGAGATATAAAAGATCAATGTTGCAGATACTGTTCGAACAGTTCAGTTTTTAGTCTCTGCTTGAACACGGCCAATGACAAGATGTTGACAACAGACGATGGCAGCTTGTTCCAAATGCACGGTGTGCAGCCACAAAGGCGCAGTAACCAATTGCCTTTCAAACTGTCCATGGAACAGGGGAGGCAGTCTTCACAGCCAATCACTAGATTGATAACGACACAACAAAACTATGCGAGGGAAGTGCACAACTCATTACAAAACCCAAACAAAAACACACATACATAACATAACAAGCTATCCCGGTTAAGTCGGCCTGGTCTGCAGATCGTACACTAAGTAAAATGGGATTAGAGATAGAATTGTCTGCATCGACATCTGCAATTAACCAATTGTGTGATTCGCAAATCGGAAGTTTCATGTGGCAGTTAAGTCAACTACACACGTTTAGGTTCCTGTCCAAACGCTACAAAAAAACGAGACACAAAACATATCTGAACAGCAACATGTGCCGAGTGGAACGTCCTCGTGTAACGTGGTTCAAGACTATACAGCATAACCTGAAATCAAAGAACCTCTCCCTGGACATAGCGATCGATATGGTTCAGAACCAACCACTCTGGAGCATGTTGTCTACATTTGTCGCAACACACTCCTGATGGAGCATGCCAGAAAAGAACACGATATGTCAACAAAAGCCAAATCGGCAACAACAGCTGACCTGGCAATGAGCTGCCTGCGAAGCTGTCCAATTGTCTCGTTTGTGTGTGACCAGAGTTCAATGTCTTCGACCTGGCGGCCCTGGTTTGGAAACCGCACCAGCAATGTCAGGTGCTTGCCACGACATGCTCTGCGTTCAAACAATTTTAGTTACAATCATGACTACATTCCACTAGCATACGACATACAACACGGTCACTAGACCAATTTTAACATAAGCAGAAGAATGCCAAAAAAGTGACAAAATAATATAACATCAATAGTGCATTCTAAAAACTTACAAACTAAAATCAGCCAAATGTAAACTACAGAGAACAAATTATCGGACTTTTCCAGGCAAATTTTCAGCATCAAAAACGTAGGAAACAAACGAAACTTCACATGAACTGAATAAGTTTTCCCCGAGCACGTAAAATAATCACATTACTAACTGCCGGGAAGAGACAAATTCGATTAATTTTTCCAGACTCTTCCCCGGCTTCCTGCTTTCTCTTCAACTTCACGTGACCATATTTGAATTCTCCGACTTATCTGAGTTCCAGATTTTCGAGAGAAAAAAATCGGCAACCCCCGTATATTTTGACGACTTGCCGGTACAGAGGCAGTATGGCTCGTTCATCAGAGTACGCTTCGTCACAGTCGGCAATGTACACGCGCAGAATCGTCAGAACTCGGATCATGCGTTGAGCCTCCTGGTTGATACGAGACATGTTGTCGTTGTTCCGCTCCAACGCCGAGATGGTGTCAAACATTGCTTTCAGGCGGTTGATGCAATCCATGATAAAGTCCTCGTATATCTCGACCTGTAATTACAACTACGTGGCATAAAACTAAAACTGTAACTATAACTCTGGAACTATAAGAAAACTCACTTGGTCAATGACAAACCACGTTAACTAAAGAACTCTGGACAAAGCAAATAAGATAATAAATGACGCAATGTGTTTTTTTTGTGTATGCATGTATACAGGATGCATACAAAACTCTCAAACTGGTTTTCCGGGACCTTTGCTATGCGTTTTCCATGTGTTTAATTAAACGAATGAGATTGTCATAAACTCACACGATAATTACCTTATGTGTGAAACGCACACGTTTCAATTGGCAATTGTAAATCAACAAAATACAATGCCAATCGTGCTGAAGGGCATCTGTTAGGTTATACCAAACAACAGATTGAACAAAATCTGACAGCAAACAGTGATAACGTTTCAAGGCCAAAAACATGTACACGAGTCAAGAATGTGAAGAGTATTATTTGCTTTATTATCCACGTCTTTATATGACTTTCAAAGGCCGGTGCAGGAACCCTGACGAACATAGACTAAATATCGCAGCAAACAGCAGTAGCAGAGTGACCTGGTTTGCCAACAGACGAGGTCCCAAGTTAGTGAAGACATCTTTCAGAATCATGATGGCTTTCTCCACGACTTCTTCAGAACCATATGACACCACCTGACACCGTAACAACAATAGCAATGCCTGATGCAAATACAATCAACACTACGTTAGCATGTCGCAAATAAAAACAGCTATCATATCAATTCAATGTTAAGCTTGAAACAAAAGATTGGCGGCATTTACAGCTCCTCAGATTGCTTAATTGATTGTGTTTATGGCACTTTCAGCACAATAGGGCAGTAAAAATTATAGCTTGGTTAAAAAGTTGAATTCAGTGAGATAGTAAAAAATATTACATTTTGGAAAATGCAATAATATTGCCAAAATGTCTCCGGCATCTGCAGTAGCAATTTCTAACCATGTCATTTAAAGCTTTGTCCCCCCCCCATTCCTAAAATTTACAATACTGTAAACTAACTTCGTTGAAAACACAAGAAAAGTGCTCACCCGCCACAGATAGTCAACGCCGATCAGGTTCAAGTCGTCCATGCAGAACCCGCCGCGACGCTTGGAAATCAGCTTGTTCTCCTTTTGGTTGACGTGTCGGAAAAATCGATCGAAGCAGCTGAAATATGCATTAAAATAATATACACGAAAGCCGCAATAAATATTTCAAACAAAAAATCGTCGATGAAAGTTTTTTTATATTTAAACGAATAACTAAAATTTGTATTCCTACTAGCTTACAAGTTACCAGACCAGATTGGACAAAATTCTCTCAAAAGAAGCCCCAGTGAAAAACTTACATACACACGTATGAAATTGTTTGAAGCTATGACATAAAT
>Ga0056116_1001113_pt1 | contig 10173 bp, 5 predicted proteins | sample WorMetOlspDAHAB2_FD_67352 | JGI IMG/M metagenome (GOLD analysis project Ga0056116, IMG submission 67352) | Marine gutless worms symbiont microbial communities from Max Planck institute for Marine Microbiology, Germany - Olavius sp. DAHAB.2 ...
ATATATATTTTTCTGCTAGGCCCTATAATAATTTTAAATTAAATTATTTTTTTTCGGACTGTGTCTCTATATGCTGTCTGTTGCATTTATGCGAAACAAATCTCATATTTATTCATAACTGTACAAACAAATATCATATAGGCTACAACATCGACGGAGCATTAAGTAAATTAAAATGGTAAAATATAAAGTAACGTAGCACTAAACACAGTACTGACATACCAGGTGCAAAGTACACGTAGCCTATCTGTACAATCAATGTGGAAAGAATGAGCGTTCGTGTTATTTAGAGGGACATCCAGGGAGTAATGGTCATTTATAGCTTTCCTGTTGAAGGCACGTTCGCAGTGATAATGGTATTAACATTAATACATAAACGCCAGCGTGTTTACGGCGCCGTCATTAGTCACGCTGCTACTACTATGGGGTCTGCTGGTTCGGTTTATGGTCGTTCGGCGGCGCCAGTTCCCAGTCCAAGTTAAGCGAGTCGGACGGCCGTAAGTGCCGCCGAATATAACGCACTGGCATCTCCGTTTGTCTCGGCGACGGTCTGAAGCTTAACTCTTTCTAGTCGACGATGAATGAAAACATTCCGCGACGATTGGCGGATTGTGAATTTTCCGATCGTGGCCGAGTGTCGTAAGGGGCCTGTCGAGCTCGTTAGCGCTTTGATGTTTACTATTTAGGTGTATTTAGTTGTACCGACTTGTGCATTTTTAGCATCTTTATTCACCACATATGGTAGCAAAATACATCAAATATTGTAATGGAGCAATAAAATGGCACAAATGCATTTTCCTTGTTCATTTTAATAAGTAAATAAGTAAGTAATTTATTGCTATTAATTTGTTATCAGAGTTGAATGTTTAATTTAAATATATGCTTATAGATTTCGGATTTTTTTTCACTCAAAACGGCGGCATCACAATCGAGCATAAAAAGCGAAAACATAAGCGGTAAATAAACAGGCAAACGGGTAGGTAACTGACTTTTAAGACCGCTGCCGAAATGACCAACGTTGTGTCGGATGGGGCACAGTTAACTATACGTCCATTCACTTAAACCCAAATTCCACTTGGCTAGTCACATCACGTTTCGACACGACTCGACACGTTCGACGTGTCGAGCGCGTCGCAACGAGCGTGTCGAGCGCGTCGAGCTGTGCTTGTTGTTCCAACATAACGCACGATGAAAAAGCTATAGTGCCCGCCTGTACAAGTTTGGTCGTTTTTATCCTCTTACATACACAAATTCTAGTTGTTGCGTCAAATGAAATAAATTATATTCCAACAAATTAGTGAATAACTTACATTGAACAATAACTGAATTACGGTGATCATAACTAAGTTGCGAGTCGGGCCTGTCGAGCTCGTTGTGTCGAGCGTGTCGAGCCGCGCTGTTCGACAAGCTCGACACAGCCAAAATGCATGGGCTCGACACGTCGAACGTGTCGGTTTCGTGTCGTGTCAACAGGTGACGAGCCAAGTAGAATTTGGGCTTACTCATTAGTTTCGCATATCTGTCTGAGGGTACCTGAACAGCAATCAACTTTAAGTGCAGATATAGCCTTGTTGGTCCCTGCCGTCTCTTGCTCGCCGTTCTTGTGTTGCTGTGCTGGCGTGCGTTGTGTCTAATGAAATGAAATGAAATGCGTGTCCATTAGAAACTGACCATCCCGATGCACACGCTGTTAACTCACCGACATCATGAAGGACATGATGCGCACCCACAGAAAAAGTCGCTATCATTATCACGCGTTCTGCCAACGCTGCGCACTTTTCAGTACATACATCGAAAGCGAACGAGGCCACGAAGAACCAGCGTTGATTCTGGATCTTCCGTCTGGAACTCTCAGCCCGCAAGACAGTTAACGTTAGGGCTATACCTCAATACTTTCCTTATTTTAAAAATCTCAGTTTTAGCATATACTTTCGGTGACTGTTCTGACGTTATCGGGGCACTGAACGATACAGACCTAATGGGTTAAAGCTAGTATACGCTCCCGGTAGTGTCCAGCATCTGGCAGAGAATCGCGTCACGATTTTTGGTGTGATGTGCGAAACATGAACGCTGCCTTGATGGAAATCATGCTAATACCAAACACTAACACAAAATATCTTTGTGGTCTATATCAGTTAGCGTGTGTCTCCAAATTCTCTTTTCGTAAAGTCCTCTAAACACCTTCAAACGCTGCATGCGCGCTTGACTACTATTGACTTCATTACAGCGAGTCATCTTTAATTATCAACTAACGATTTTGTGTTGCTTTTACACGTTTTGATTTTGTTTTGTTTGTACGTAGGATTATTGTTTTTGCTAGGATTTTGCATGTTTACTTTTCATCATGTATTTCTGTTGACCGTTATAACCTGTTTCGCTATTTGCATCTAAATTGCACTGAAACGGCCTTTCGTTGTGACGTGCCGTTAGGAAACCACAAGGTGTCCAAAGAGTTAGCCACTGCCGAATCATCAACAAAACGTAATAAATCTTAGTGATGTGATTATATTTAGTTATATTTAGTTATTTATTATATTAATTAGTTATATTAAAGTGTCAAACAAGCACGAAAATATCACAGTGTATCACAGCCAATTACTTGGTATTAAATATTCGATGCGTAGCATATTTGGGACGTCAATAACTGTGAATAACGCGCTGAGCTGATATATGCATTTTGCTCTTTAACTTTCTTTTTGTGGAAATTCGTGCAAAGATTTCCGAATTTCCCATTTTCAGGTTTTCAGTTACGAGTTTATCATACTAGTTTACTGGCAACTTCAAGAACAGTAACCGACGACGCCAAAAATTAGGTCACATGCACATAGATTATGTAGTACCAACTTACAATATTCTTGTCGTTATTTTATATTCAAACTTGATGTAAAATCTAGCTTCAAGGTGGGTTTAATACGATTTTATTTGATGATTCTGGATAGTGGACTGCTTTTTTGGAGCCACTCTGTATATACTCATTCACTGACTGTGTGCTTTGAGCCAACTAGCTTCAGATAAAGATCTCCGCACTGAGTATCTGCCTCGAATATCTCCGCGTAATATTAATGTGTATTACATGAAAAATTGTATTTCATTATTTTTGAGTTAATTTTGGGCGATCTGTTTCCCTATTTTGTGTTACCACGTGACGGCGAAATCAACGTTATCGTCTTCCTCTTCATCAATCTGTGAGCGTGTCTCTCGAACTGCATACTGCACACTGTCAAACGTCAAACGCTATAATGTGCTTTTCCGCCGCATAGCTTGTGTGCGGTTTCATAATCATCTTTATTCACCATTGCTGGTAATACATAGGCTTAGGAGGAGTTGGAAGCGTTAAAGCGCCAAAGACGCCGAGATTGACAAGCCCAGAGCTTGGACTCGGTGAGGAGTGTATCACAACCAATCGGGCATGTTCATCTTTATGGCCACGTGGCTGCGTCATAATATAAATGGCAATGGGGAAATGTTTAGCCTATAGGCCTATAGCAGCTTACAGGCGGACTCCAAGGTTAGGTTTGCAGCAATTGGCCTATACGAGTTGGCGGCCACCTGGTGCTGACCGAGTTTCACTCAGATGATCATTGTGAACTCTTGAGTACGGCTTTGCCGTATATAATAAATATCGTCCTCGTATTATTATTGATTATTATTATTATTGAGCTATTTTATTCACGGTAGAAGTACATAATAAATACAGCACAAAACAATGGCAATACGAGAAGAAAAAACAACACGACATATGCATAACTTAACTAAGCAAAAGCATTATATTATATTATTACTAAGGTGTACAAATAAGTCCGTGGCGTCAGCGAAACATCTTCGCGTTGAGCTTCGTCCACCAATAGCTTCGAGAACTCGACGTCTTCATCCTACACGGTCAGGGCGAAACATCACGGCCGTACGCTGTTTGTTCAGCCTCCTCTGTTCGGTTCGGGCCGCCGGCGCTCTCCGTGCATAGCCTGTGTCCCGGCGGCGGCGAAGATCGATATATTTCTAATCACTGCATGCTGCTGCCTCGTGGCGGCGTGACGGGCCGATCGCCGATGCCCGACGACGACCGCTGAGCCGGATCGAATTAATTGCTCGATTTAACATTGTCCGACGGAACGGCTCACGGCGTCTGCAATAATTATTGCGGCCACGTCGACCGCACGTTTCCGGCAGGGTCGCTGGAACGACCGCCTCCAGACCGGAGACGCAGGCGTGGTCGATCAGCAAACACTTGGCTGATTCGGTCAATTGAGGCAGATCTTCCACGGGTTAGGCGGCCTTTTAGCGCACACGGCTTTTTCAGACATGGCGTGGACTGTCACCAGGGCGACGAATACGCCAATGAGGAAGACGACGGAACGGCTCACGGTCGCTGTGCCCCGGGACGCTGCCGGCATTCGTCCGTCTCAGCTTCCTCTCTTTCCTTCTGTCTGTGTGTGTCCGGCCCGCTCCGCCACCGGCGACGCAGAAAAACCTCCGAGAGACAATAGGATTCCAGCGGTTCGTTCCAGTACCACCCCGCCCGCCCGCATAGCTCCGCATAGCTCCGCGTCGGTATGTTCGCAATCCACTAACGTTCAGCTAATGCCGATCGACAGTCGCCGCCCGGCCCGGACAACAGTTGCTGCCACCGGCCGCCGTGCGTCACGATTCGGCTCAACAAAAAGCGGAAATAGTTTCACGCTGAACTGTATCATAAACCAGTTTCGCCGCTTCGGGGGACCTGTCCGCTGGAACTCGCAACCTGCGTCGTCGCACGATCCTGCCTTTGATATCCGGACAATTCTGCGATCAACGCGCTATCGTGACTGAACAGTCATTAGAAGTTTGCCAAAATATTTCTGTTTTCGACTGCCGTGGTCTGATTGAAATAAAAAAGAAAAAAATTGATTCAAAATGTAATCATCATTCGAGCTTATTATGCAGGTGTTTTGATCGCGGTAAATCATAAATGATACCACTAGTAAAATTTGCTTGTCACTGTTACGTACAGCCTATGTTTAGTTAAGTTTCGTGTTATATGCGTATTTTGTAGTGTGCAAATTCTTCTGTTTTCTGCTGTTTTTCTGTTTTTTTTTGGTGAATAAAGATGAATATATATGCGCGACATACGTTATTCTAACTGAAATCGACTGAACTGAACCGAACATTTTACGTCAAGTTTGCTTTTTGATCAGTTTCACGAAGAACCGACCAAAAGTCGAGCGACGTGAGTTGCGTGCATTTTCGTTTCAGTTATTCGTTGTTTTTTGTCGTTATTACTCCGCCATCTCGCTTCGAACCCGCAGAAGCGTTGTTGGTTTGACTCTGTCGTGGTTCAGCGTCATCATCATCGTCGCCCGGGGCATATCGTCGATGTAGCCGTTTCCATAAGCGATGTACCACTCACAACAAACGGTTCTGAGCACGATGTCTCGCTGACGCATAAACGGAGGTCTCTCTCCACAGTCCGCAACAGCAGGTGCCCGACCCGATTTTCGAAGAATCTTACAGAGAAGCTTACGACAAGCGGCAATTGGAACGATGACTTACGACAAGTGCGATTTGCGAAGAACCTTATGGCAAAAACGTAGATGAAACTTGGAGGAAAGTCTTGAGATTCTCGATCGAGTATTTCCTGTAATCTGGCGCCAGGTATGGTGCGGACGACCGGTTAGACTCTGTCGTGATTCGTCGACCTAAATCGTCACTACAGCTCGGGTCGCGTCGGCACGGCCGCTTTGCGTGCTATGCCCGCGCGCCCCCAACGCTCTGTCCGTTGTAAATGCCTGACGAACAACATGTCATTGATGAGACGCTACAGTTTCTGGATAGTAATCGGAAACTATGGGCATTTTGCATTGTTTCGAGGAGACGGACACCTCGGGCTGGGCCGTAGAACGCGCGAAAAAAGACAGACACTTACTAGTAAATTCTATTATGCTGTCTGTAACCCACTGCAGTGTATCATATCGTGTATTATATTGTGCATGTATTGTAATTTAATCTGCGTTCTGTCGGATGTCTAATAAAGACTATGAATGAATGAATGAATGAAATGAGAGACAGAAAGGAAGTTGGAACGACCATTCTCTACTCTACTCTTTTATGTAACACTCGATCATCAACAAATAAGTAAATAAGTAAGTAAGTAAAAAGCGAATGAAGTGTTGTATTTGATAACTGCAAGCGTCATTCTAAAGGCGGCACCGAAACGGGCAAAGAACGGTTAAAATGATGAGGGTTAGACGACTGCAGAAAACTCGGTTGGGACGGTGCTGACGAAATATGGCGCGGTAGTTCGTTCTAGTCACGGGCAGCGGCGACCGGAAAAGCACAGCCACCGACAGTCGACAACCGTGTACGACGGACGATCAGTGATTGTGATAACGCTGAACGAAGACAATTCGAGCCTCAGCAAATTTAGTTTACTCTCTGAGAATGCATATTTGCGACATAAAATGCAGAAAAGTACCCAACAAAACATGATTTCTGAAAATTGTCTTCGTATTTACAGGGTAGCAGAAAGAAGTAAGTCACTCCGAATTTTCATTAAATCGTATTGAAAACGCACGAATAAGGCTAGATTTTTTTCATCAGTACTTAGTGTAAAAGAAGCACCATCATGTTAGCGCAGTGCTTGGTATTAAATATTCTATGTGTGATTTAATTTGTGACTTCATCAATTACTGTGCTTCAAAGTTGGCAAAATAAGCGTGTATGATAATATCGTAATTAAAAAACCGAAACACAGAAATGATGAAAATGAACGAATTTTTTTTTACATCAATAGCAACCTTGGGAGCAGATTTCATAGCTTACAAGGACGAACTGATGCTGAAGGGAGAGATTACATCATTTTCCTTATACGACGCATCGCAGTAGAAGCACAGTCACAAATTAGGTCACGCATAGAATATTTAATACCACATCATAGTTCTTGTGTTAGATGCTAAGTTGCCGAAAAAATGTAATCTAATTGGAAGGCTTTAATACGATATAATATGATCTACTGATAATTATATAGTGGTTTCCTTTTTCGGGCTACCCGGTATATATTTAAAATTGAAGCCACTAGAAGGTCTCGTAGTTACGCTTCATAAGCAAGGTAGCTTATGCTCGGGAGACAGAGGTGACGGACACTTCAAGGAAACTGCGCGGAGTGTATGTCCGTCTACTTGGATGCTGCCAATCGCCCCGGATGTCATATAATCTTCAGGGTGAACGGAACTTGGTTGTTCACGACGCCCGAAGTGTCGCCTCGTCCCGGGCGCGCTGTCGTGAAATTGTACTTTATGCATGCGCCGCATTGTGCCGCGTCGTTATGGCGTTCAGCGAAGAATAACAACGTAACGGTAATAAAATGCGCGGTCGGGCCGAAAAGTCGAGGATCACAACATGAAACGATAGTGTAGCCACAAATCGTCGTCGTCGCTAATTTCTAACGAGAAATAAACCTGCCGTAACGGGGCTGATGTATTTGGATTTTATTTCGTAGCGAACGGCGACAGATCAAGCTCTCTGATCGTTCGATTTTGGTATGGTGAGGCCCGGCCAATTCGGATTCGCGCGCGCGCGCACACACACACACACGCACGCACGCACGCACACAGGCTTTGTTTCTGGGTTTCCTTGAATCGGTCCGAACCGCCATTGCTGCAATTATGGTACACTGGGTTTATCATTTCGTGTCTGGGTGGCCCGTCGTGACGTCGGATTTTATTTTCGGGCTCTGATCGTTCGATTTTTCGTGACTGCTGTCCACTGCAGTCGGTCCGACGCAGCTGCTGCTCCACGGTCCCAATGCCCGAGCGCACCGATCACTAAATGTCGACGTCGTCGCCGATCTCAGCGTGTGCGTGTTTTATGCGCTCGGTTTTATGGTTGCAATTGCTCGACATCGGCCGCTCCGACTCCCAAACTCAGTGTCGATGTCTGAGACAGCTGGCCGCTGTGTGTTCGGCCGTACGTGCGTGCGTCGTCAAGGCAACGCCGCACACTCTCGTTGCCATGGTTGCCTCCGGCGACAGCGCTGACCAATCACGCGCACCTGACAGTGATACGTCGGCGACTCGTTGGCTGATTGAGATTCTATTCCATTTTATTTCGTTCAAGCAGCAACAAAAACATGTAAATTTAAATGAAAGTAGAACAGGACAGCAAGACACAAAGGTGCACTCATAGCTGCCCTCGATTTATAACTGACATATTAGTGACGACAGTAAAGTTAACAGCTACACCTAAGGTAACGAGAAAAGTTAGCACATTTAACAGTAGGCTACGTTTAAAAATGGCAAGTGAGTTAAAAATCGACCGTGTTAGGCAGGAATTCCAACATTAACTACAAGCTTGGCAAAATGAATAAAAACGACTGAATTTTTAAACAGTCGAATTCATCGTTGTCTCTGCTCTCCAACTAAATAACGTCATTGCCGTTCGCTAGCTTGTCGTTTAATTAGACGGTCTTTGGCTGGGGACTTTTCCTGATCTGTGCCTGATTTATGGTTGACATGTGACCACTTCGTGGGTAAAGTGTCCGCTATGGGTCAACTAACCAGGCAAACTCAGCCTTTTATCCCTCCGGATTCGGTAAATGAGTTGTAAACCATGTCATTACATGAATTACGGGGATGGAGACAAACGGCAGACAATGGCTGCGTATGGCTGTTTTGGTTGCAGGTCAAAGTCCGTGGGCGCGGGCTTAGCCTGCGGTCTATGGGGTGCACGCTCGCTCTGTCTGTGACACAAAAGCGCCGCTGCAGCTGCAGTTGCATCTTGTGGCGCTATACAAGTGTTATACGCCTTTGCCTTACAGAATCGGCTCCTGACGTCTCGCAGATGCTATAAACTTGACAGATTTGAAACGTAGCCGACATTTTTCGGTCTGGTACGCAGTCCACAGTTGAAATCAATCTCGTGATAGTGACCGCTCTCCCGCCTCCATCCTTCCCTCCCCCAGCCGTCATGTATACACTGCGATCACTGTATTTCGCCTTGCCGATGTCGCTCGAACGCGGAACCAATAAAGCGTGCACTCGATGTCCGAAGGACGGAACGTCGCGGTTTGTCATTGATCGTGTTACGTTTTGCCGGTTTCCATCCGACACTCAGTGTCACGATATACCGGCTTCTGCGGTGGTGGTGGGCGGAGCTAGCGGGACAGTAAGAGTCCACGAGGTCCACGTGGGAAAACCGCGTTGGCCATGATTATCTGGACAGGATGACAAAAACGTTATTCGGAATTCATACCGTTACGCCTGCAACTTAGTCGAAGCTGCAGGGGGAAAGTAATTTAGCAGTTTGTTCGATGTTGTTTTGCGTTGTCGTTTCGGTCCCGCCTACACGTCACGGGGACTCCGCCCAGTTTGCCCTTGCCCCTCCCCCTAACTCGTAGCAACTCAAGACATCGAAGGAAACGGGTCATTCGGCGATAATACGACATTTGCTGAGTACTGTCCGATGAAAGAAAGTTGCTTTTGCAACATATTCGATAAAATATTATGGGCATAATATTGTCATTTGTGTGAGTTTAGTCCTAAATGGATTGCGTGGTGTGTAGCGTACTTAAACGAATGAGACAGACATTTAAGGATAAACTAACTGACCCTTAAGTATTTCCAACCTATTTTAATATCTGTAACCTGCTCTTACGATTAGACAAGTACTGCCTATGCATTGCGTGAAAGGACATGTCGGCACAAAATGTCGATGTCGGTTATGTTTTCATATGTTTCTTGTGTACAGGGTTTTCCAAAGTAGTAAACCACTTACGAATTGTCATTAAATTAGGTCACGCATAGAATAAATAATACCAAGTGATAATATTATAGCACTCGTTCAACAATTTAAATTGACGACAGAACATAATCTTAATGGCAGGCTTCGAATACGATTAACATGATTTATTGATAAATCGGTAGTGGCTTAATTTTCTTTGGCCCACCCCGGATATCTGTAAGCCTGTGTGTGAATCACGCCTATACTGTGGTTATTATTGTTAAAGTTTATTCATATGCTAACGTCAAAACACAAGCGGATTTTAAGAATTCTGGCACAATCAGCTGCAACGGCTAGCTACTATACATGTATATGCAACGATCGCACGCTTCAGTTGATCATTTCTTAATTACACCGCGTCCGACTCCCGGGCATTCACCGTCCGTCATACGCGCATCAAAAGCTCCACATTTTCCAGTCCTG
>Ga0056116_1001114_pt1 | contig 10169 bp, 3 predicted proteins | sample WorMetOlspDAHAB2_FD_67352 | JGI IMG/M metagenome (GOLD analysis project Ga0056116, IMG submission 67352) | Marine gutless worms symbiont microbial communities from Max Planck institute for Marine Microbiology, Germany - Olavius sp. DAHAB.2 ...
CTATATCGCCGCTCAGCTCTAAAGGTTTTCATTGCAGTTCTTACGTCATTTATTACGCGTATATTTAAGCGGACAGTGAAAAGTGTTTTATATTGTTGAACTTCTTCAAATCAGTTGACCAATCATTCATAATGTAAACAACGTGTTTTTAGCGGTTGTGAGTGATCGCTATTTTTTATGATCATAACCTTATAAATTAACTTATGACGATCATAAGATGATCATAGGACATCGTAACTGTCGATCATATGACGAAGTTATGATTAAGTTACCGAACGACGAATTTGTGACGATTTATGATCATCATAATATTTTTCGAAAATATGGTCATTGATGCTTTTGTGCTTGCTTATTTAAATGTTCGCTATTTAATATTTTTGTCTATGGTTCATTAATATGCATATATCTCATGAATACATTAGTAAACTGGCTAATTAGTGAGCTGACGGGAAGAGTATAATTCATGCTGTCATTTAATCAAAAAAATGAAAGAAAAATTTCGATAACACTATAGTTTGTAATTGTAACTTTGAAATGTTAGAAAACACTCATTTATAGGCTAAGAAATCACAAAATGCATTTGGCGGCCCTGCAGGTTCCGCCCGGACCCGGTGGGGGGGGATTACAGCTCTCCGCCAGATCCACTTGCTGTATATAATGGGTGGAAGAGGCAGGAGATGGGAACGAAAGAGAGACGAAAGGAAAGGAACCACAGGAAGCAAAAGAGGGATCAAAAGAAAGGAAGAGTAGAACACAAAATGGTTTTCAAGTAAGTTTATGACGTTATAGGCCTACCTGAAACACGACGGCAGGAACTGTTAGACAGAATGACGCCATTTATGCAATATGTAATTTTCGTATGCATGGTCAACATAGACTACAGTCTTTCCACAGTGAGCAGTTTGTTGAAACTCCGGGCTCACACTCGCGATTTGTTTGCTTTAGATGCTTTGCCTAAATGTCTTTGCAAATCTATCTGTTCGTAAAATAGACTTGTAGGGCCTATAAGCAATTAAGCAAGTAGCAACAATAGTGGTTAATGTAAATAATTAAAAATAAACATTTAAAAAATTGCCATATGATGGCATGTGTAAAATGTATAATGTGCGTTGAGTTGTAGTGTAGTGTGCATATGTGATGTGCTTTGCGTGCTGCAGTGACGAAGGCCTACTACAAGCTGTCTTTGCCTTTCCATCCTAAGATTGCCGGTGAAAGGGAATATCGCTCAGCGAAGAAGTTTCAAGCTCTTGGAAAGATCTTCAGCATTCTGTCAGATGTTGAAAAACGCCGACTGTACAACAGAGAAGGTTAATCTGATTCTAATTAGTGATATAAGCCTGCAAACTCTTGATTACTGTACCAACTCAGTTTTCGGTCCACTCTATCGGTTTCACAAATGAGCTTCGCACCGTAGACCAAGTGGTCACTTGGTCTACGGTGTAACTATGTAATGTCTGGGCCCGTGTCTTCACACTCACTCAGTCTCAATGACGTCTCGTCGTCTTTTACATGTAGTCAATGTTATGCTTATATATTTTCCACTTTCGTTTAGTGTTTAATGTTATTTTTACAATTTCTGCTTGCTATTGCGAGAATTTTCAACCTGTCCCAGATTTCATATACAGTTACAGATCACAACTAACATACACGGCTGAAGCATTTTTGAACGTTGTTAGGCGCTCTTAGATCAAGCCACTGATAAACTATTATTATTAAGCCTATTATTATTTTACACGCTGCATCAGCTGATGATATATTTATACCAACTGATCAGGCTTCAGATGGCTGCCGCTCACTTGCATAGAATTGTCCATACTGGTAGTTGGTCAACGTCTCCAGTTACGGAAGTCCACTAATGTGAGCGCCTGTGCGTGTGGTCTTGTCGCTGTTTCAGGTGCAGTCAGGATTGAGACTTTTGAAGATCGCATTCGTGACTTTTCCGAGTCATGGAACCAGCTCTTTGGCTATCTAAACTTCACCGGCATTGACGAGTACGAAGAAAGATACCGAGGTATTTTCGAGAAAAAAAATCAGCAAACTGTTGTTTGTGTCGGCTGCCTGCGGGAGGGGGGGGGTTGGCAGATATCTTATTACATCAACAAACTGCTCAACCAGAGACTGCAGAACAACGTATTTTTATTGACTTTGTAATGTCTGGCCGTTCCGGCTTGTAGTAGGTTGAGCAATAAATAAGTTCTTAATAATAACGGCGTGGGACAGCCTTAGCGCTTAGAGACAGTTGCTTTTATGGTCGCCATATAAATCCTTTTTATGTTTTATGTATATGTCTGCAAGAAACATGAACAGCTGGTTTGGTCCCATGCGACCACAGGCGAGACTCCTGGCTGCGGCATTACCACACTCAGGGGATTGGCTATAGTCACACCACCTATCACGTCTGTGAGTCTGCGACTGTCTGATGAGCAACTCAGGATATCAGTTGCCCACCGACTGGGTTGCAAAGCGTGCGAACCACACACATGCGGCATTGCGGCTGTGGAAAAGTGGTGGACGCATGCGGACTCCATGGGCTAGTCGGCCGGGAAAGCGCCCCAAGACAGCAACGCCATTCACATCTCAACGACATCATTCGGCGTGCAATGAAAAAAGCCAAGATTCCTGCAGTTAAAGAGCCAGTGGGCCTGCTTCGACAAGACGGCGACAAACGCCCTGACAGCATCACGATCCTGCCATGGTCGAGGGGCAAGCCGCTGGAATGCGGCGTCACAGTCCCAGACACGTATGCCGACGCCCATGTCAGCAACACAACCATGAAAACAGGAGCTGCAGCCAGCCTTGCCGCCACCAACAAGACCAACGAATACACCCAACTATATGTGTTCCAGTGGTCATAAACAGCCGGTACCTGGCACCATCCGGCAGTTGAGCTGGTCCAGGAACTGGAAAGGCGGGCGACCATCATCATAAGACTCGAGAGAGACCACCTACCTGTTCCAGCAGTTATCAGTGGCTTTGCAAAAGGGGAACTAACGCGGTCTCGTTTCCGAACACGTTCACATCCGGCTAGCCTGTTGCAACCAGTTATTTACTTTTCTTAATATCAGTGTTTAGTGCCTATGGCTTTGTGCTCGCGGGCCATAAAAATAATAGTGGCTGTCTAGCATATTTTTTATTTTGCTTGTAACTGTAGGCTTTATATGCACGAGTAAACACTATTGTGAACATACTGTGTGCAAAGTTAGTCGTCGTCAGGAGTAGGATTGCCTGTATACCTTGCCTGGCATTCGCTGTCATTGCTGATAATGCAAGTTCAGTTCGGTCTGTCTCCAGTTTTCGTCAGGAGGGGTGCTTGTTCTACTGGAGAACGACTGAATGAATTTTGGCCTTTTCGCTGACGGTGTCCACAGACCACATTTTCAATTCATCGCCCTTTTATGTAGCTGCTTTCATCTTTCTTCAGCCGTAGGCCTATATTTGCAGCTTGATGTCCACATTTCCTTCTTTCGGTCTCTCTTCCATGTGTTCTTTGGTCGTCCTCTTCCTCTGTGGCCATCCACTGGCGTGCGTGTTTGGCAACACTGTTATCGCATCTTCTTGGTGTGCCCAAGCCAAGTCCACTTTATTCGATTGTCTGGTTCATCTCTTACTTAGTTTTCTCATTTTCTCTTGTTACTGAAGTTTGAGAATGTATGTTGATCTCGTTCAAAATCGCAGTCATGGTGTACGATTTCGCATATAGGTTCCGACGAGGAGTTAAATGATCTAAAGTCGGCATACGTCAGCTGCAGTGGCGACATGGAAAGAGTTGTGAGACAGCTGAAATGTTGCACAGGCGATGACCTGGAGCGACACTGCCACACAGTACAGACTCTGGTCAACTTGCGTCAACTGGCTCCTTGCAAGGCGTTCCGACGCTCAGCAGCCGACATACGTAGACGCTCTGCTGCCCTGCGAAAGGTAGCATGCGTCATGTCTCGACAGCGTTGCGTGATTGACTTGCGCGCTGATCAGAGCGTCGACTGTATCGCAGTTGCATGTTTTCTTTGTCGTCATCATCATTATTGTCGTTTTATTAGACATAAAATGTATGAGCACCTAAGTTGTCTAAACTAAATTTAGGCGAAATGTTAACAAGTTTGATTAACATTTGACTAAGTTATTATGAAAATATAAAGGGTATTTAGTAATACGTGTTATAAATCGCAGTGTTGTTAACAGTCATACAAAGAGAGCGTTACTGATCACGTGTTGGTTTGTAGGAGCGCGCTGCAAAAACTGCTACAGCAGCTTCTACTGCTGCCGAGTCTACTACAGCGACGCCGGTATGTTCTATTGACACCAGCATTATCAAGGTGGAAAACGATGCTACCATTGAAGACGGTCGTGTCGAGTTTAGCGAGTGCAACAGGAAGATGCTTGAGTTGGTCGACACGGGTGTCGAAGGCAGCGAAATGCTGACGTCGCGTGTGACTAGCAGTAGCAGTGCACTGCAGCACTACTCAGTTGCCAGTAGCAGCTGTGACATCAAACGGCTGAAAGTTGATGCCGAGTGCGTGACGCAGAATGTGTTTCCGACTGTTGTACCAGATGGAACAGCTGAGACGCCGAACGTCGAGATCTCGGACGAAAGTTTTGAGCTGCTGGAAAAATACATGGATATGCGAGGAGAATTCGGTTGTGGTGAAGTCATCAGTAGTTTGAAGGAAGCTGCGGAAGTGGTACTCGATGACAAGGTTGCAACAGATGACAGTCAAGTGGAACACAGCGGAATCATGTCAAGTGATTGGAAAATCATGGAGGAAGAGAATTTCGCGATGAACGTGAACCTGCTGATGAATGATGACGAGAGTTTGAAGATGATTTTGACTATGGATGAGCTACAGAAAACCACGTCAAACGCCAGCCTTGGTGACCAGGGGACTACAACTGGACGAGAAATTAGCACAGTTGTATATGGAAACAATGACGGGGTTGTGATAGAACAGAATAGCTCATTATCAGAATTGGCAGCAGTTCACAGCGTTGATGATGAGGGAACGGAACCTGCAAAAGAGAGTGACACCTTGGGAGATGACGGCGGTGCAGATGTTGTGATGGAAAAGGAGAGCTTAGCAGAACTCGCAACAGGACCCTGCGTTGATGATACTGGACTGAAAACTACGGAGGAGAAAGAATGTGACACGACGGGAGACAACAGCGATGACTGCATTGTGATGGAATTAACATCAGAACTGGCAGCGAGAAACGTCTCTGATGGTGAGCAGATAGGATCTACAAAGGGGAGTGACAGTGTGGGAGCTGACGGAATTGACTGTGTTACGATGGAGCGGGAGAACTTGACAGTAGAACTGAGCGTTGATGACAAGGGGACTAGAACTGCAAGTCAGAGTGCCATATCATTAGAAGTTGCAACAGGACATGGCATTCTGAGTTCTGAGGATATACCCTTCGTTCTCTGTGTGCCTCAGTCAGTTGTCAGTGACACAGCTGGTAATGATGGCGGGGTTGCTGAGGTTGACGGTACTGGGAGTCCAGCGTCATCATCTCGTGAAAGTAGCCAGCGTGTCAAACGTGCTAAAGCCGCCCGGAAGTTTGCTGTTCCTGTGAAACGCGACTTCATTGTCGAACAGTGAACTTTGTGTGGATGAAGCCACGATACAACCTTGTTGAACCACTCGATCCCACGACAGCTCGGTTGTTCATTTACATGGTACCACCGAAAAACTAACTCTCTGCATCGTGGCATCAAAACTTATACCAGGAATCTTGCGAAAACAACTGTACGTTTAAAGTTAAGACAGTTTTGTACTGTCTAGATATTACGTGATAGTAAGTCGCACACCAAAATGGTTTGCAAACATTACGCTTGTAAATGTTATGAAAGTGTGGACATTTTGTTGTCCGTGGTGGAATATTGTAGACCGACCCTTTGATTAATAACGCTTTCATCAACTAGTTAAGTATTGAGATAGTGTATGTGACGATTTACGATTTGCTGCGATTCAGGGGAACATTTTTTGTTGATAGTTTATAGGCTGCGACTGGTAAGATGATGATTGTTTTTTTAGTTTGGTGACGATTTAATTGTCATTAGCTAATGACTAGCTTATGTTGCAACGTTCGGAGAATAATAAAATTGCTTGTTATTTTCACTATTGTATTTGATGCTTGTGTGCTCTAGATTTAAACATAAATTGTGTATAGTTTAGTGTGGAAGCCAGCGGAGCGCTTGCTGCGGCGGTCGGCCAGGCCATTTCAATAGGTGGCCGTGTCGGAAGCGGTGACGCGTGATCGGCACTCTGCCGCGGTTCTGGCCAAGGTCTGTTCTTAGCTGCCCGGCCGAAGTTCGACTCGTTTTGTCGAGTCGAAGTCCACTTTTCACAGTCGGTCAGTGTCCATTCTTCCTGGGCGGTCAGGGTTCACCTGTCTAATGCCTGGTTTCGAGCATCACGTTTCCGTGCCGTTCAGCCGTGCCGTACCGTGCCCGTATACAGGCCGTTTAGCCGTTGCTGCTGGGCCTGTAGCGCGGCAGGTCCAGGAGGGCGGAGCTCCAGGCGCGTAGCCTCGAGTACCAACGGGAGAACGGTAAAATAGAACTCGATCCTATATAAACGGGAACGGCGAACTTACGGAAACGGAAACGGGAACGGAAACGTTATTTTTTACGTAAGCTACGGAGTTCTTACGGAATTCTTACGCATGAACGTAATTCTTACGTACTTTTGCAACGGAAACGGCTGAACGGCACGGAAACGTGAACTTGGAAACAGGCGTAAGGTTCACCTGGGTAGCCTGTGATTGATCGGCAGAGGCACCACACCCACTCCGAAAACCTATAAATTCGCGACAGCGCTGGCGGTCTGGCAATTACGGTCTTTCGTTGGCATTTAGGTAAGATCTGCCTTATGGCCCCTGTGGCTGGCTCCACCACTTGATTAATTTGTGCACAGCGCGATTTGGGCACGGTCGTCGCTGCGCACCTTTATAAAAACATTGTGAATATAAATGGCACGATTATCTTTGTTTGTACGTTATGGCACTTATGATGTTTGATTTATTTCTGCGTATTTGATGAAAATAAAAACAAAAGGATTACTCGTTTTTATTTTCGGGCTTTGATTTTGTTTGGCAGTCATGACAAGTTACCAATCCACTCGGTCCCAGTCCAGTCATGAGGACTGTGGGCCCAGTGTAGGGCGTTTGACGCTACGTCCGCCCGACCCGAGTGCGACCCTTAGGGAAACTGAGTTAGCCGGGGCAGTCGCGCAGTGTCATTCATGACACAGCGTCTCAGGACAAGGCGCTGTGGCATACTGAGCCCAAGGTCATGTTCAAGGTGAAGAGGAAAGTAAACTTGTCACCCAGCAAGGGCTTAATCGCGACAGCGTACATCAAATTTAACTGAACGTTTGAAAAATCAGCTAAGTTGCACTTTAACTTATCGTTGAGAGTATAGCTGTTAGTCGTTATTTAAATTCGTTGTTTTTTATCTTGACTGTTGCTTATAGTTCTTAAATGAACCGATTCTTATTTTCGCGATTGTGGAGACGCCGTAGGAATTTGTGGAATATGTTCGAGTATGTTTTTTTGAGACATATGATATAGAGACAGTTGAGCAAACTATTTGCTTCAGCAGTTTGCCAAAATGCAAAAAAAAACATTTATGCACGCAGATTTAATTAGCTCGATTTCCCAAACTATACACTATGTCTGTCTGTCGGTCTGTCGGACTGATCTCGTGGCTCTAGACCGTTCAACGGATTTTTACGTTTTAGTTTTTTTATATATTTTTTATTTATTTTATTTTTTCTGTTTTAGTTATTCCCACGTGCGGCAGACTAAGTTGGCCAGCTCTCTGGTCAACTTTTGCGCGCACTATAAAATAGTTTGATTGATTGATTGATTGATAGATGTCCAGAAAAAAAGTGCCTCTACAGCTTTTGCCAATAAATTCGTTTCGGGCAGCATGGAAACCTTTTAATAACATGAGCCCAACTGTAATGAATGCATAAAGTTTCGTGAAAATTTGGACTTTGTTTTTTATTCTGAAAGCGTGTACTGTCATCCAGAGTTGTGAACTAGTTGCGATTGTGTCGATGCGATATAATGTCAGTCATCACGTCGATCGTCAAACTGTTAACGTGTTACTACATGTATCTCCGACAGTGTCCAGATCGGCACCTAGGCCTATATTCAGCACTTGGTCCTGGTCACGTGAAACAAATTTGGGGTCTAATGGTAAAAGGTCAGGGTAATATGGTCACTTACACTTACAACTAAATGTGCCATACATAACTCGTGCCATAAGTTGGGTTTCACACGGTGCACTGATTGTTATGTCACAAACGATCGTCAATGCAGTAGTTCTTGTAAACGTCATTACTCTTTATTAAATCTGCAAATATAATATAGAAAAACTGCTTGCTATCTACCCAATGTCATTTATTGTCATTTCGGCAACCAAATGCATTTCTGTATACAGTGGGAGACAATCAAGAAATAGCTAGTGGCAGGATTTGGCTTAAACCACGTCCGAAATGCCACTGATGATAGTTCTCGGCTGTCAGTGGCATCTGAGTGATCTGACAAACTGTATTATAATAAGTGTAATCGACATAAGGCCTGGCCTGTTTATGTGTAGGGTTAATAGACATAATAAAGTTTTGCATAACGAGAGAGCCGGTGTCGGCATCTTAATTATTCCCTCTAATTCCTTTTTTATGCCGGTCCCCTAATTGCCTGAAATAAACTTCCTCCAGACATTCGATTTCAACATTCTGTTATAAATCAGCTCTACAACATTTATGAAAAGCATTTAATTTTTTTTGTTCTATTTTATATTACTTTAAATTTTAACAGGGAAAACCGCTGGTGGTTCACAATTATACATTAAAATTTTTTTAATTAATTGTATTTTAACTATTTTAGACGATTATATTCCTATTGTGATCAGTGGTGACTTTTTCATTAAAGTTAGGGAAATGTTTATATTTCGGAGAGAAAACTTCAGGTATCTCACATTTAGGAACTGTGATCTATCTATTTGATGGACATTTTCACTCATTGCAAGTTGTCTTCCTGAAAAATTTTCAGGAAGACAACTTGCAATGTCTGACTAAGCTAAATGGTAAATTGGCTACAGCACTCGATCTTTCCAAAGGCTATGACACGTTATTAATCCGATTATTATGTGGAATATGTGACCTTGACGACATTTAAGTGTCGACCGGAAACTGGTTTTCTTAAACAAGTCAGCGGTCAACCTAGTAGTTGTAGTCAATTTCGCATCCTCTTCTCACAGGAGACGGAGACCTGGTCGATCAAAACAGAAGTGGCCACGGACAGCTCAGCAAGACCTGTGAGCTGTCGACATCGGTCTGGTGTCATTTAACATGACATACTCACAGAGACGTCAGCTGAAATCTTCAACAACCAGAGCCGCCGCCGTACGACGAGCACGAACTCAGTTCGGGAAGCGTACATTTTCTGTTAGCGGTCCTCGTGTGTGGAATATATATAGTCTCCCCATTGCGCATCGTAATATCGGCAGTTATCCGCATGGGCGACGCCACCGGGGCGGCAGGGGCAGCTACCCCCCTGTGCCCTATGCCCTGCACCCGGCTGCCCCCTGGCCCCCAGTCGTCGTGAGAAAAAATTATGTGCCCTCTCGGCCCTTCCCGTCCATTGTCGCAGCGTGAAGTTTATGTAAAAATCCACGAAATGTGTCAAAACACTGCACAGTCAATGCTGATTTTTATTTCCGGTCGTTAACGGCCAAAGCACCTGCTGTGCTAGTTTACCTTATAGTTGAAGTCCGATAACAACAATTTTCTTTTGCCTCTATGCCCTCCGCCTTGCCCCCTCGCTGCCCTAACTCAAAAATCCTGGTGCCGCTCATGGTTATCCAGCTTTCAGACGTGCACTCAAGTCACATTTATTTAGCTGTGCTTTTTCGTCATAATTGTTATCCCATATGTTCATTCACTGACATTGTAAATGCACAGTCGGCCATGTTTTTGTACACTGGGCACTAGAACATTTTCTTGTATTGTATTGTAGCCTATAAAGGAAATGTCTCGTGTATATACAGAATTAATGTAAAAAACTACAGTTTATACACATGTTAACGGCGACAGACCTTCGCACATCGAAAACAGCAAAAATAAAAAAAAGTTATATTACTATATCACTGCACATCGTCATACGTC
>Ga0056116_1001115_pt1 | contig 10164 bp, 5 predicted proteins | sample WorMetOlspDAHAB2_FD_67352 | JGI IMG/M metagenome (GOLD analysis project Ga0056116, IMG submission 67352) | Marine gutless worms symbiont microbial communities from Max Planck institute for Marine Microbiology, Germany - Olavius sp. DAHAB.2 ...
ATGTTTGTACTGTTTTGCTTTTTAACTTGTTTAGGGATTTTATTACATGTGTTTTTAACATTATTTTTTAGACTCTTGTGTACTGTGTGTACAATGTTTGTGTAGTACAGTGTCCATCATATGTGTATTGTCAGATGGCGACGATGTTGGGAATGCCTGACATCAATACTGATGAGATGACAAAGAAGCTGGAAGAGATATTGCCTGTCATTAAGCAAGTCAATGAACAGTTCAAAAATCCAGTATGTGTTGCTGGTTTTGATTGGTCATTGCAAGTGAAGGGATCTCCTGTTGTCACATTCTTACACTTAAGGGCCATGGTATAATCCAGTGGAAAAGTGAATATCTGACCTGTTGCAACACAGAAACTCGTAACCAATTGTCTCCAAAATAGGCGTTTGTTATTACATAACGGATATCTACTCGTGTGCAAAATGTCACATTCCTGTCACACAAGAGTTTTCTGCTCCTGTAGTTACAATTTTTCCGATTACTTATTAAAATTCTGTGTCTTATAGTTATTATGATTATTTGAGACATGGGGTATTGCATCCTGTCCTGGATAAATTTTTGTAGATGATTTCATGCTGGCTGAAGCACCAATTCAGTTGTGACCACTGAATAGTAATATCAGTGCAACATTTGTAAGTAATTTGAAAGTGAGGAATGTTTTACACTAAACTCCAATCAGTGAGGCATGATGGTTTTGTGTCGTGTTGTTAAAATGCCACATTAAAGAGGGCACTGTGTGTGACTAGCACATGTACGTGTCTGTGTGTGATTTGTGTAGGATATGACGACATTTATATGCGTGTGCATTGCCGAGTTTCTGTCGCTGTTTGAGACCGAACGACTGGTACAGGAGCTCACAAAGTGCAACATCGATACACATTCTGTTATTGTGAACCAACTGGTCTTACTTCCTGCTGGTCAGAAGCCTTGCAAGATGTGTGAGGCACGTGGCAAAATTCAGTCCAAGTATCTGGAACAGGTATGTTCTGTTACTATGTTGAGTTTTATGAGCCTATTGATGAGATTTTGGTCTGTACAGTCCATGTGTCGTACAGTCCGAAAGATATCTAGAGATATGCACAGGGTGAGGCCTAAATGTATTCCACTAAAATTTTTTTTGCAGTTTTTGAGCAGTCGCTTGGAATTTCACAGGTAAATTTTACCGACATTATTAGTCATCCTATATGCACATACATAGCATGTAATTAACTTTTAATGTTTTAAACTTAGCATTACAGTGCTGCCACCTGGCAATTTTGGCATGCTAGAAAACGTTCAAGCAATCACGCTGCAAATTATGCCATTCGGACTAAAATAGTTACTGCAGTTACTATAAATAGTTAAAGTGTTCACCCTTAGCTACAACACAGGCATTCGGTCGTTTTAAAAAAACTTTTACAGCTCTGTTTATCATACCCTGAGTTAATGAGTGAGTGAGTAGAGTTTAACACCCCACCAGACACAATATAGGTCATTTTGGAGGCGGACCCTGAGCTGGACTGTCGTTTGTAGCATTTCCTTGAGTTTGGCGATATCTTCAGTTTTGGACAGTGCCTGTGATACACCTCTAACGTTTTCCCCAGACGTAGTAATCCAGAGGGTTCAGTTTAGGTGAACAGGCCATATTTCTTTGGCATAAACATCCAGATGGCTGTTTCACTGCCAGTTCTGTGTGCGATTTTCAGGAATGGGTTTTTGCACAAAAGTTGTTGAGCACGTTAAAATCACTAGGTGGCATCACTCTGATGCTGATAACTTTTAAATACAGTCATCTAATTGAATGAGGATAAGACTGTCATTAGTGAGTGAACAAGTAGAGTAGGATGACTAACATGTTGGTAAAATTTCACTTTGAAATTCCATGCTATTGCTGAGAAAACTGCAAAAAAAATCTTAGGGTTATACTTTTTTGCTTCACCCTGTACATGCGATGGAAGTACACAGTCATACAGAAATATGTTGCAGAGTGACTAGGTTGTTAGTTTCAGACATCAGAAGCCAATGTGGACTCAGGAGCTATAGGATAAATCCATCTTGTTTCCTGGCCAAGTGTCACAAAAAGTGGCGCATCAAGGGTAGCTGTAATTGTTTAGGTTTATTGTGTTGTATTTGGTTATTTATGTGTTTGTCTTGTGCTATTTTTTATCTTCCTGTCTAACTTTTGCACATTATTTTTGTTCCCACATAGCATACATTTCTTACTCACTAATATCAATCTTTTTAACAAAAGTATAATTTTTACAGATATGATGTAACCTAATTGTGCTGAAAATGCTGCTAAATTCCAAACACCAGTCAGATGTCGAAAAAATGTGAATTATACAGTTTGCAAGTTTGTGCACAGTTGCACTCTGTCAACATTATTGTGACAGTTAAGGTATTCATTGAACAACACTGGTGTACATTTCTGGTGCCATTTCACCCAACTTGACCTGAAAAGGCACTGCAGTAGGAGCATGATTGTCAGTGTGGCAATTGCTGAACATTAACTGCTGCTTTTGTCTACTATTGTGTACATGAACCACATATCTGTCTGTTAATTTTTCTTGTTTAGATTGAAGATCTGTACGAAGATTTCCATATTGTAAAGCTACCGCTGATGGAGCATGAAGTTCGTGGGACTGATCAAATTACAAAGTTTTCAAACTTTCTGCTCAGCCCTTACGATCCGAACGTTCATAAGCCAAACCTCCTGTCTTAGTTGATGCCGTAGTTGAGAGAGCAGCGTGACGAGATTGCAACTGCAGTATTTTGCTCGCTTGCTGCCTCTGTAGTATATCATTTTGTGTGGTTTTGGACATTGTTATTTCATTAGTGTTACTGGGTGGTATTTAGATCTCCTGTTGCAACTAGTTAGGTGTTTATGTCTGGTCACAATGTGTGTACTGTATATAAATCACTTAGGTAATGCAGTTTTCTCAATGCTATGTGGCATTCCGAAATCTAGATAATCCTGGGCTATGTGAAATTATCTTTTTGCATACAGTTTGTTGATTAATATAGTGCACTACAAAGTCCGTTGAACGCTGCTGAACAGAAGTGGCCTCCATGATTATTCTCGGTGTCTTATTGTTTGTTTAGTCTGAGACTTGAACAGTTTCCATTCGTGTTATTACGTTATGGCGATGCCACAGTTTTGAAGTCACATTCTGTTTAAATGTTGTGACAAAAAATTACGCACAAATTTATGGGCAGAAATGTTTGCTGTCAGACAAAAATAAGTTCGATGACATCTTTAGCCGTTTTCAACTCATTTGTTGCTTGGTAGAAGAAGCCCACCTGGTTACTGATCGAGTGTCGCAAGAGGCAACTAATTCAGAGTAGTGTGTTGTTGTTTGCGTTTGTCGTGTGAACAACTAAACAAATTTTGGTTGTCGCCAGCATTCACAGTTTAGACGACAACGACCGTCGTCATTGTATGCCATTTTATGCCTCTGAGTTGTGTGCCTATAATATACATACGTTGGCACGGTGAGCTTGTTATTGAACCGTGATGTTCACCAGTACATCACTTTACGTGTAATGTGTGTGTCATAGTTGTCACAGTTGGATGGTTAGGTTCTGGTGGGTTTTTATTCTTCACAGCTTGGGTTAGATTGTATGTCATAGGATCGGTGTTTCTGCTAGTAACTGTACCAGTGCATAACTTGCATCTCTGAAACAAGTTTGCATGTTAAAACATCTTGAAACATACCAAGTTATTCATTCTTTGTCTGTAAACTTGCAAACACTGCTGTGGTTGGTCAGTTGGTTTTGAAGTTCAACTTCTGATCTATACAGGGTGGTCCAGAACAGCAAGTCGCTGTGGAATAATCATTAATTTTATTAAAAATGGCCAGTTGTGTCAAATTTGAGTGAAAAAGAAGCACTACAATATTATAAGTCGGTGTAAAATATTCTATGCTTGACCTAATTTGTGACGTCATCGGTTCTGTGCTTGACGCTGCGATGAGGAAATGATAAAATGTTGACCAAGAAACTGAAAAAGAGAGAGACAGGAATTGAAGCGATTTTAGGCGTACAAGAATTTCCACCTTAGAAGTTTATTTCGTAGCTTGCTGAGGCAAACTGATGCAAGAAGCGAATGCTGACATCAATTATAAGCCACATCGCAGTTTTGCGGGTCAAGCACAGTAATTGACGTCACAATTCGGTCACGTATAGAATATTTAATTCAAACTGTCTTAAAAGCAACAACTGAAAACAAGACGAGTTCTGTAACAACACATTTTGAGAAATTAACAGGAAACAACGTGTTTATTTTCTCAGTTATTATCTAAAGTAACTGGCACAACCGCAGTTAATGGTTCAAATGTTCAATGTATCCACCTTGCTGCCATACGACGCACTCTTAAAATGTGATGTTACAGAAGTCGTCTTGTTTTCAATTGTAGCTTTTAAGACACTGACATTTCACAAGGTAGTGTAGCAACACACTTGAGGTCTGGCGGGATCTTTAGTGACAGTATTACTACAAATGTTCTCCTGATTCAGTGAAATAAGTTTGAAAATCGCTCAATATTTGATAAAATTAAGGCGTACAAAACACCCTGTAGTAGTTCTAATTTAATATCCACGTGTGTGGTAATTTTTGTTGATTAAACTAAAAATAACGTTACTTTAGTTATTATTGAATTCTCATGTATCTGCTGTGTTTGTGTAGAACAGTTTTAGCGACCAATTTTCACATGCATCGGTCGTCATGGGTTTTTTTTTCTTTTTCCATTTTTTATTTGCCTTTGCACTGTCCTGCAGGGACAAACCGAAACTTTTCATAATCATCTTCTGCATGTTGTGTATATACTGCATCAGAAAACGTGTGCAGCAACGTTACAGACAGTTTTAGTTCACGTCGATTTTCTGTTGCAAACTGCGACGACGACGACGACCTGCTTGCTATTCGCTGTGTTCTGTTAGCTGCTCATTGCTGCTGGGCAATAACCGAGTCATGTACAATTTAAACATTAGAGAATTTTTTCTTGGGACTTTACAAGAATAAGGATTCCATTGGTACATAACATCAGGCATGGTAGCGCCACAATACAATGCAAGATTGTTACAGAAAACTGGCGTAATTCCTATAACAAAACCAATACAGGGATTATATGGCAGACAGTGATATAGTCATACATGTAGCACTCGTAGACTGGCTCATATCGCGACAATACATCATTTTGTTGCGCTCTTTGCAACCAGAAAATGTCTGCAAAGTGACAAATATGTACATGTCACCAGTGGCGCCGACTCCATAAACCACGGGGGGCCCATCCCCTCCACTTTTACAAATGGCTGTGCACGGGGGGCACTGTGTAACAGCAAACGGGGGGGCACTGAATAACAGCAAACGAGAAAATGACCAAACTTCTGTACATCACGAAAGCGCTCACCAAAACGACTACCGTAATTGTACTTTTAGAGCCAGAAAAGTGGAGGGCACGACCAAAAAATTTTTTTCGGCGCTTTGCACCAGACCGGGGCCACCACCCCCCACTTTCAAATACTTTCCGGCGCCACTGCATGTTACTAGAAATTGAGTCAGTTGTGCGAATTGCCACATTTTGTTGCTTGCTGCGATCGGATTCAGCATTTGGCATATGACGCATATGCTACGCCGCTGACAAAACACAGCCCTTAATGGTCATCAAATGTTACATGATACATCAGGGCAAATTCTAACCGTACAGTCGAACCAATTTTGTGCAGTCCAAAATGATGACGTTTTGATTGATTCTCAAGAAAATCAAAGAAAATCACTAGAAAAATGTTGCCGTCAGTTATCAAATTTTAAGGCTGATATGCGCCAAATTCGACTTCGGTTTGGGCTGTGCCCCGAAACCCGCTTGGGGAGTGCTCCCCAGACCCCCTAGCTGGATTTAATGGGCCTACTTCTAAGGGGAGTGAGGGGACGGAAAGGAAGGGAGGGAGGAGTGATTAAGGAGAGGGAAAAGGGAGATATTGTGCAGTTCTAAAAATTCCTTAGAATAAGCCATACTCCATATACATACTCCGATAATCGTGTATGTACAAACGTGATACACAGTATCATCGCTACTGATATAAGTAGAATATACAAGAAAATGTTTCACTGCATAAACTTTAAAACAGCACCTTCTGCTGGCGTTGATGCTGACTACTCACTATACAGAGTACATACGTGTACAACTGCAAAGATGATGCGAGTATATTGAAACTCATGTTCAACAACTGTACACCGACATAAAAACAACTACATCAGTAACTCTACAGTTTTACTCTTTCCAGTATCCAGTGATCCGTGGCGGATTTAGAGGGGGGGGGGCGAGCCGTCACTCACGTTCATGTTAGCTAATGCTAAATTTTGATCGTTTTACTGTAAAACATGGTACTCAGAATATTTAAAATGACTGCCACCAGCAGCTTTCTGACAGAATTAGAGTGCACAAAATTCGGTATCGGCCGGGGCTCCGCCCCGGACGCCACTGGGGGAGCTTACAGCGCTCCCCAGACCATCTACCTGGTTTAAGGGGCACTAATTTTAAAGGGGGAGGAGAGGGAGAAAGAGGAGGGGAAGGGGAGAGGAAAGGGAAGGGGGTGATATACAGTATCCGCCCCTGGCGATGCACAGATCTGTATGTGCAAAAGCAGTAGAATGTTATTTAGTTTTGCATTCGATTATTCAACACAGGATTCTCGTTAACATGTTGTGAATTATAAAATTGCCAATAATTTGTGCAAATAGCCACCGTTATTCAGTTACTGCTGAAATTAAGAACTGTACACGTAGAACAACATGAAAAACTACCTGATTGTGACAACATTTTTGCAACAAAAATGCATATTGTGACTAGGTAAATACCGAATAATACAGCAAAATCTCGGGTCAAAATGAAAGTGTGAGTTCTCTGTTTAAAAAGTAGCAAATCTAGTTATGGAGGCTGTAAAAACCTGTGGCAGCATTTTAATGTTGCAAGAATTATATAGTATACATGCTGGCTACTAGTTTTTGCAATATCTTGATTGATCTGTTACACCTTTGTGACCAGTTGCTACTAAATGTTCCAAAATTTGAATGATAAAAGAATGTGTTTACTGTGCCTGAATTTGGATGTTATAAAACCATATTTTTATTATGTAAACTTTTCATGCTGTGACTTCGTAAGGTTATACTCTTGATTTTTGATAAATGCAAACAAAAAAAGCAAATTGAAAGCAATGCAAAATGTTGTGCAAGTTTTTCTTCCTTTGATAAGTATTTATCATTTATGTGAAACTGTAAAACAAATGCATGAATTTATTCCGTTGAACGTAAAACTTGATGTAACACAAACCACGCGACTTAACTCTAGATTTCAGTTGCAAAAGTTTGCAGCATATAGTCAACTGAAATCTGGAAACCAGTTTAGAACTTTTTATGACACGAACTTCACTGACAACATTGCACGTTCAACGTTGACACGATGCAGCAAATAATTTGCGAACTCTGGTATTGCAACTCATATAAGGCATACTGTCAGTCACAAACATCTCACTAGAACAAACTGAGTTCTGTCTACTCCTTACATTCTAATGGCAAGAAATACCAGATGCATAACAACATGGTTAGCAACACACACATACAGGGTGGCCCAAAAAGTAAGCCACTACCAAATGATCAAAAATCATACTATGGTAAATCGTATTAAAGCCTGTCAATGAGATTAGATTTATTCGTCAAATTAAAGTATGATACAAGCACTATAATATTATTCGTTGGTATTAGATATTCTATGCGATTGCACGACCTACTTTCTGACATCAATAACTATGCCTGACCAGCAAACTCGCGATATGTGTCAGATGCGGTAAATGATGTCAGCACTTCCTCTGGCATCAGCTCGCCTTAGAAAGCTGTGAATTCTGTGTCTAGAGTCTAGACGATCTTTTAGTAGGATATTTATGTAAAAAGTTTTTTATTTCCATATTTTCTCATTTTTTTCTGATTTTCAAATACACTTTTATAATTTGCGTTGATTTTACCCATATTGCAGCTTCAAACACAGCAAGTGATGACGTCACAAATTAAGTCACGCATAGAATATTTAATGCAGACTTATTATATTCTTATGCTCATTTTGTAGTTGAAATTGATGTAAAATCTAGCCATAACGGTGGGTTTTAATACAATTTAATGATGATTAGTGATAGTGGCTATTTTTTGGGGCCAACCTGTACACGCGCACGCAGATTGAGGTACTGTTGCTGTGATAATAGACCGCAATAGCATAACGTCATTGTTCTGACAACATCACGACAGTCACAGACTGCTCATAGAAATATGCATCTACCAGTATAGACGCACTGGATGACACACTGTAACACTTAAATGGATAAAAATGGTTCACAACACGTACTCCAGCGAATAGAAAAAACTGGTCATATGCCTACGTTTGCATGTTACTTTTATCTGAGAAAAAAACAAACGTTGAATACATAAATTCTTTAACTGCAGCGTTTGTCAAATCAGCTGATCATATAGGGACTATACACAACTTTTGAGACGCAAATACACACGTAAATACTGCTAGAAAAAGACAGCTGGCTGAAAAAATGCATAATAACTGCAATGAATCTGACGTGATGAAACGGAAAATGTTAAAATCACATAACACATACTGATTATCTACATGATGCATCTAAAAGTCTGCAAACTCCTTTGCACACTTTTCTGACGACGAAATGTGCAAAGGCTCCTCTTCATACGTGTCAAAATTGCTTGGATCACCTGGACCTTTCGACTTCGGCAAAAACGGTGCTTCAACCTGACAAAAAATATACGAACGTTCATTGTACCGATTTCTCATTGGACAGCAACAAACCTGGCTCTGTTGATTTCAATTTCTTAAAAGAGACTCTACACAAAATGTGGATGGGAGGTGCGCTGTGGTCTGTGGACAGTGAATTTACTGGACAAAGACTGCTCACAACACACACACATAGGCCTACATGCGTACACCTCGGCTTTGTGCCATACACACACTCGCACACACCGTTGCGCCGTTACGGGTTGAGCATTAGGCCTACTGAAGACCTCAGCTCGTGGTGACAGAGCGAATTCCATGTAACAAACGACTTGGCTCACGAAGCGTAGCATACCACACCCTGTTCATGCACTCATCAGAAGAACAAAATACATTATATTACGGGACAAAATGGACACACGTGACTATACACAAAATTATGCCCGCCTAACACATTATTATGGGCACTAGACGTATGATGTACTTCATCAACTGCGTATAACTGGGTGAAGTTCTGCTGTACCTTTTTCTGATACAAAGCAATCCAGTCAGTGTTGGAGAACCACTTGTGTTGTTTGATGTCGGCGACGCCATTCTTCAGATTTCCGTAGCGTTTCGTCAGATCAACTTGCAGCTGGTTCCGCAGAAGGTCTTTTATGTCGGCGCTGAAGTGAGATGGAAATCGCACCTGTTTCCAACACACACCACAAGCCTACGTCCATGTATTAGCGACATGGCATTAAAAGCAAAGACCTATTTACTTCAATTTGTCACGCAAAAAAACAGTGTCTGCTTCTGCTCACATATGCTGCTGTCTCGCTAACTACATGACCTTAGCGCAGAAATTTCCAACCTAGGGTGCTTGGGGGTGCCGGCAAATCCAGGGGGTGTCAGGCTCGTTTCTGGGAAGTAATACGAAAAATTCGAAATTTGGTGCCCACAACGTTTGTGCAGATTTGAATTTTGATCAACTACGACGTGGGTGTCAGCAATCAATTAGGATTGACGGAGGGGTATCAGGCCAGAACAAGGTTAGGAACCCCTGCCTTAACGTATGCTGGAACAATCAATCATCATCATCATTTAATTTTTTTTCACAAACCACATACAACGATGAAAAATAAAATCTAATAATGTAGACAAACTGATAACTTATCCTCTCTATCCGTTAATTAATAGCATAAAAATACGTCTTTGTATTCCACCCAGTGGTAAAAGTGGGCCGGCACTAGCCGGTACGGAGTACCGGCTGATCGCGTAAGCGTTCCGGCTGGTTGTCTGAGCGTACCTGCTACAATGATAAGTAGGGATGTGTGTAAAGCACAAATTCACGATGAAAAAGTGAAAGCTCTGGCTAAATGTAACATTTTTCCAAAAACTGCTGGCCTATATAGCT
>Ga0056116_1001116_pt1 | contig 10163 bp, 9 predicted proteins | sample WorMetOlspDAHAB2_FD_67352 | JGI IMG/M metagenome (GOLD analysis project Ga0056116, IMG submission 67352) | Marine gutless worms symbiont microbial communities from Max Planck institute for Marine Microbiology, Germany - Olavius sp. DAHAB.2 ...
GTATACAGCAGTCCAGCAGAATATTCAGAATTTACATAGACAGAAATAATATGACAACTGATGCACCCACTAAACCAAAAGCCAGATTCTAGAAGTCATTCGACAGCATTTTTCGCAGAGCGGGTAGAAATGAACTTGTCGCATTGCATTTGGTACCAGCATATACTGCAAACCACATCTGCTATGAGAGCAGTAACCTAACTGTTACAGAAATATGAAGTCTACAACATACTTGGCATTGTGCAGTGTCGCACATGCCTATGTAGTCAGAACGTTAACTTTGTATGTGGTCTTGTAGATAAGTTGTTGGATGTTCTTTTAATGCGATACGCACGAAGTTTGTAAAATACAAGCACAAATATCGTAATCAACATGCTGTTCTACACCAATTATACATGTTTGGCAAAAACGAATTTAGGCTATACTTAAACAGAGCAAAAACTTCTTCGATTGGGAGGGCGGCCCCGCCTCTAAATACGCCCATGCGGACTAACGACTGGCCCAAGGCCACAAGCGGGGGTGGTCGAAATTTTTGGCTTTGAATGGTGTATTTTGGTGCAAAAGTAACTAACACTGTACATCATCATTGGTTTTCGGAAGGGGAGGGGGTTACAGTGAAAAGACTGACTGAAGACTGATCAATTTTTTTTGTCATAATTTCGGGGGAGGGGGTTGAACCCGTAAAACCACCCCCCACCTAACTACGGCCCTTGCCGGGCCCCTGATCTATCGAGGCCTGCGTGACGACGTGTGTCGTTTGTGGCACAGGTGAGTTTCATAGATTACGTGGTGCATCCGCTGTGGGAGACGTGGACAGAGCTCGTGTTCCCCGACGGACAGGACATTCTCGACTCACTCGAGTCCAACCGCGAGTGGTACGCGTCGCGCGCCGCCAGACGCCAGACCAGCGAAGTCGTCGTCGAAGAAGACTCCAACGAGGAGGACAACTGCCAGCCGTAGCCATCGGCGTAAATCCTCAAGAAAGAGTAGGAGAGGGACCAGATCGAGGGAGGCCCCCCGCGCTCCTTTCCGCTTTCTTCCCTTCCTCAGATTTTCACATTTCGGCATACCATGCAGTTCTCCTCCTGATTAGCAACGTAAATCGTAGTGTCTCACGACACGACACTGCAAAAAGTGAACTGTCTACCCCCCCCCCAAAAAAAAAGTAGGGGAACACAACAAAGGGCGTCCCCTCTACTGCAAAAAGTAGGGGGCATCTCCCCCTGTCTACCCACAGATATACGTCCATGGCCGTAGCACTCTGTGCTAGCTACAACCAGATTAAGCATACAGGGCCACGATTTCTACAACATTCGGCATAGACAGTGCAGTCCGTTTCGAGGGAGTGAGTGAGTAGAGTTTAACGCCCCTCTCGACACAATATAGGTCATTTCGGAGGCGGACCGTTTCGAGGGAGTTAATCCACTTCGTCACCCTTGAGCCGCCGAGGGTGAGACTCAATTACGCTAGCATACAACCCATGTCGGCCGGATGGTCACGGTCGCAGGGCACACCGCTACACATAACTCGCCGTTTCTTCTCCAGCGGTGGCCGAAATCATCTCCAGTACTCATTGCATGGAGGGATGGCCAGGCTGAGTGGGCCTGGATATCCTGGAAAATACCAGGATGGTTACACCCAGTTATCTGTAGACGTAAATGAAGCAAAGGAAGCAACATTCACCCGCGCGAGGTTGCCCGGGTGCCAGCCGGCGGGCAGGCGCCGCTGTCAGCGTCTCGATGTGCCGTATCTGTCAACCTCCATCTCAGACAAACGGACGCACGAATTAGACGCGTCTTTTGCAGCGGGTCGACGAGTCGCAGCGACGTCGACACGGCGTGGCGGCGGCGATCGTGGTGGACGTTGTCCGTTCGTTCGTCTCTTAGGCTGAAGACACACGGGGTCGAAAATCGGCGCCGGTTTTCGACCCCGTGTGTCTTCAGCCTTAGATGGAGTTTGACACTATAGCACACAGGGACAAAGGGAAAGAGACGGCAGTACATTTTAAAGCCCAGTGCTCCCAAATACCTTGTTCGTGTATTCTAGTGTACGACGGTAACGTTATACGCCCCGCCCATTCACATTCGCCGTGTGCGCTTTCTTGTGATTCAGGGCACTGTTGCAGCGGGGGAAGGCGTGGCACTGACTGACGTGGCTTGGCCATGCTTGGCCCACGTACCAGTTGTAACAATGACATTATCTCCGAAGACTTACACATTAAAGTGCGAAACTTGAAACTTGCAGTAGTTATTGACGACGAAAAGCGATAATTTTAATGTCTTTCAGTTACCGGTACAAAAAAACATGCGCTACGGTAGCCGTTTTTCCCGCCACGCCATCCACGAGGACATACAAAGTTTCAACCCACGGAACAAGAGGGCGTAACGTCTCGACACCTACAGCAGGCTGATAGACACTTAAGCCATTTAGGCTACTGTCCACAGCCCCACGCCCACCTAGAAGACAGATCGCTTATTGGCAAAACCAAAGAACTGTAGATTATTAAATTATGAATATAACATGTAAAATCTAGTTCTGTGGGGGAAAACATTCAGGCATATTTAAAACTGGTGCGTGACCATACATTACACCACAGTTATTACAATCTGCAGGTGACGCTGCACATTTGAAAATAATTGTAATTGTGCATACTACGTTGTTATCTGCTCGGCAGGTAGGCGAAAACTATAATGAAGTAGGCCTACACCAGAAGACGTACTTGTAAATTTGCCCAAAGCTTGAAAATGTTTGTCACTCACAATTACTAGGTCACCTATGGACATTCCCTATTTACTGAAAATATCTGCTTGTTAAATGTACGAAGTATATATTTGTTTTTGTTCTAGGCTATTGCTGACGTGATGGTGTTCAGTCCTACAAATAATGGACTCGCGTCTATAGGGGCATACAGTAATGAAGTCCTTATTTTTTTGTTTTTTTTTTATTTGTTTTCCACGTGTGTATATTGTGCATCGTGTAGTCTTGTGTTGCATGTCAGTCTCCGTCTGTCTGTCTTTCAGTAGTTCCGTTCTTTCGTATATGAATTGTCTCTCTGTATCTGCAGTTGGCATTGTATTGGCACTTCAGCATCAAATACCTGACTTGCGAACATACACAAAAGAGAATATAGATTACAAATACATAGACAAATTACAAACAAAGCTCAACTATTGTTTTCAGAATTTTTTTGACATACATGCAACCATCACAAATAATGCACGCACACACACACGCGCGCGCGCGCAACATTTTGGGTTAATCGATAGGCAATCGATCACGATAAACTCGTGATAGTCCTGGATTCATGCAAATAATAATTGTTGAAGCCGAGGTCGAAAATGTCACAGCAGCAAAGTTAAAAAAAGCAAAAATGACGCATGCAGGCACTTCAAGTTGGACCGAAAGAAAAATCACGATGCGTGTACTATGCCGGGTGATAATACAAACATGAAAATCGCAAACTATTTTAACAATTACACTTAAAAAAGGGAATACAATGAGATTAACTACACACAATTGAAACACATTTACAATTGCAACTAGAGTCAACGTAACAACACTGACATCGGTTAATCGCTTCTTTTACAAATTCCACTCACGTATAACAACGCCAAAAAACGATTACTCCCAACGAAAAACAAACAGATTCACGTTCAATCGCACACCAAAAACACTGTTGTGAACTTCTTGTTCGCTCGTTAATTCTAGCGATCCTGCAGTGCAATACTGATTGACTGGGGTTTAATGGCACTTTCAGAACAATATCTATATGGTGCCTTCTTCAGTGCGATAGCCCTTCAAACTCAAAAAGTTTTAGGTGTCAGTTTAATATATTCGTATCTGCAAACTATTAGGCACAGGTACTTTGGGAATATCTTAGCATTATTATTATTTATTTAGAACTAAAAACGGCAACAAAAACAGTAATATTTCGTAGGCGTTTTCGCTAATCATCTGCAATGTGCTGATCACTTAATTCACTGAGTATTGACTACAACTTCTAAATATTGTAATTAATTCGTTTATCTTGATTGTTGCTGATGAAAATGTATGAAAACTGTACAAATAAGTAGCAGAGCTTCAATGCTGACTACAGCCTTAACCCAAAATGGTAACAGACACAGAACCATTCTATCACCAATTCACAGGTTTACCGTGACGCTCAATAAGTCAACACAAACGATCGGATTCGGCCATTTCCAACGGCCGAATGCAGTCAGCAGCATTAACGCACAAAAAGCCAAACTCTTACCCACACTGACTAGCTGACATCAACTAACCGTTTTTAGGAAACGTCTGAAGACTCCACTCTTCAGTCGTTCCTTCGTCAACCCCTGTAGTGCCTGTGCAGTGATTTTGGTCATTTTGGGACTCTATGAACGTTCTGTTTAACAACGTACAAGCAAGGGGCCACCAGACTATAAAAGACCGCATGTAGTTCACTAAACTGTCAACGAAAGTAATAGACACGAGCACACTTCATCACTCAAAATGGCAAAGGCAACGCACTTATTTAGTACCACAAGCCGCATACTACAGCTGTGACGGCGATAAGCGTCACAGACAGAGCCGGCGTACAGCCTAGGTCACAGCCCAAGCCCGCACACACGGACTTTGACCAGCAGCCATACAGCCATACGTAGCCAAGTCTGTTGTTTTAACAGTCTCCACCCCTGCAATCCATGTACTGTAATTACCGACCCCACAGAGATGGAAGACTAAGCTGGCCAAGTTAGCTGACCCATACCGGAGTTTACCAACAAAGTGGTGACCTGTCAGAAGATTGGGCACAAGTCAGAGAAAGTCTGCCGGTCAAAGATTGACGTCCTAACCACTGAGCGACGTTGGCAACACTAAGTAACTGAGAGCATGGTAGCAAGCTCATGGTAGGCGGCTGCCTCCTGTGACATGGCCGACGTCGCGTTGCTGTGGTAGCCGTCATCAACGTGCGCTTTCTCCGACGATGAGGATGAAGACGACAGATTTGACTCGGCAAAGCTGCGCTGCATCAGCGGCGATTGCACCAAACTGACAAAAGCGACATGCGTGTTCCGTTCGTCATCTGCACCAGGTCGAGAGTCCAGTCCGGACGGGACCTGCTGAACAGTGCCGCTGTGCGCTGGCCCCGCGTCAACAGACACGTGGACGATGTTGACGATCTCCGAGTGATGGCGACTGAAGTTCGGCTGCCGGTCGCAGTCGTCCGTGGTGTCGCCAGCCTCCGTTTCGTGCCGGCAGCCGTCCAGCAGCTCATTCAGCGACAGCGTCGACCCGGTGTCCGACAGCACGCCGCAACCATCAACGCACGACTTGTCCACGCGATCAACCTGCTTGCCGTCAACGGGGTGGAACGATCGGTCGACGGACGATTTCTGCTGCGCCGCACAGTTTCGGTGGTTTGTAGTCGGCGAAACGCTCGCACCACATAGAGTCTCTGCACAGTCGGTGGGGCACGACTTCTGAGAACAGTACTGCTGCTGTCTCGCAATCGACATAACTGGATGGTGAACTCTTTCTGCAAAGTCAGACTGCTGTGCCACAAAAGTCTGCCTGTGTCCACCAAACAGCGGTGGGCCATTTGGTACATCGTTCATTGTAGAGTCTCCCACAGACGGGCCAGTACAGTGCGGCCGTGGTGACAAAGTCGGATCATCCACTGACAGTGTATCGATCCTACTGTCTTCGTCAAAGTCGATGACCGTCGGAGATGCCAGTCGGCTAACGAGGAACTGCATCTAACACATCACATAAGCGACAGATCGGTTTGTAACTAAAGCAACGATACTAGTTTTTTTAATGTCACGAAAGATAGCGCCAACACTATGCAAGCGAACTGAAGTCAATGGCGGTGGAGGCTCGTCGGAGTGCTCACTGCATGCAATGTCGAACAGTTCAATCTCGAGCATGCTTTGTCGGAATGAGCTGGCACGCCAAGCCAACTGACTTCAAACGATAGTTCAAGACTGAAGGAGCGCTAATGCTGAAGGATACAGCTGACCAACACCAGCACCATGTGAGCTCAGGGTATGTGGAGGTGATTATTCAACACAATACTGCATCCAACGATGACAATAAACGTAGCACTGTGTTTACATTTCAATTCCAAATGCTGTAATTATTGAAACGGCAACAGGTGATAGCGAAGTATAAGTTCAGCCACAGTTTTGTTCACAGAATAGCTTGGTACTAGTGACACATGTACAATAACATTCAATTTGAGTCACTAAGTTTGCCAGTAACGACATATTTTCAGCATACGAAATTCTGGGTTTTTCGATCATTTAAATTTGATGAGTTTCAAGGGCGCCGAAAAATGAAGCTCACAAAATTCAATGACCTTTAAGGATAAGCGGGCTACTCGGTTGATTTCACGGAGAGGTTCCAAAAAATCACAAACACAACGACGATGACATTACGATTACCATGTCAGTAGCTTATGACAAAAAGAAGATCGACACATAGAATGTGAGCTATGTCAAAAGAGAGCTCACCCCCTTGGACCTTTGAGCCAGCAAGGGTTAGCACCAATTAAGCTACCATACAGTAAGCCAGCAGTCCTTGTAACAGCAAAACTCGCTATTTCTTCCCCAAAGGCAGCTGAAACCATTGGCATTACTCATTTCACTTTCCCACAGAAGAATGGCCAAGCTGAGTGGCCTGCATAAATACCGGGATAGTAGACCCGCCAAAGGTCGTCGCCAATCCCAGTACTGACAGGGCTCCACGTCACTTAACTCTGTAGATGTAATTAACGTGACCAACCCCATTACCACTATGTCAAATCAGTCACCACAGCTTATGACAGTGCAGATAACACAATGCACATGCGGTGCTTTTCTTTTGATGCACGAATAAAAGATGTACATATAACAACAGTGAATGCAAAAACCTGTTCACGATCACTGCACATGCTGCGGATCGACTCAAAACTGACGGCCATGTCCGATGTTAACGATTCCGTCTCAGTCCATCGCTTCTTCTCTATCTCCTGCTAAAGCACGAATTCACGGCTGAAGCTATAGATAAACACGCAATTACAGTGCATGGCGGCCCCTTCTTTCGAAGACAACAATTAAAGGACTTTTCCAGGACTTCCAAGAACCTTTGTAACCTTTTTTCACGCCTATTGCATAATGAAAATGTCGGGCGTCGCAAGTACCATAATTACTAAAATGGCAGAAAGTCTTAACCTCATTTTCATGGCTGATGGCCGAGTAGGAAGTTAGTTAACTTAAGTCAGTTTGCGTTTTATACGCAGTTATAATTTTGTACTAGTTACACGATTACATCCCTTCCAACAACTCACAGTCAAGCTGTTCAAATACGACTGGCACAAGCCGCACGACAGACCGGGTCTCAAATTATGAAATTCACACATTTTCGAGCACCTTTACGGATAAATTCGAAGACTTTCAACAACCAATTCCATTTTCAGGGACTTTCAAGGGCCTTTAAAATGGCAACAAACACTTTCGTGGACAATCCGGGATGAGGCAGCCGCCCTGCAACGTAACAGTCCGCTGAACATGACCGAAAACCTGAAATCAACAGTGGAAGCGCAAACTCTAACGGCTCCTGACACAGCATAGGTCATTTCAGAGGAGGTCTGGACAGCCAATCACTCGACTGATTCTAACAAAATAAAGATTACTCCAGAAAATATACAACAAAGAACAATTCAACAAACGTGTACCAGTAAATATATATACTAAACAAACACATAACCCAGATGTAGTTGTCTCTTACGACACTTGGAACAGGAGACAAGGTGCACAACACTTGACCCCGCTTTCGGGTAAGTTTTTTAAGCTGACGTAGCACACAATGTTAGAAGCTCAAGATGGCTCTCTATTCAAGAAACTGACATTTCAGATAAATTTCTATCACAAAGTGCCATCGGAACTCACTGACAGATTCATTCATTATTTGGGGTTTAATGGAACTTTCGGCACAATGTGGCTCCATCGTGCCTTTAAAAAACACAGTTTAGTTAGAAGGTCGACAACAGTCGTAGCGTAAAAACATTACATTTTGGAGAATAAAGTAGTAGGTGGTTATAGTTAGAAAAGCAATGTTTTCCTACTGTGTTCATATTTTGCACAAGGACGTGTGCGTGTGCTCGACTGGTGAAATACATTTACAATGTTTACAAGTAGGAGATAAGTTTTGGTTCATATTGTTACATGTTGAATGAGTATGCCCAATCAGAAGCCTATTTAACACAGTTTGTTCTCATCTAGGAAACACTGAATAGAGCGACGGACGTGTAGCAATGTTTCACTATAATTTGTACAGTTTGTCAGAAGGATATATATGCCAGAAGACTACAGGCATGGTCATCGGACACGTTAGCTGCCCCTACGTCGAACCTGTCCACTGTGGGCGACTGCGCTTTCCCAACTGTTGCTATACGAGTCTGGAACACTCTGCCATCGAGTTCTCCGGCAACTTTCAAGCGTTGGTTCAAGACTGAACGTTTCTCACAGAGCTTTCCTGATGTTGCCACATAGCCATGTGATAGCGTGATCTGACTGCGTGAATTTCCGTTAACTTTTGCTGTGACATTTGTAAGGTGGCCTCGCAGCTTTGGCTTACGCCACCCTAATCTAATTCATTCTATTATTATTATTATTATCATTATTATTACTATTATTGATGAGACTGTCGTTAAGAACGATTAACTCACCGGCAGGTTGTCGACTGCAGTGACACCTTCACAGCCGAGCTGGGTTCTCGCTCGGTCACAGAAAAGATGTCGCAGCTCAGCATTCTGCTGCTGCACCTCGACGACGCGAGCACGCAGTTTGCAGCACTCCACTTTCAGGCTCTACAAGTGCACACCACCACGACCTCAGTTTCGCTTCACGAGCACTCTCTATCTCTTCCCCAAAGAAACATCTTCCCATCCTGTGTTCACGACATCATGTCATTAGACGTCTTCTTAAGAATCGTTGCTTTCGGTCTACGTTTACCACCTTCCCCCAGCAACCCAGACGCGAATGTGCCCCGACCAGATGGCGTCGTAGTTCAGTGGTTAGGACGTCGGTCTTTGGCCGGCGGACTTTCCCGGCCCTGTGCTCGATCTGTGGTTCACAGGTGACCAATTTGCTGGTAAACTGACCATTATGGGTCGGGCAAACCGCCGAGGTTGGAAAATAAGTAGTAATCCATGATGCGTCATTGATAATTATCTCATTGATTACGGAGGTGGAGACCATTAAAATGGCGGACTAGGCTATGAGCGGCTGTATGGCTACTGGAGAGTAAAGTGTAGCAGCAAAACTTTAAACTATGTAATGCTTAATATAATAAGTGCCATCTTCTTGGTTAATATCAACTAGAGCATACAGTTTGGTATATTCTTCGCTCCGCCTAAATATTATGTCTGCCGCATCGCCACTCACCCGCTGTGCCATAACAGCCTGAAGCACTTGCGAGGTGATGTCGTCCAGACACTTCTCATACTGTTCGCTCTGCCTCTCGGCCTCCAGCACGAGGCACGTCTTCTCCGCCTCCAACTTCCTCATCCGTTCCAGAAGCACCTTTGTCTTCTCGCTGCCTCCGCAACTCTCGTCAGAGTGCGACGTGCCACTCTGCGGCGAATCATTTCAAGCACAGTTTTATCGTAAATTTCACGCATTTGTATACACATATTTCATTATCATCTGGTACACCGAGCACGGAGCAAAAAAAGTAAAAATAACGAATAATCATAACAAATTAAAAGTAATCAGTCAGCACGCCCATATGTAACTAATAATGTCCGACACATTGCTGTTGAAACGACACAGCCAGCCAGACTAGCAAGTCTCGGTTAATAAACATAACACATTCTCGAAACAGTCCAACGATTATTATCACTGAATAACTGGTATATGGCAGTACAGCTCATGGACTATGGGGAAGATGTGTTCAGTAGTTTGTGTTTTAAGCAATGCAATAATAATGTTCCATACGCTACACAATTGTCACAACAAGTGAAGTGGCAGCATTTGGTTTCATTTAAATTATACAGACAAAAAAACAGTGCACGACGTTCATGTACTGATACAAAGTTTGTCGAGCAAACATGCTCTACAACATCTGCGAACCAAATATCTGACACATGCCACTTATGGCTGGTGTCCAGTCGGGGGGGGGGGAACTGGCCCTTCAAAACGGCC
>Ga0056116_1001117_pt1 | contig 10157 bp, 7 predicted proteins | sample WorMetOlspDAHAB2_FD_67352 | JGI IMG/M metagenome (GOLD analysis project Ga0056116, IMG submission 67352) | Marine gutless worms symbiont microbial communities from Max Planck institute for Marine Microbiology, Germany - Olavius sp. DAHAB.2 ...
CCAAATTATTAAACAACTTTTTTCAACATGAAAGGAAACTCCACTAACTTTTTCTACTTGGTTAAAAAATCTAATTATGTATTTATTAATGATAGTAACCTGTAATTAAATTGTTTACGGCATATTGTAACAGCAGATATGGCTGTGAGCTTCGGTCTCTGGATAATAATCATATTAGTGACTTTGATGTGGCGTGGCGAAAAGCGATAAGGCGTGATATGAGAGTTCTTAATGATACATACAACTATTTGCGTCCACTAATGATTATTGATTTGCCGTTTTTTGATGACATTTTCAAGCGTTCGGCTCGTTTTATTATAACCTGTCTGTAGTCTATGCCAATTGCAATTCTCTTTTGGGTATACGAATGCGGTTTTCTGCTATATACAATGTGGTTGGTAGCCTCTTTGTAGAGGAATTATTATGGACAATGGCAGATTGTTGCGTAGTTTTCAAAGTACTAATACTTAAAGACAATGGCGTACTGTGCAGTTAGTAAATGAGTTACTGGTGATCCGTGATAAAAATTCTGTCGTACGGTTTTCGGATGGAACATCGTTGTTTAAATATGATATATACTAGGCCTATGTTATTGCATGTTGTGACGGACCGTTTAGCTTAAGTTTTATTTGGTTTGCTTTCATTTTCTGTTGTTTTACCGTTGCTTTTATTTTTTGTTGTTGTACTTCGTGTGCTATTTTAATTTTAAGTAAATAGGCCTAAATACATGGCGTAAGTAATTGGGCGGAGAAGCCTGGGTGGTCTGGGAGTGGATATCATATACAGGGTGGCCCAAGATAGTAAGCCACTACCAAATGATCAAAAAATCGTATTAAATCGTATTAAAACCTGTCAATGAGATTATATTTATTCGTCAAATTAAAGTATCAATCAAGCACTATAATATTATTCGTTGGTATTATATATTCTATGCGTGACCTACTTTCTGACCTCAATAACTATGACTATTGTGATATGCGTCATATACGGTAAATAATGTCAGCGCTTCCTCTGGCGTCAGCTCGCTTTAGCAGGCTGAGAATTCTGTGTCTAAACGATTTTCTAGATGGTGATTTATGTAAAAATTTCTTTTATTTCCATAATTTTTTTCCTTTTTTTCTGGTTTTATAACATGATTTTATCAGATGCATTGATTTTACCCATATCGCAGCTTCAAACAGAGCAGATGATGACGTCACAAATTAGGTCACATAGAATATTTAATACAGACTAATTATATTCTTGTGCTTATTTTGTAGTCGAAATTGATGAAAAATCTAGCCTTAATGGCGGGTTTTAATGCGATTTTAATGACTCGTGATAGTGGCTTACTTTTTTGGGCCACCCTGTATGTGGCAAGACCACTTAACAATTATAATGGCCTATTTATCACCCAACCTTTTGAATTCCGTCCACCATCGCCATGATAATTCTAAGCCTAACAGCAAAACGTAATAGCCTATAGCGTTAGAATCCGGCTTTTTTACAAACAGAATTGCTGTATAAATGGACAGCCTGTACACCCGACTCGAAGGACGCCTGGATTCATCTCGATTCGAGACTCGACACTGTACACAGGATCGTAACGGCGCGATTTAGGCTGAGACGGTGTAGACGGGACATTCGATCGGTCATAGTAGTCCATCAATGAAACGATGCTGCTGCTGCTGCTGCTGCTGGCGGCGCTGCCATGGCGACCAGGGCGAGCCTGAAATGACACTATCTCGGACGTATATCGCACGACCGTCGGACATCGATGCGCGATCAAACGATCGACCAAGGTGTTACCACAGCTGGGTTTTTCCTATACTAAATCTGTTTTTTATGCCCTCGTCTGGGTTTCTTTATAATTTTGGGCAGTATCTGATTATGGGTTTTGTTAATCAAACGATCGACTAGCTCAGTCGACCGCACAACCAATAGACGTACCGCCGCGTAGTCGCCGTCGCCGAACGAATCGATGGTGTCCCGGGTTTTCGAAGAAGCCGAGGCGAGAGGACTGCATGCGCGTGTGCGTGCGGGTTCAAATCTCGTCGATCGACGACCGTTATTCCAATTGCCACGTCATCCTTCCACAGATGACCCGCGATGACTGCTTTCCGATTGGCATCGCCTCGATCTAATAAAACTCCATTGTTCTCTGCGGATCGCCACGTTATAGCGACTGAAAAACCCCGAATTCAAACTCGCAACGTGTTCGTCGTATAGGAAGTATAGCAGCGATTTCCCCCGAAATTTACAGGCGCCTGTATTCGATGTTAATACTTTAAGATGCATGAATGGCAAATTTATACGCAAAAATTCGGGGACCCCAGAGTTCGTAATTGGCCCTTCAAAATCTTTTAAATCGGGCGATGCCTGAACTCCTATTTTGTTGCCTTTTTAACTTTAATGATGTCGTTGTAAGAGCTTTGATTGTAGTCAGTATGGAGTTTCGTATGAAATTAACATTGACACTTGCGAATACTTTCAGTCGTAGGCCTACACTAACCAAGCTGTTTCATACCGCCGCGCTTTTCTGCTTCCGCTACACCACCCATGGTCTAAACACCATCCGATTAAGCGTGAATAGAAACCATGTATAGGCTCGCAAAATCTACCGATTTTGCGGCTTTGGTTCTTCGTCTGTTCAGGACTGGACATCTGATGCATGCATTTTTACTGATGGTGCATGCAGTTGAGTCGTATTGATATTGCTCCTTTGTAAATTTTTGCTACGTTGCTAAATGCATCTGATAGAGGTTATGTGTACGATGTGTATAATAAATAAATACATAAATAGAGCATGGGTATAGAATTACCACCGAGTCGTAGCCTTATGAATCTACTCCGATAGAAGTTTACATCTTTCACATTTATATCGATTAACTTGGCTATAACTCGACTCAGTTATCATTCGTCTCATTCAGTATTTGCCTTTCTACTGCAGCCTCCTCTTTTGTTCAAAAAGGTTTTCCGAACAAAATCCAGAACAGAACTATCTGTCGCTTTTATCATAGATTTCTCTATTGAAGGGTTTTCCACTTCTCTGTTTGCCGTTTTATTTGCATTTAACTTATTTGTGTCGATTATTTGTTTTCGTCGTGATGCGGCAGCTGTCAGTGCTGTCAACCGTGTCGCGCTATCCATAATTATTGCCACATAAATTGCTACGTTTTGTTGATCGAGGGCAAACAAATTAATGACGATAATGACGGCGGTGACGACGGTGAAATTATTGCGTTGCTATGATATTTGCCGTTAGGCGCGTGCGCAGCAGCAGCTGACGGATAACTTCGTTCGGCGAGTTGGATGATGCGCTAGATGAAAAGAACGCAGCTCGTGACGCTTGATTTCCCAGCTTCCGCAGCCAACCCGCGCCACCGCTTTGACGATGTGCCGCATATATTCTTTGCGCACCAGCGGCGTCGCCGCTGCGGGCGAGCAACGCCCCGCCGATTCATACATCAGCTCGCCGCACACGCTGAAGCCGGGCAGGACGACCCACCCACGTACTTCAGGGTGGTCCCGAAAAAAAGTAAGCCACCTACCCAATAATCAATAGATCTTGTTAAAAACCGTCGACAGAGCTGGAGTTTTAGTTAAATTTGTAAGTAAAAAAGCTCTTGGTTATGATTCGCGACGATTTTTTGAGTGCAAATGATAAAATCTTAATCAAGAATTTGTAAATAAAGTTTTAAAAAACGAGAATCGAACAATTTCTGCGTGTACTTATCAAACGAATGCTCTACGATTGGATTTCACAGCTTTCTGAGGCAAATTAATGAAAGAAGGGAACGGTGTCTTTAATTGCACTAAATGACTCATGTGGCAGTTTTGTGGATCACGCACTGCAACTGACCTCATAAATCAGATCACGCATAGTATATTCAATACCATTTGGAAAATATTATGGTTTTTCTTTGAGACTTTGACACTCTAATTTGACAAAAAAAAGTCCTAATCTTTTTGAAGCACTGTACATCCGTCTTTGTGTTGTCTCTAACCACGATATGCTAATCTGCGTTTACTCGTTCGAGCTGTTTTTTTATTTTTGTTTTATTTTGAAAATAGTACGTCAGTCAAAAATAAAAGTTAGCAATAACACCAACTATAAACCTTGGTCTACATAAAACTTAATAGCAAGATCAACGTCAGCAATACTAAATATAGGCAAACTAGCATAATAAAATTCAACAGCAAAGCAACTCTGAAATCGCATTAAGTTACATTTACGTAAGTTGATGGCTCTGTATCGCTATATAGTAGAGACGAAACCACAACCTGAAATATGCTGTTGTATACGACTTAGAGTTCAACATGTCTGATTTGCCAAACGTGCGATTGACTAACGCATATTTCAAATGCGTTTGGCGTCCGGAAACCTGGGCACACTGTATGAGCATTAGGCGATAAAATGATCAAACCTTGGCCGATTCGCATCAAAAGTGGTTTGAACTGATTCTGCTTCGGCAGCCAACTCAATGTAACATGAAAAGTTAGATTAACCTAATGGTCTTTGAAAATTCCCAGCGTCATCGTCTACAATTCATCAAACTTTGCCTTGTTACTGTCTAATGTAACCGAATACAACTCCCCGCGATTACTAAATATTCTACTTCATTCTTTTTTCTCGAAAAATAGTGTTCTGGCTCTATTTGTCACGTACTTCCAGCATTCTTCTGCAGTGGCGCCGAACAAATTTGAAAGTGGGGGCACACGTCCGGCGCAAAGCGCCGGAAATTTTTTGTCGTGCTCCTCCACTTTTTTGGCTCTACAAGTATAATTAGTCGTTTTGGTGAGCGCTTTCGTGACGGTAGAACAGTTAGATCAGTTTCTTGTTTGCTGTTCTTCTACTTATGGTGTCTCCCGTGCTCAGCAATTTGTAAAAGTGAGGGCACGTGCTCCCGGTGCCCTATGGAGTCGGCTCCACTGTTTTTCTGTTGAATTTCACTTCTAAGATTGTTCCGAATACCTATACAGTTTCAGTCCACGTGACTTAGGCTATGATTAATGTTTCCAGGCTACCAATATGGTATGGATGGATGTCAGGGCGTCAAGAAGATGTGGCTCTAAGCTCCTATGACCTATCAGCCGATACAGATATGGTTATGAACAGCGGAGAAAGGACTGCCCCCACCCCAAACCTAACATGTAACCGCAACGAAGCATTCTTCCTATCGGGAACGGTTGTTTCAACAGCAGTACACGTGGATCTGTGCGGGTGATTACCAACAATATTTTATATACGATTAGCAACGTTGTCATGATGTCTGAAAATGGTTTGGTTCAATTTGTTTACTTGACACGCGGCCTCCGCGTCACAGCGCGCATTATGATATTAGCGACACGATCACATTCTGTTGTAGTTACGCTGAATTTAACTGATGATGAAACTTACATTACACAAAAATAACTAGTTGTTTACTAAATTACGGAACTAGTTTTATTTAGTTAAACATACAAAAGTTTAGACAATACGTATAAATTGAGCGTGTGACGAACGATTCACTGCGGCTAAAGTGAGGATTTTGTATGTGTTTCGGGGTCGAATTTTCGCCATTTCGACAGGAATGGGCTTGAACTCCGACAGCGATCATTATGGCATTACCGACTTATAGACTGGAGTGAAGTCAGCCACCTCCTCGGTACTAATAAACCGCATTCCTCGCACTTATAGATTCGCTATGTGGTGTCTGCAACCACGCGCTCTCGGTCATACGTCGCCAAGTCTCAGTGTGCCGGACTGAATGACATCTTCAGCAATAGTAAACATCCTAGTACACGAATACCTCGGGCAGTTCCTTTTAAGTGGTCGCCTCCAATATTGTCCCTTGGAGATCGTGTAAGCCACAATCTCGGGAGTGTAACTATGAGCCACTTCAGTGAATTTTGACTGCATGCTGGGACAAGTTCGCATGAGCACGTTTTCGCGGGTGAATTTTTTATGCCGTGAACAGTCGCACAGACTATTTTTGGTCACTTTGGACTAAAGCATGCTAGGCCATACATTAAAGTATAGAGTGGGCAGTAATTACTTTATTTCTTCCGCTGAATGCCCGCTGTAACCTACTCCCCCGAGATGTCAGTATCCTAGAAATAAACGGGAACTGCCCAGTGTGTAGGACTACCGTTTTGCCGAGTGATCAGGCTATCCATCATTTATGTACAGCGTTTGACGAAGCGGCAGCGTGTGCTGGCCGGCGCCGCGTGATGTTGCGGCGTGAAGCCGTCGAAAATTACCACACACATTCCGCACCGATGTCGATTTCAATTACTCCGCCGACGCCTCGATGCGTCAGACGACAGCCGACGGAACAGCACGATGGGTTGTGGTTGTGGATGAGCCGACCACTCGGCCAGTACGAGCTGAGGCCCTCAGTAGGCCAAGTGCTCAACCAGAACGATGGGTTGACACCAACACCTTGTGGTGATCAGGCGCGCGCGCATGCAGCTCGCTGATGACGACGACAAATGACGTAAATGTTGCATGCGCGAACGGCGCCGACGTGTATAGATGACGGTCGCTTCATATGTGAAACAACACTGAAATAAAACCAGAGACACGATTTTGTTTTGTTGCAACGAAAACTGATTTTTATGTCGGTAGCTCGCGCATGCGATCGAATCACACGCCGAAAAAATTTTCGCTTTTTATTTTGTCTTGTGGTTTATTTTACTATGATTTACAACATTTTGTGTATTCTGTACGATGTCACATTAAATAAATACACATCAGGTGGAACCTATTCGGAAGACTGCTGTCAATCAAAAATTGACCCTGCGGCCGGGAACGGAATTTGGACGACGTATAAACCGGGAACAGGGGCGAGGGGGTAAATTGCCCCAGCATACTGATACTGCTGTAACTGTTGAACCGCTCCAGATTTCAACGCGATTTTTTCATTTGATCTGTGAATAAATTTTCTATACGATTATCTCACGTGACCACCGCATCATTTATGACATCACCAGAAGTGTCAAAATCCTAGCGACAACTAACACACCCTAGATTTAGCTGCGTTTTAGTCACCATCGATGCATTGTAAAGCACTTCGAACGTTGCTTCGTTTACGGCCGACTGTTAAAGATCATGTTAGTGTACCATATTGTGTCTAATATCCAAGATGGCGGTCGAAAACTGGAAGAACAAATAACAAATAAATAGCTATAGTTACTTACAGATACCGATGTAGTTCCGACGCCGAAATGGGGTACGACATGTACAACGACAGCGGGTGACATCATCGTCGGTTGAATGTCCAACATGCCGAGCAACAACCTGAAGTGGTGATGAACTCAGCAATTTCTCCGAAACCTGTCGTCGTTCCAAATCCAAAACTGGCTTATGCGTAAAGCTGTACGCTACGTCGGCAATGGGCGACAGTAACTTTCACCGTCAGATTAAACTACTTCTGGTTTGCTCTCCAGGGATCAGTTTAATACGTAACCAGTTGTCATACACTGTTCGTATGCATACCATCGGATTTATCATGCGCAGAAGCTATAAAATAGCTCTCCATAAGGTCCTGCTAAGTGGCGTAGATTGCGAGATGTTAGTTACTACATCCGTTTCGTGCCCGTCATGTTGAAAATGCGCGAACACGATTGTATACACTGTTATATACTCCTCTGTGGCGAATAACATTCAAAGACGTCACATTTGTACGTTGCGTGCGTGTTTCATAGCCATTTACGTCTGCAGAGTTAAAATCCGTTTATACGACTTACAAAAGTCACTACAACGTCACAAAAAGCTGTCACATTCCGCTGATAACTTTGTGAGATTTTGCAAAACCTTCCTTGGGGTGAATTACCCAGTCCCCCATTGCCGGCCAGAGGGTTAATGAGCACACAGGACGACGACGATACTACGTTGTCATCTGTAGCAGGCTGGCAGCTATAGTGAGTTGGCTGTAGTTATTGCTATAGTTAGTGCTGTTGCAGCTGCAAAATCTAGGAGATCGCGAGCTCCCTATTTCAACTACGTTCAGAATCAGCATCCATTATTACCCAACGAATGCTGATACAAGACATGTTAAAATACACAAAGACCATATTTGGGCGCCAGACGAATATCTCACATTTCACACTTAGTATATTAATTAGGCTTATAGTACGCAATATAATACACACGACACCTTCTTGTAATAGGGGCCTACCTCGCAGTTGTGTTCTGTATTCTTCACGAATGATATACTAGTATTTGAGTAGTCAGAATAGCCAGAAACCCGAGTTTAAGTGTTAAGTTGTAACATTACCTGAGCTTTGTTTTTACAGCATTACTCACTAACAAAGTTGTAACTAACTTATTTTATGGCTGTGATAAATGCACTCGGAGCAGCAATAGTTGGTAACGGTGCTGCAAGCTGGTGCGTTATAATAACCGGCTGTCACTCCAGACTGCATTGTTGACACATGCGGTCGAAAGACGTCGTTAATTTAAGTTTACGCAGCAGATCAGATGTGGTTAACTATATTTGTATTAGCAAGCATTCTTCCACGTCGATGAGTTGTGCTGCTTTTCAAGCGAAACCGGCGCCTGTGCGTGTCGCCGAAGGCTAGCGTTACGTCTTCATTGAGTTTTAATGTGAGCGCCGTCATTAATCTACCGCAACGTATATGCGGGCCAAGCACCTGCCCATGAGTCCATAGTCGATGTCACGCCGTGGCGCCGTATACAACATCACGTCGGTGACATCATGCCACTTCTCTCTCTATTTCTCGGCGCGAGTAAAAAAGGCCGAGCAGATCGAGTCGACTGTAGCGGGCACCGAGGTCCTGGCTGGAGGCTAACCTATCTGCATTGGGGATTAATCAAGTGACGACAGTGGCGACTTCGACGTCGTAAAATAGCTCGATCGGCACTCGGCATTCGGCAGCATACATACAAAATCTTCCTGTGAACTGCCTTTGGCCAGTCAGTGAACTAAAGATATTCCTTTTCTGCGTAGCTTTAACTGCGGATAGTTTTAAAGTTACTGAACAGCAGATTCTCATTTTATTTCTTTCATTTCGATACTGCTGTTGTTTCAGACAGTTTTAACGGTGAAGCTTATTCGCAACCAAATGCAGACACATATAAAAGAACAGACAGAGAGAGACAGACATGTAACACAAGACAGACAAAGGTAGAATATGTATAATATTCAGATGTACCTATATTATTTTTGCATCAGATGCACTATAATGATGATGATGACAGTGATGACTAGATATGCCTAAGCTTTTGGGCCTATAGCTTACATTAGGTGTAGTCAGTTTTAAATAAAGGATTTCGTAGCTGAGTTAGTTTAATAATAATTGTTCAGTTTGTTTCAGCTTAACTGGACGCTGAATCTCAAATTCAAGTATCGCATTCAGATGTCATCCACTAATCGTACTACGTTATCGAACGAGAAACAAAAATGACTAAAAATTTCATCGTGACGGCTCACGACTTCTATCAATTCTTCTCAGTAGCTTTGTTCAAGGCTGCTGAATGACACTGCCCTGATGTTCTGCGTCACCCACAAAGTGGCCCAAAAATAAGCCACTACCAAATTTCCAAAAAATCGTATTAAATCGTATAAAAAGTAATGAAAATGAAAACAGATTTATTTTTCAATTTAAAGTATCAATCAAGCACTATAATGTTATCCGTCGGTATTAAATCTTCTGTGCATGACCTATTTTTTGACGGCATTAACTATGCCTGAACCGCAAACTAGCTAAATGCGTTACATAAGAAAAGTTATGTCAGCGCTCTCTCTGGCATCTGCATGCCTTAGCAAGTTGTGAATTCCATTCCAAGACCGTCTCTCAGATAAAGATTTGTGTAAAATAATTCTGTAATTTCCATATTATCTCTTTATTCCTGGCTTTCATTCATGATTTTATCATATGCGCTGATTTACCTGTATCGCAGCTTCAAACACAGCAACTGGCAACGTAACAAATGAGGTCAAACATACAATATTTAATACAAACTTATAGTCTTATACTATTATTATGCTCACTTTACACCCAAAATTGATGAAAAATATGGCATCGATGACGGTTTTTAATTCGATTTAATGATGATTCTTCATTATGGCTTACTTTTTGGGCCACCCTGTACACTGTTTTTTTAAATAAATTTTGTAGTCGTGTACGATTAAAGTGTAACTTGCTTTCCACTATTGTGACCTATATAGGGT
>Ga0056116_1001118_pt1 | contig 10157 bp, 7 predicted proteins | sample WorMetOlspDAHAB2_FD_67352 | JGI IMG/M metagenome (GOLD analysis project Ga0056116, IMG submission 67352) | Marine gutless worms symbiont microbial communities from Max Planck institute for Marine Microbiology, Germany - Olavius sp. DAHAB.2 ...
ACTGAATTTTCTGCAAATAACTTATCACACTGAGCTCAGTCAGTAGCGTCAGACATACAGGTTCATCAGCGATATTTAATCGGTCGAAAGCTTTGACAAAACTGACAACGACAGAAAAAAATGGAACAGCAGGGTGCAAGAATTTATTAAGACTTTTTCACAAGTTCCGGTGATATTATAAGGGACTATCAAAGTGTGCAAAACTGATCGACTAATCGATTGGGACTTGACGGCACTTTCGACACAAATTAGGGTACAGCGTGCCTCCAAAACAAGTATGTTGCAGTAAAAAAAGTGAATTTAATGAAAAAGTTAACAATGTTAGGTGCTGGAAATACGTACAATAAAGCATTACAATAAATAACTTTTCAATCTGGTCTTTGTAGGGGAAACCCTTCGACAAGAAATATATCACGAGAGCATTCTTCCCAGCCAATCACTTGCCTGACGTACTAACAAACAAAACTAAACATTACAGGAATCACGCACGACTCAAATATCGCTGAATAAACCGAAACAACTATACACAATAAACACAACAAGCAATCCTGATTCCGTCACCTCTCGCGACACTCAGTCAAGAAACAAGGCGCACGCTTATTCTACCACATGAAGTGCAAACAAACACGGAGCATTGCTTTGTCATGTTTCGTACAAATGATTCTTGACACAGAAAGATATATTTTGATGATGCTGTACCATGGTCACATTTCCATACTTATTTTCCAGCAGAAACGTGCAGAAGAAAAGAATGGAGACACGGCAATTTGTCGCGCCAACTCGCAGCTGTCCATTCGTGGAAATGTAAACGTCGTGCAGCGCCATCAAATTGCTTATTTCAATATCGAGAATCGTCTGCACTAAACACGATACGCCACAGAGAACAGCAATTGCCAGCATGGCCAACTCGCAACGAAAACCGATGCAGGATTTACGCACCTAGTTGCGGCTTAACAAAAGGCCACCTTTCCAGCTCGCGGTGCATGTGCGCAAGCGTCGTGGTTGAAATGTACTCCTGTACAAACACACACATGCTCCGTTAATTAAATAAGCCGAATCGTTTCAGCGTGGCTTTATATGGCCAGCCTGGTGGCCAAAACCAACCCTCTGTGCTCTGGAACTAACGCACATCTTTCCATTACCATCAAACAGTATCACAACTCAAAACAAAAACGGAAACAGTCTAACCAGATACAAAAGCGGCACCATGAATAACATAAAAACAAGCACAAAAGCAGATGTGTATGTACAGCAGAGCGCATTACATCATAATTATAGTCCATTATTTTTCTAACTTACTATAAATGAAACAACTCTTAAAGTCTCTTCTTTCGAATTCTGCCTTACACTGGGTTTACAGCAGGATAAATTCTTGATGACATACAATTGTTCCTCAGTGATAACGACGTGAAAAGTGACCAAGACTTTTGGATTTGGACTGCTCACTGCTTCGGGCACTAGATATCCTAACTTACTAAGCGTTTCACCTTCTCCCTAGAATGCAGTGACCTCGCGACCTTGAAATTTGCTGTTGATACACCCAAACGAGAAGGCCGAGGACCTAGCTGTTGTTTTGGACCGTGCTAACTGTGTGCGTTCTGAAGTTAACCATAGCAGTCAGTATGTCAGAAATACACAAGATAAACTGCAGTATACGACAATGCCAACTAACTGTTCTCATTACTACATCACCATTTAGATACGCAACAGCTACCGACAACGGGCAATAAGGTATGACACAAAATTACCCGGAATGGTGGAGACGAAGCCATGTGCTTTGTGTCCAGTATTCTAGACGTAACGCAAACGCGACAAATTCTGAACTCGGCATCGCAACACTGCACTGAGTATTGTCATGACGCTCTAGAAAAAAGCTCACACTTTGCTGTTCATCAGAAATCATCAATTTATTGGGAGAGAGACATTTGCATTTCGTCGAGTGACATGTAGGTCGATGGATACTTTCACACAACTCCGATAACCCTCAGGGGTCATTTCGATGGGAAACGCCGTCCCCATTGTTGAAAAGCTGCCGGATGCATGGCAACAGCGTTGCCATTGTCAGAGTGTTTAAGAACGCATTGTGGACGGCATTGCTAGCCATTTTATGGCCAAAGTACACTATATTGCATGATTTTGCATATACAGTGTCTAAATTTTTCCACGGCTCATACCTCCGGGCCCCCAAAGAAGCGACCCCGGTGCTTGGACACACACCAATTTCCGCTTCTCTTGCCAGCGTTCCCATTGTTCCTGTTTTACGAAACGACCACTGCTAACCGTATGAATAAAGAGCACACAATCACACAGTAACTGGGTTGAGTGGGTCCCACTCATATCAGACAATAAAAATTCAGGACTTTTCATCACCATGACACAAGAAAATCATTACCTATTCTATTGGTCAACAAAAACAGTGTATATAATTTTACCAAGAAAACATGGTACATCGTACATTCAGAATTAGTTAAGAACTGAGTCATTAAACGTGATGTAACCCGATGAAAATAACAGTGGAAAAATTAGTGATTGCATTCAACAAGTTAGTTTTTCAGCTAAACACGACCAAAATTCAAGTCTTTTTTCAACATATGTGTCCGATTTCAGGACATTTTAGGTCCTACATAAAGAAAACTGAAAATTCTGGAATTTTCAGGACACATGGGAACCCCCAACTGTCAGTTACATGTCCTATGCAATCATAATTGTTAATATACGGTTGGCAGCCAACACTGTATTCATAAGCCACATCTCGAAGAGCAATTGTAACTCGGTAGAACTTACCATACAGACTAGTAAGAAAGAAGAGGTGCTTGTCATCACGCATATGCACATTACACCATTAAATAATGTGCTATGTATGTGATAAATATATTATACTGCAGTTGTCGCAGGCACTGCTAAAACAAGAAATATGACACAAACCTCGGAAAAACACATTTCACTAGTTCCTTGAACTCTTGGTAACTCTACAACAAAACAATTAACGCTACAGCTACCATAAAAACAACTATCACCACCACTACTACACTGTGTCACGAAAAACATCTCATATGCCTCAATTGCACAGATCATGCGCCATAAGAGGTACATAATAATTTTCAGATTACTGTAAAATAAGGGTCGAACTTATTTCAACACAATGTTATTGTAAATCGTAAAATTTAATTCACATGCACAAAGTAACAAAGACAGGACTTTAATTTAGAGGGGAAAAATGAATGTCTGAAATAAAACTGACGCAACGTTTGGTGAAACACTTAAACGAAGAATCTGAAACACATTCTGAGCGAAAAGTATCATTAACCAGCTGCTGAAAAAGATGGGAAGACTTGACTCTGCTCACAAAGAAAACAATGACATCTGCATTTTAAATTTTAGAACATAAATGTTGCTAAATCAAATATGTAGAAATGTAAATAATCTCAAAATTTAAAACGAACAGTACTGCTGTACCACAACACAAGCATTACGCCGGTATTCACAAAAAGTGCTAACTTTTACACTAGCAACTTGGACACTGTACCTGCTACAAAAAGGAGTGTTCTGGGGAAATAAAAAAAAACCTAATTTCAATATTTCAAGAAACTAATAATACGCTAAAAACTAAAACTAGTTAGTCTGTTGAATATTTTTTGCAGACGTACACATTACAGCATTTACGTCTCAAAGTGAGATCTCTAAACTCGATTTTGCTGAGCATTATTAGTTTGGTCAACGCTCGGTAAAGTTACGGTGAAAACATTGATGGTGCACTTTTACAAATTACCACGTATACCAATAACGTTTTAATCAGTCAACTTCCAGCAATCCTTGATCTGGATTGGACCATCTCTAAACAAACAATTAAAATTTTTCTATTGAAGTGGCAGACTTATCATTAAGATGGATTTGGTTACGAAAGTTCATTATTATCACAGCAAGTTTCTAATGTTGATTACATGTGCTCCAAAAAGTCTAGTCTGTGACAAGACCGCTGTACAGTGAACGTATAAAAGCAGATCACCAGTTATTAACGAAGATACATGCTCGATTACGTAGTTAACAAAAACTCAATCCGCTGTGCACTGAAATTTCGGCACATTCATAGACCAAAAAAAAATAACAAAATTGTGGAAAAATGTACTGGTGGAAGTGGCGTGACGAAATGCTCGATCGTGTGCAGAAGATCCAACATCATGTTGTGCCCAACGACCAGCTTACCCTGCAAATACAGACACGCGCACACACACAAGCACACAGTCAGTCAGTGGTTGGCGGTGTGGCTCAGTGGTTAGGACGTCAGTCTTTGACTGGCGAACTTTCCCTGATCTACACCTGATCTATGGTTGACCTCTGACCACTTCGTGGGTAAGGTGTCTGCTATGGGTCAATGAGTAGTAATCCATGTGGTTGCTTAGCTGTAAGGCTAGCCCATGTGCGCGGGCTTAGCCTACACCCCATAGGCTGCACGTCTGCCCTAACCTGTGACGTACAGCGCTACTGTAGCTGCAATTGCCGCTTGTGGCGCTATATAAGTGTTATGCCTTTACCTTTACATATAGCTGGGCCGACTGGTCTATATGTCAGACTCTCAACATAAAAACCACGGAGTGTCCAATGTTAACACGCAAACAATCGGCAACTTGCAGAATCAAAACTCAAACGACCAACAACATTGTGAACATGCCATACTAATGCAGCATTGAGCAAATGACTGACATGATTATTTACTGTTGGTACACATAACACAGATGTGACGAGAAAACAACGACGACAGAACTGTTAAGAGTACGAACAATGATGACTTGGTGACGGCTAACAAGATCATCGGATCAGATCAATGTTTACGAGCAATAAAAAGCACAGCACGCCATTAGAACTGAGCGGTTAGCACACGATATGTTTGTAGCCAGATGTAAATCAGTCATTCATTCATTCTGAAAGTAAGACATGACAAAAAATGACAGTGCATGCTGATGTACAATAGCTGCACGGCATGGCATGCAGCCGCTCGCCTCCTAAATGGCCTGAACTCTGTCGGATGTTAAACTCTACTCACTCACTAAGAAAATGCTGAACAGCAACGTTAACCAGAGTTGCTGGCTGCTAACTGAGGTGTACCTCCATTGGTTCTTTTACCACAGAAAAACCCTTATGGTTGAAAAAATTAGATACTTGAAAAGTTTATAACATTATTCCTAATCAAATGTTGTTTTATTTATAATCTTGGATCCTATTTATCGTTTTATCTCCCTTTCATCCCTTCAGCTGACATAGTAATGCACAATCTCTATAGCTGTAGACCAGGAAGTATAAATTCATATAATAAAAATAATAACAATAAAAATAATATTAACATTTAGTTAAAAGTTCTCTCGTATTGCTTAGTAATCAGGGTAAATGCTTGACGATGACTTGTGTGAGATGTCATACTTGTTTCATAGAATCTCGGTCACCAGACAGCGAATCAACTCGGATTTTACACACAAGAGTTTGTTTCTACTGACAAACAACGAGACTTTCAGCCATTCACAGTTTTGTTTTCAGCTATCGGGATCTTTATTACTAAGGGCAAATAAAAACCGCGATACTTTAGTGAAGAAAGTGAGTTCTGACCGATTTGGAGATGATTTCAATCACTTTCGAAAAGCCGCGAGCTTCGTCAATCTCTTTCTGCAACACAAACGATAATTCGCTGAATTAAAAGCAGCAACAGTCTTCAACATTAAAGAATAAATACTTGTCGACATCATTCGACATGCTGACAGAAAGAGTGGTATGTTAGCAGTACAACGTTAGCCACTAACAAGTCTACTCATGCATGACATTCGTAACTTTACTGTAACTAAGAGATCTTGTACGTTTGAGTATCGCTTAGAGCAAGCATTTGACGTTGTATAATTTGTAGTTTGCTACATCTTTCACGTGTTTGTACATATATTCATTAAAGTAAATTTCTTTTTAATTTTTGCTGTGTATATCACTAACTGCATATACGTGCTGCTTCATGCATAATAAGAGGATGAAAACTTTCAATGGCACAGAAAGTGTTCTGAGACAATAACAAGGACAGCATTAAAAAGAACTCAGACAGGATATCAGACCGAAAACAGCTCTGGAGCAAAAGAAGAAGGCTGCCTCGTTTCCTGAGCTTTTGTGTTCTGACTGTGTAGTTGTTTGTTTCTATTGCGTTGAACCGAGTTCTGTATTTTCCCAATTCTGCTCAATATTTTCAGTATCAGCCAAGCAACTGGAGCCACTGAAGACAGGTGCCAAACTGAATAAAACTGAATTCGGTGGAGCATAGTTAAACTCTACTCACTCAGTCACTCACTTAGAAGTAAGCAAGTCACAAAGTGTATTTCTAAAACGCAGTTAAAGGGGAGTTCACACTCCGGCCAAATAAAAACGTCTTCGGCGACTGTCTAAAATGACCGTATGACAAGTCTGGTTGTCGGAGGTCCTTCAATATATTGTTCCAGACTCGAGGTCCAGCTGCACTGAAGGTCGTTGCCAAAGGTGGTCCACGTCTGACTGACGAGAAGCATAGGAGTCTCAGCCGAGCGCAATATTTTTGGATGGGCGTTAGTGACAAGGCAGCAGTCGTCAGTCAGGTAGCTGGGAGCGTGGAAGACAGCGCCTGGCAAGGCTAAGGTATGGCAATGTGTAAATCAACAAAGTTTCGATACACGCAGACTGCAGACACGTACGCATCTGGACTGCAGCCTGACGTCACAACGCTGCAGCTGCTGGTCCACCGTTCCAGCGATTTCAACTCGAATGTGTCTCTGCTTGTCTTCATTCAGAACCGCAGACAGACGCAGTTTGCCACAAAACCTGGCAAAGTCAACGCGCAGTCAAACACTCTGCTGATGCAGGAACGGAAACCGTAAAATCTACAGAAAAAACCTCTGTCTCCGACAGTTTCAGTGAAACTGTCGTAAAGTATTTGTCACAGTATAAGGATCATCAGTGCCACTGCCACAGCTCCGCAGAGTACAGTGTGCCGCAGGCCTTTCATTAGGAGTCAATCAGCGTGATGCATTGAGGATTAACTGGTTGGGGTTTAATGGCAGTTTCACCACAGCAAGGCTATATCGTGCCTTTAATGTACGTTGCAGTTAAAAAAGTGAAATTAATGAGAAAGTTGACAATGTTACGTGTTGGGAATACATAAATAAACCACTACAATCAATAACTCTTCAATCTGCTCTTTGTAGGGGAAACCCTTCAACACGAAAGACATCATGAAAGTAACTCTTCCCAGCCAATCACTTGGCTAATGTACTACAAACAAAACTGAACGACACAGAAAAATACACAACTTAATACAACTCAATAAACCTAAGCAACTAAACACAATAATCACAGGCTAACACTGATGCGGTCATACTCATACGACCCCCAGTCACGAAACGAGATGGCCGCTTCCGCAGACAGTGCATTGAGGCGTTCATGATCAACTTGCAATGTAATTTAACGGACACAGGTAAAATAATGATGACGGCTCAATATTTTATTAATTGTACCCAAACTGGCATATTACAGAGTGTAACACATTTTAACATAGATATGAGCATGCATTTTTTTGCCGAGTTGCACATCTGTGGTTTTTGCTAATGCGTTGTTTTTCGTAAATATATGAAATTATTTGTAGCCAGAGCAACTTAACATACATGCAGTTCACAGTGTACTGCTGGCTAACTGCTAAGATACGAAGCAAAGTTTTATAAGGACCGATAAGCAACCAAAAACAAGATCTTACAACTTCTTGCAGAAAATGCTATCGGAATTCCAGCAGAATTTAACGTCGTTCTTAAATAATGCTACACACGAAGCAGCATGTGATACAACACTCGACTAATGCAAAGGCCGAACGGCATAAAGATACACACCATGAACTAACCGCTAATAGAACTAATAAAACACGCACTTGTGCTCAAACGCTTCGTAAACCAGCTTCCGCAAATAACCGTTGCAAGGCGGAATATCAAAGTGGCTGTCGGCTTCCGATCGATTCAGAAATTCCTCACCTTGTTTGCTATGCACACCAGCACAAACACACTACAACTCGCAGAAGCAATGCACGACACACTCGACACCTGTATGTACGGTGCATAATACTGATAGCAAACTGGATCTGTATACCAACACGTTTTCGAGTCCACTACTTATGATTTGACACAAGAAGTCTAAAACTTCCACCTATCATGTAAAGCATTCAGAATCTTATCACAGTGAAGTGAATGACACATTACTGAGTCATTTCGGATGCAGACTTCACAGGAAATCACCTCAATGATAATGACAAAAAAATTACATGCAAAATACACAACTCGCTAAAACTAAAGAACTAAATATATAAAACAATAAAGCTACATCGGATATCATGACATTTGGCCTCAAACCGAATATAATAATAGTAATAAAACAACAATCCATACGGAAATGTAACGTGACAGGGGTCACTACAAGGGCATCTAACAACGTTCAAAACCAGCTTAGTCCGTAGATGTCAGTCGTCAGTAACTCAGTGGGAAATCCCGAACAGGTGAGCTTGGAAGTGGGAAAATTCTACAGCTCATGGGCCTATCATGGGGCAACAAATAACAAAGCAATTAAAATTTTGTCCCTCCGCCTCTGCAATCGGGTTACCAGTCTCCAGGCAGGAAAAATCCCCGACTAAATTTCAGGCAATATGTCCAACAAATTCACATTTATTAATTCAAACTCTCCGTGAACATCACGAGAGAAAAATGACTCACAGTACGAATATAGTACAGGTGAGTTATTTTTTCGAGCTGCCACAATCACATTTCCCTGATTACACAAATTCCCCGACCTTTCCCTGACTTTGAGCCTCTTCCCTGACTTTTCCCTGACCTTAGCCAAATTCCCCGACATTTTCGGGTTTCCAGAAATTCCAGAAAACTGGTAACCCTACGCAATGTCAACAAAATCGAGCGCTGCGTACAGTAAGTCGTCGATAAACTGTCGATGTTTCGGTTCAACAACAAGACTTGGCTGCTTCTGCTGATGTCGCACCGAATCAGCCAAGCACTGCTCCTTCTGAGCCTCATTTTTTTCCTTTGCCATCATCCGCAGCCTCTCGGCCTCCGCGGGTGGCAGGTACGACACACCTGAAATGAAAATACAAACGTCGACACTAAGCAGTATGCCCAAAAAACGTGGACCAGGGCATGCTGTCGTGGTTTCAGACTTTGAAACTCAGGCCATTAGACTTTAGACTCTGGTCACGTGACGTCTGGTGTCGTTTGTTCAAACAGTAGTAGCGAGCTGAACAGTTCGACATGGGCGTAAAGCCTGTACAGACTGTGTGATATATTTTTGTTTGCTTATTCGTGCTGCTGTATATCCTGCTTATTGTATTTGAAACGTTTTCCTTTTATAAAAATGTGATTCGAGTTCGTCTCTTGACATTGGTGTCAGAAGCTGGATTCGAACCTATGCCCAGAGAACAAGATAACGTAGATATACGTGCAGTTATTCAAGTAAAATTTCTTAGAAGATCATCGAAGTGACTGTTATTGAAACAAAGAGTTAATGTTCGTTGCAATTTTATAATGTTAAATACTCTTTGTTACGTCATTTTTGTAACAACCCATGAACACAATACATGGAAGGAAAATGTCATGTACCATTTTTATGCACCACGCTACATAAACGTGCCGGCACACTGCACTAGCTTAAGTTTGTTACAGGCGCTGGCTGTTAATTAGAGCCAGCCATCCATCCAATGTGGGTTATGCTAGCTTAACAGTGTCTAACCCCGACGATTCAAAAGAGGACCAGGGATACAGGGGATGAGCGCCATCGCAACAGACTTTACTGTCTATGCAGAATCTTGCTCAATAAAAATCTGCATAGTTTTTTTGCACAATACTCAAAAATCAAAACAACGTTTAACAATGCTAACTAAAGCAAGAGTTGGCAAAAGTCACTAAGCAGTCAATGACAGTAAATAAGTACGAAAATACATTGATTAGTGTTCAAAATCACGGTGCAGGCAGTATACAAATATCCACCAGGACCATTTTTAGTTATCGGCCACATGTGCAAAACGAACTTGGCCAGATCTATGACTTCCTTATCATTATTATTATTACCATTAAAATAAACTGCAAGGGTATGTTACAAAGTCACAAAGTGCATAA
>Ga0056116_1001119_pt1 | contig 10155 bp, 9 predicted proteins | sample WorMetOlspDAHAB2_FD_67352 | JGI IMG/M metagenome (GOLD analysis project Ga0056116, IMG submission 67352) | Marine gutless worms symbiont microbial communities from Max Planck institute for Marine Microbiology, Germany - Olavius sp. DAHAB.2 ...
CTATATAACTTTGCTCCAAGCAGATTCTTCTACAGAGTTTACTAACATAATGATGTGGAGCAAAGTCATCTTAATTTTATTTTTACAGAAACTTGCTGTTAAGTTATTTGTTTTGTTGCAGAAACCGATTTGCACAACGTTATCAAACGTGGGAACATTTTGAAAGATGTACACAAACGATACATTATGTATCAGTTGCTTAAAGCAACCAAGTACTTGCATTCTGGGAATGTTATACACAGAGATCAGAAGGTATTTAAGCTGCTTCCAGACTGATGTAATTAGGTGGCATATAAAGTGTTATAAGGTGAGACAACCATTGACAATAGATATATTGTGAGTATAGCAGCCTCCTGACAGAATTGAAACTAAACTATGTAATGTCGAACCAGATATTTCACATGTACAAATTTGGGAACAGTTGCTTTGGCAGTCATGCTCCATAGTTATAGAGCAGGTGTTTGACATCTATTCTCTTTTTTTGAACCTTACTTTTTGTATCATGACTTGCTACTTTGAGAACAGAGTCCTTCTTTATCAGATCATGTAACATTTGCATTCTTCTGTTTTCTCTTGTTGGTTTTTTTTTGTACTCTGTCATCAGTCATCTGAATCAGAGTGCCTCCTGTTGTTAAAGTTGCTTTATCTGTTAATTAGTGGTTCATCTCTTTGTAAGAAATCACTATGTTTTTTCGTTTCTCTGGACTTCCTCGAAAGTTGCTTTGTCTTTAATGTGTTTTGATTATTGAAATTTTGAAATATGGCCAACTTTTGTGATGTGACTGTTTTGCTAGGAGACAAAGATTGAACATAGCATGTCAATGGAAAATATTTTGTCATTATGTTACCAGCCATTTTGACGTTGTACAAAAGTATAATGGACTGATTGACGGATGGATGTTTTGTTGAAGCAGATTACAATACTGTACATTTGTGATGTAGTGCTCTGTCCATGTTAAGACAGAGTCTGATGATAGTGAAAGTGTGATTTTTGTCTGTAGCCATCTAATGTTCTGCTGGATGGCGAGTGCTTCGTGAAGATCTGTGACTTTGGCTTGGCACGATCTTTGTCACAAGTGACTGTTGACGATCAGGGTGATCCCAATCTGACTGAATATGTGGCCACCAGATGGTACAGAGCACCAGAGATCTTACTAGCTTCTCATCGGTCAGTTACATTATTGTGGCGAGCTCAAATTATGTACTGCTGGCTGATTTATAGTCATCTGTGCCAGCCAACCCTTAACTAGAAAGATTACCTTTCAGCTCTGTTGTGTATGAGTGCTGCACTGCAAACAGCCAATAGTAGATAAGAACTGATGTCGTTGTGACTTGGTTTGTGTCATATCTTTAACCTGAAGAAATTTTGAAATATTAGTGCAGTTTGTATTTTACGTGACAGTTGAACCCTCTGTAATTCATGATTTGAGTGCAAAAAACTGTTCATTTCTGTTTTTGCATAGCTGGTGTGTAATAATATCATCTCAATAAGTCAGATGTGTAATGTGATCAACTTCTGTTTTAGGCACTTTAATATATACAGTTTTGTTGATCACAAACTAGAAACCAATATCATAACTAACATGTTGTCATCATTGATTATTGCCTGGGCTGTTGTGTCACTTTCACGTAACTGTGCATTGCTTACCTCCAGAATAAGCAGAGATAGAACTTATATTGTGGTGTAACTGGTCCCTGCAGCATGAATACAGTGACCTAGATGACGTGTTTATGATACTGTGGCCAAGCAAAAGACAAATTTCCATGCCACTGCAAAGCCTGGTGAAGTGACCAAAACAGAGCAATGACACTGCATACATATTATATACGTAGCTCATGTTATTTAACATATAGGTGTCTGTGAACATAAGAAGCACTGATGTACATGTGTTTTTAAACAGGTACACTAAAGGTGTTGATATGTGGAGTTTGGGTTGTATTCTTGGCGAGATGTTGCTTGGTAAACCGTTGTTCCCTGGGTCATCAACGCTGAACCAAATTGAACGCATTATGATGTCTGTTGATTTGCCAACACCAGAAGGTGACACATAATGAATTTGTTACAGATCATAGTGTTCAATAATCATTATTGTAAATTTGTTAATGAAAAATTATTCTAATCATTTTAGCAGTATGTGACTTCATTTCTCAATATCATTTACAAGTATCACTGTATTTTTACATCAGACACACCATACATACTTATTACATCTCTGTATCATTTGTAAACACATGTATTTTCTTGTACACTGGTATTAAATTTTACAGTATCTGTCTTTCTGTCACTCTTATTTCTGCTGTGCATTGCACTACAGTGGCTCAGCTTTATCAATCCCACCCCCATGTAGCACCGTCGTTTTATTTTCCACACATCAAGCACTACAGCAATGTTCACTTCAACAAATGTATTTGGTTTACTGACAGTAGACACGAATGACTGAAACTATGAAGTGAATATTTCTGCACCTATTTACACACTGTTGTGATTGGGAGTGTTGATTTGTTTGTTTCATGTTCAAAACTTGTGTTTTTAATTTATGCAAGTTGTGTGATCTTTGCTGATAGATATTGAGATTTTACAGTCACCTTATGGATCATCAGTTCTTGAGAAAGCAACACGAAGGTGCGTCAGCAAACACACCTGCTGTTCTTCTGTAGTGTCTTGTTAATAAAAGTTAGATGCTGTTCCATGTTTCCGTTTGGTTTCTGTGGTGCAATAAATGATGATGATTGCCAGACATGGCATGGTAACACTGTCTGTTTGTCCACGTATCAGTTCTTTATTACATGTTGATTTGTACGCCATGTGGTCTGTGTGAAAAAGAACTTGTGAACACCAAATGTTGGTATGAGAGTGTTGGCAGGAATTGATGTAAAACATGTTTGCGTGTGTTTTCTACACAGAACGCGAAAGCCTCTGGACGAACTGCTGGTTGATGTGCCAGCAGATGCGTTGGATTTGCTGCATGGGCTGCTACAGTTCAATCCCGACAGACGACTAACTGCAGAACAAGCACTTAAACACCCATATGTCAAACGGCATGTTTTAATTACAGTGTTGTCAATACTGAATAGTTTTAAGTCTGTGGGAATTTTGTAGCTAGTGATACCTCTTTAACTTTTAGTGTTGCTTGTCTCATTGGGCGGTGACATTAGTGATTGAGTAGAGACGAGCAGATATTGATCTTCCTGCTGGAATTCCACTGGAAATTGAATATCCAGCAAAATAGGTACCAGAAACAGGAGGCATTCGTTTCATTGTATGCAGTTTGGACGTGTGATGTGTGTTTGTTTCAGTTTTCACAATCCTGCAGACGAGAAGGTGATCGGTCGCAATGTTGTGACGCCAGTGTGCGATGATGTACAGTTATCAGTTGATGAATACAGAACAAAACTTTATGATGTAAGTCATGTTTTACACAGTTTTTTTGTTATTATGTACGAATATATATTTGATTTTGATTGTATGATACAAAATTCATGGAGATATACTCTGTCTATACCCCCATACAGTGTACTCACACCATACATGCATCTTGTGAAGTCACTGCAACGTGGCCACCGACATATATGAGTGTGAAAATTATGCAGCAATGAGCCGTTATCTGGCTGTATTATAAACACAAGATAATGTGGAACACTGTTGGAAAAGATATATGTTAAAATAGTGATTTAGCAAGCATTTGGTGTTACATTATTTATTATGAATTGTTTGCAGATGGTTTTGCAAGCGAAACTGGAACGTAGACAGCGACGTCAGTCAGAGAAGTGTCACAAAAACAACGAGGCGACTCATAGCATTGGCACCGATAACACTGCAGCCAGTCATCCCCAGAGTATTCCACCGCCAAGCGAACCAGTTTTGCTGGCTGGTAAAGTGCTGTCACCAAAAGCTGAAAATGGAAGCGAAATGACACGTGCTGCTGGTCACGTTTCTGGCGAAACTGCGTCAGAATATTACGACATACATGCTCAAACAGTGTCTATGTCCACGGGAGACAAAGGTGAAGCAAGGCAGGCTGGTGCTGTTCAGAAAAGTGAGTTGGAATGAGATGATTTTTCACTTTTTCTTCGTATTATGTTGTTGACATTTAATGTTGTTGACATGTTAAATCTCCTGTTTTAGTTAGTTAGTTAGTTAAAGAATAAAGGCATTCATCCCAAAGGCTGCTAGTCCAAGAACAAAGTCGTAATCGTAGCTGTAGGGAACAATATTAGTTTTAAGAAGATATTGGTATAAAATTATAGCACAGAGTGGTGCTAAAAAAGTGGAATATTGCATTCTCAGTATTTATACTATGTTTATTAATTATATTATGACTATTTATAATAAACCAACTTGCAATGAATATTAATTCTTTGTTTCAACTGCCCACTTCAGTAGTCTTCAAAGACAAAACCATATCAGAATAACTGAGTCTCTGCGTTAAGCGTGCATGTTCCAGTTTTTATATGCCACCCTTTGGAGACTATATGACATACAACTCACTGTGCAGTCTCGCAGGCTGGGTCTACTGAGCATCCGTATTCTCACTGTCACCGTCATTTGTGACTTCAGGGATAGACACTTACTGGACTATACAGTAGTTGGCATTGTCCATTACAGGTAGCCAGTTAATTGCTGTATGACGTAGTACGTTGATGCTGGTAATTTTATATCGAAATGTAGTTGGTAGTTTATTTAATTAGCTGTTATCATATAGTATCGTGTAATCCATCATGGTGATTGCTTTCAGCTGTTGCATTTGGACGGACAACACAGATGCCAGCTGCCATGCACATTGCTCCTCGACCACGGTCTCAGTATGTTCAGAGACAGAAAAGTGACACAACAGATATCGTTGCGGGAAACAGTAGACCTTTAGCAGGACAGGTACTACAGTCGCAGTTGAATATTTCCAGTCGTGCCAAAATGCAACCTCTGTAGTCTAGAAATTAAAAATTGGGAAAATGAGAACATCAAGAAGCCAGTGAATGCTGTACTCACTTTTTGTGTATTGAGCAGTCGTGGCCATTGCGATGGTGATTGGTGACACGACCTGTTGCCAAACATGTTACAAATTGGTTTTTAATTGTGGTTTCCTGCAGTTTCGGTGACATTGTAGAAGTGTCTGATTATTTACACACTCTTTCAACTCAGTAGTTGCATGAAGACACTTGAAGAAAGACTAGTACTGATATCTAAGTCTTTTTGGTGTAATAGAAACAGAGAAAAAACAAGAAGTGGATTTTTTGTTCACTGTACAGAACAATATATGCACAGTATTAGAGTGTCTTGTTGTTTGAAATACAATGGCAGCGCGACACTTGCAACACTGAACTGCTTGTTGCCTTGAGAATTTCTGACCATCAGTTCCTCAAGCCCATTTGTGTTGGTTTGTTTGTTAAAATCTGTGAAGTTACTGCAACTGAAACCACTAGCCTTCCAGTTGCCATGTTGTACCTGTAACATATAATGGTTAGCATCTGCTTGTGGTTGTTGAATAAGCAATTGTGCCGGCATGCATGTGTGCTGATAACCAGGTTGGTTCTGAAGGCAAAGCAGTTCGACAAGCGTCTGCTCCTCTTGCTGGTTCCAGACCAAACAGCCGCACTCAGTCGTGCTTTTCTCGGCAAGTCGGCAATCCAGCAATTCTGCGCGACGATCGCTCTCATATGTCAGTAGCCACCTGCAAAGCAGTAAGTGTTCTGTGCAGTGTGCATCTAAACCATATTCTTTGTGTGGTAGCCCATTGACTTGTCTGCATGTTCTTGTGTGGCTCGGTGGCGTAGTGGTTAGGGTGTTGAACTTGCGACTGGAGATCGCGGGTTCAATCCCAGCCGCTGCACTGTCGAGTGCGACCTTGTTCACACACATTGTCCAGTGCCTCTGAAGTTACAACCTTATGGTGTTATATAAATCAGTTTATAAAGTTTTAAAAAACCAAAAAAATATCCTAAGTGCGGCAGAAAGTTGACCAGCTCTCTGGTCAACTTTTGAGCGCACTATAAAATAGTTGGACTTTACTTTTTACTTGGCACTGCAAGTTTTAGTTTATCGAGTCAGTAATGATCTTACAGTCTGTGGCCACCCACACATACATGCTGTTTTATTCTTGTTCACGTCAAGTGATTATCTCACGTGGCCATCTCAGCTTCTTTCTCGGTTTATTCTGTAGCTATGCAACCTCTTGTGTCATGCCAAAAGTGTTAATATCTTCTGCTATTCTTTCGTGGGTTTCCTGTTTGTCTTGTAACTTCTACTTGCATTCTACGTGTCTACTCCAAACGGTCTTCATCTTCCCCCAAGTCCTGCTTATTGTTCGTCTGTTTTTCGTAGTAAACCTAGATATCTGTTTGATCGTTCTCATTTCAGTTTGTTTAGCTTAAGCTGAAACTTATTTATGTTCTGCTTTCATAGAGCAATCTCACTACAGTATCTAATACAAACAACTCCGTAAGCAACCGGGGTCATCTTGAAAAATACGCCCCTCTCTGCATATCTGGTGCTGCAGTGCAATTTAAAATATGCTTGGTGTCGTTCCTGGCAAACCATATATTACATTTCATGTTCTACAGCATGACGTGCTACATGTAGATCTTTTCCATTAACAAGCTAGTGACGTGAAATGTAATGACACAATTAGATATTACAGTAACGTTGCAGTACGTGAATCGTATCTCGGCATTGAGTCAGTGCACGCTGTTTTTGTGGAATGTGGAATGCTGTTAAGGACTGTGTGTGCGTGCGTGTGTGTGTGTGTGACTATGTGTGTGTGTGTGTGTGTGTGCTGTTTAGGCAACTCATCATCGACCGCAGTCCATAACCACACCAGCAACAGCGCCAACGACGATTCAGTCGACGTCGGGCAAAAAGCAGTTTGACAACCAACGCAACACGTCGTCTATAGGCGGTGGTGCACGGACTGGTTACTCTCAAGCATTTGGAACGATATCAGCCAGCGAGCTGGCGTCGCTTCAGGGCAAGAAATTATAGCAGAACCAGTCGAGAAAAATATTAACGTTTTGCGGTGACAACAACCAGTGTGACACGTGTACTGTTGTGTTCACGTGGTTCTACGTAATCTTCAGCTAATTGCAGCAGTACACATCAACAGTTGAATAACCATCGTTTTACGAATTCTGCAGTGCTAAAAGTATAGCGCAGCTCGCTTTACATTTTTTTACTTCAGTTTGTAGCAACTGCATTTGTACAGTTTTGTTTTGTAAGTAGATACGTGAAACGCATTCAGTACCCTACTTTCGACAATTATGCTGTTGATTCATACCATATTGTCACACAGTTTGTTAGTTTTTATACAGTTATTATTATTATTATTACTATTATTATTAGTAGCCATTTATACTTGCCGATTTAATTTGTAACATCATATCCAGTTGGTCTGTGCCCTGTGAGTGAACTGTAGCATCTCCACCATCTCATAAATTTGAGGACTGTTAAATGTAACGTTATTAAACTAACATCTGCATTCTGTAACAACACCTTTAACCTAACATCAAGTGTGCATGGGTTTGACAACTGCAGCACATTATAACATTGTTAATTGTTGTCTGGTCCAATAACAGCGGATTTCCAGTTTTATTGTTTGCTTCACTTTAATGTATGTCCCCACATTTTAACTAAACATGTCACTTCTCATGTGACGCTCGAGACGGTACGGTAAATGATGCCAGCGCTCGATCCCTCTGGCATCAGCTCGACTTAGAAAGCTGTGAATTCCATTCCTAAATCATCTATTAGATGGAAATTTATGTTAAAAAATGTCTTTGATTTCCGTATTTTTTCTTTTTTTTCTGGTTTTCAGTCATGATTTTGCCACAGGGCCTATACGTTGATTTTACCCATGTCGCAACTTCCACAGCAACTGACGACGTAACAAATTAGGTCACACAAAGAATATTTAATACAAACTTATGGCATCCTTTTCCTCATTCTATACTCAAGTTTGACGAGAAATGTAGCTGCACTGGCGGTTTTTAATACTATTTAATGACGATTCTCGATAGTGGCTTACTTTTTTGCGGCCACCCTGTATATAGGCTACTGATAGGCCTATCTTCAAAATTCGCATGCTGGATTAAGGCCTTATAAAATAAAATAATGTATGAATGCTGTCGAATAGCATATATAGGTAGGCTGTATGGCGAAGGTGTGTATATGGCAAGATGCGTTAAACCACCGTGGCTAATTAAACTATACATGCAGTTACAACTGTCAGCCTTCCCTTGTTACCATGGCAACAAAATTGTGAATTAGCCTACAGAAAGGGTCCGCCCAAAAAGCCGAATGGGGCGGGCCTATACCTGTCAGTTATTATCAGCAATTATGAAACTTTTAGAATTGCGTTTAAATATAATGTTTTGCAGACTATTCACAACATATTAGTAGTAGACCTATTGGCATGCAGGGCCTTTATTCTTCCTGGCACTAAGGCACTTCCATAACGATAGAGAACCACGGGGGTTGTTTTTGATACCATGTTAAGTCTTGCACCATATCTTTTAATCTGGGTCATGCACTCATAATAAACGAGCAAAACAATGCCGATGAACAAACGCCGCCACGATCGATGGTTTTCATTCGATGCTTGCTTGCGAAGACGTGGAGTGTGGACTGTGGACTAGGCTCAGGCTGTATAGTCAGCGCGCTGTACATGACCCAGTTTGCTCTGACCTGACACCTGACCTAAATCTTACTAGGTTGGGTTGCTATGGTAACTGTAAACACTTGATGATTCGTTTGTAAACAGCAGTATGGAAGACAAAGAAGAAGAGCAGACTATTCGTGTGAAGACAGACACAGATGAATTCGTATTGCATGGCCGTCCCTGCGAACTGTCTGCGTTTTCTCACGTCGCCCCAAATCGACACCTTCCGAAAGAACGGACGTATTTTAACGTCGAAAAGAAGGTTAGGCCGCCACAGAGACAGATCTAATTTTTCGATAAACTTGTGTCAAGACTGTCGAGGTGAATGGACTTATAAGACCAGTGAAGATAGATAACATTCTGTCTGTTTTGCTTATGAATAAAGTTATTATCAAGCTAGATTAAATGGATAATGAATAATGGATTCAATAGATTACATATTTGCACATTGAACGTCAAGATTCGGAGTTTGTCAAGTACGATATTTTATTTGCGTAAGACTTATGTCTCGAAAGTCGTGATTGTTAAAATTATCAGTGCACTGCTAATTGTTTGTCCCTCGCCATACAGGGGCGCGTCCACCATTAATGAGCATGGTTTAAAGAGCAATCTCCAACGTTTTCAGAATCGGGAGTTGGAGGTTGATGGACCAGGTATACGCCATTCACCGTGACACAAAATGGGTTTATTTTAAGTTTTGTAGTGCACCAAATCCAATTTTGCTCACATCACTTAACTCACTCCCTGTACAGCTGTGAGATGGGGTAGGTGAAGGGGTCAATCAGTCAGGAAGAAGGAAAGTAGGCAAAAGTGGGGGCCAGGAAAAGGAGGAAGGAATTGGGGTTGCTATTGACATTGGGGGATTTATAGATGCACCTGTTACCATCTATACAGTGTTCTGGTGTGCTGTATTGCAATAATTCAAGTCTCTCGTTCATTGAGATGCACTGATAATAATAATAATAATAATAACAATAATAAGGTGATTTATACCGCGCAGATTCGCCAAGGCCGCAAATGCACATAATTTTAAAATATGGCCTATAGGCTAGCCTTTCTTCTAGTTCTTGAATTGCAGAATTTTTATTCTTGTTCATATAATATAAAGTTTTTTTTGTTCTTGTTTTCTTACAAAAATAGGTCTGGTGCAGCCGCAACACAACAACGACAATTTACAATGAAGTAGGCCTAGTTTTTGTTTTTTTTTTTAAATTTAATCCCCAGGCCTGTAACGGTAGGCTTATTTGGACGACCTATGCTAGTATCGGGGGAGGAATAATTAAATTATCCCCAGCATACATACACTGCTGTCGAACATTAATTGTTGATTTAGCCTATACGTTGTATAATGTTGTCGAAGTTTAACATAGCTTTTTACACAGTTACTTTCGGTTTGTGTCCGCCATGCTGATAGAGCGCGAACATTCCTATTCGCTATTATACAGGGTGGCCCAAAAAAGTAAGCCACTATCAAATATCATCATTATATCGTATTAAAAACCGTCAT
>Ga0056116_1001122_pt1 | contig 10154 bp, 5 predicted proteins | sample WorMetOlspDAHAB2_FD_67352 | JGI IMG/M metagenome (GOLD analysis project Ga0056116, IMG submission 67352) | Marine gutless worms symbiont microbial communities from Max Planck institute for Marine Microbiology, Germany - Olavius sp. DAHAB.2 ...
GCAGCAGTATAGTAAAATAACTTTTTTTATTTTTGCTGTTTTCGATGTGCGAAGGTCTGTCGCCGTTAACATGTGTATAAACTGTAGTTTTTTACATTAATATCTAATATAGGCTATATGGTCAAAAAAGATAACAACAAAAGCCAGTCCATAACAATACGCTGCGTGGTCCACTCCAAGGTCCAAACGTGGACAGAGATTATTTATTTTGTTTTTCTTGAATATGTACAGAATGGCCAAAAAAGTAAGCATTATCAAGAATCATCATTAAATCGTATTATAAACCGCCAGTGCGGCTACGTTTCTCATCAATTTTTGAGTATAAAATGAACACAAAAATGTTATGTTTGTATTAAATATTCTATGTATGACCCAGTTTGTGACGTCATCAGTTGCTGTTTTGAAGCTGCAACATTAGTAAAATCATTGTATATGACAAAATAATTATTGAAAACTAGATAAAAAGGAGAAATATATAGAAATCAAAGAAATATGTACATAAATCTCGATCTAATAGATGGCTTAGGAATGGAATTCACAGCTTGCTAAAACGACCTGATTCCAGACGGAGCCCTGACATCATTTACTGTATGTGACGCATATCGCTACTTTGTAGGTCAGGCATAATTATTGACGTCAAAAAGTAGGTCACGCAGATAATATTTAATACCGACAGATGATATTATAGTGCTTGATAATTTCTTTAATTTTTCGAAGAAATCTAATGTCATTGACAGGCTTTAATACGATTTAGCACAATGTTTGATAAATTGGTAGTGGCTTACTTTTTGGGCCACTTTGTATATACAAAACATTAACCATTTTAATGGAGCCACGAAATTTTCTCAAAAGTGAAGATATAAACAGTCATTAACCACTAGCCAACCAAACACCACATCTAACCCTAACCCCAGTCCTAACCCTATTATAAAAAAAAGTGCTCAATAAACGGCATGCATCCAACTAAATAAACAGGGTGGTCCAATAAAAAGAAAGCCACTTCAGAATTATCATTAAATCCTATTGAAAACCCATCTATAAGACTAGATTTTAAAATGAAATTTGAGTGTAAAAGAAGAACTAGAATATTATCAGTCGGTATTAAATATTCTATGCGTGACCTTTGTGACGTCATCAGTTGCTGTGCTTCAAGGTTTGCTATGGGAAAAATTAAGTATACAGGGTGGCCCAAAAAGTAAGCCACTACCAAATTATCGAAAAGTCGTATTAAAGCCTGTCAATGAGATTAGATTTAGTCGTCAAATTAAAGTATGAATCAAGCACAATAATGTTCTTCGTTGGCATTAGATATTCTATGCGTGACCTACTTTCTGACCCCAGAAACTATGTCTGACGCGCAAACTAGCGATATGCGTCAGATATGGGTAAATGACGTCATCGCTTCCTCTGGCATCAGCTCGCCTGAGCAAGTGGTGAATTCCATTCCAAAACAATCTTTTGAAAGGAGCTTTATGTAAAAATGTCTTTTATTTCCACATTTTCTCTTTTTTTTCTGGTTTTCAAACGTGATTTTATCAGGCGTGCTGATGTTAACCATGTCTCAGCTTAAAACACAGCAAGTGATGACGTCACAAATAAGGTCACACATAGAATATTTAGTACAGACTTATTATATTCTTATGCTCATTTTCTAGTCGAAATTGATGAAAAATCTAGCCATAATGGCAGGTTTAAATACGATTTAATGACGATTAGTGATAGTGGCTTACTTTTATTTGGGCCATCCTGTATATGATCCTGTCGTAATTAAAAACCTGAAAAGAAGAGATTTTGTCAAACAGATTTGTACATGAATTTCCATCTGAAAAGATAATTTATGAATGGAATTCATAGTTTAATAAAACGAAAAGATGCAAGAGGGAACGCTTACATCATTTGCATTATATAACCTATATCGCACAAACACGGCTCACGAACAATAATTGACGTCAGAAATTAGGTCACGCATAGAATATTTAATACCTAGTAGTAATATTATTGTACTAATTTGACACCTTAATATGACGAAAATTTAATCTGATTGGCAGACTTTAATACGATTTAATATGATGTTTTGATAATTAGGTGGTGGCTTACTATTTTTGGGCCTGTGATGATGGAATATGATCTTAACTATTCTTAACTGAATGTAGTGTGGCCTTAACGTTTACGAGTGTAACGGAATAGTACCACGACATGGCATTTTCCATCACAGTGACTCGATAGTCACGTGGTTAAAAATGGTCTTAGGCAAACGGCCCACGAATAGTCAATAAACGAGTTGGACCTGAACTGAATACTATGAACACAAATGTCGACGAAACCAGATGCGGCAGTAAAACGTCGGCAACACGTATAAAAACTACTGTCCGAGATATCGAGTTCGTAAAACGAATATAAGGAGACGTAAAAGAGAGTCGGCACGTTCACCCTTAGGTTAAGTCACGTCAACGTGGACGTAAAGGTGACGTTAGTATTAGTATGTCAGTATGTGCGTGTACGTCGATCGTATAATCTAAATGTAGCAATGCTTTGGGCGATGTTAATGTTTGAAACAGCTTGAAACTGAATGTTATTTGATGTCTAATATAATCTACATTTTATAATTATTCCTGTTTGCCTCGTGATTTCGCAGCCAGCGAGTAGAATTGGGCTTATTCTTAATTCCCCTATAGGTGTGGTCATTGGAGAAGTTTAAGTATAAATATACAGTTCACATCTAAGCTAACAGGCCACCCTGTAATCGCATAGTCCAACATATCAAGTCACATTTATAGGAGGCACTGTTATTGCATGCGCCGTTTACGCTACTTTCCGTTCTCGTTATCCAGTTCGCGACGCGTAAATTGTACTCAGTCCCTGCTGTGCAATGTTTGTTGCATATTATTCTTGCCGTTTCCAGTGACTCGGCCGAACTCATAGTGTTAAAACAACGAAATTCGCAGTCGTCGATAACGCCCGCTTACTGCCGCTTCTTGACGTTCTTCGTGTCGATGCCGGTAGCCGCTTTCAAAAAACTGTCAACCCTGCTCACTTCAAATTTCGGCCGGCGGTAATATGGCTTCATTGTCTTCGGCCAAAAAGTAGACACTCTTCCTACTGCACGATTAAATGGGGGCCGGTACTCGAAATTAGCTATTTTTTGTTTGGTTGGTATGTTACACGGGGGGGTGAATCGTTTTACGTGGTTTACATTGTAAGTTTTTGTTCGTTTATCGTCGTTGTGTCTGAGTAAGAACCTGACATTTATGGATTAGTTTTCTGTCAGTAAAAGCACCCGACAAACACGGACCGTGCAGTCTCATCGGCTGCTTTTCAGTCCGCGACGCGAAGTAGCTGCGGCATCATCCTAATCCCATACTGGATGCGTTTCCCCGGAGGACGCAGGCGGCCTTTCTGCCGCGACCGACTGTCTTTGTTGCTAAGCAAACACTGCGAGGCATCACTCACTCCATTCGGTCTCCGGCAGCTCGTTCACCAGCCGCGTCGGCATCATCCACTCCCAGCGACGATAACGCCGGCTCGCTGCCGCTTCTGAACACTCGCGCCGTCTTACTGCAGCCTGGTCTTCCGTCCTGCTTTGTCGAATGCCAGTCGAAAGTGCCCAAGTCACCTGGCCCCCGAAACCCCAAAAAACAGCTCCGGCACAGGGTGGTCAAAACACGGACACATCCCCCCCCCGAATGTATCCACCCAGTTTTAACGCTCGAATCACGCACCGTGCAGTCTTCGTTCCTGCTTTGTCGGGTCGAGCTGCCTCTCACGTCGATTTGACGCCGATTGTTCGCTTCTGCGTAATAAATTGATATTTAGCGTCGGGCGGGGAACGACGGACGGCCGGAGGGACGGAGAAATGGACGATCGACCGAAGGTGCCGGGGCCGTCGGACGCCCTCAGCGGTCCTGCCCGGAGCCGACCGGCCGGCCGGGGCTTTGCCGTCCCGTCCCGACACGTTCCTGCTGCTCTTCTATTAGCTTTCATTCAGCGTCCGCTGCTGCCGGCGTTGGCGTCGGCCGGCACAAACGGCCAAGTCGTATTCTCGTCTTGCGTCGCGCAGCATACACATACATCCATTCCATTGCCCGTCGACAGCGTCACGCCCGCCCGCGGCCTCAGCCCCGAAGCAGAGCGATCCGGTCGGCCTGCCGTCGTTCCGACAACACTTCGTCGTTATCGTAAAAATTCTATATCAGTTCGCAGAAAGCTGCTCGTCAGCAGCGCGTATCCAGTTTGGACAGCGACGACGAGCTACCCCAGATGATGACCGGCTACGGCGCCGTCGACGACATTGTAGTGTATACCTGCCACGGTGTCCGGCGACGCGGCTCAGTTTTAGTTCGTGCAGTGGCAGCAACAGTCCGCTGTTTAATGCGCGACGCGAACAATTAAGGTGCCCGGAATGGTTCAAGGCACAGTAACTGCGCAGTTGTCAACAGTTATAGTAATCAAAACAGTTTAATCACCTCCGAAATGTACAGCGCGGCGCCAAAACGTGCCGGTGTCACCGGCCATGTATAGCAAACTTTTGCTAATATTTCAACTACAGTTGTTCTATTAAATTTTACCTTTTTAAAGCAGCGTTCTGGTTACTCAAAAATGTCCTGTACACCAGCACAGAGCATTTGGTTATTGTGTGCTGTCATTCACAATGAATCTCAGTAATATACAAAGGTTGACAAGGAGATATTCCGAATGTGCAAAATGGTAGGCCTATACTTCTGCATGCATTCATTATGGGACATGACGAGAGTTAAAGAGTAGCAGATCGATGAAAATCACACACAAAACGTGACATTTCGATGACGAATTTATATGTGAAAAAGAAAACATTTTCAAGTATACTATTCGGATAACAATAAGTTTTTCGAACGCATATGCGGTGCAAATGCAATAAAACACCATCCGTCTGCAGCTAAGAGAAGGAAAATCGTTAACGCGCAAACATGAAGAAAACGGCACAAAAATTGCGATGTAACACAGTCAACGATCTGACGCGACGCCTTTCTGAGCCTGTTATGTGTCGTCGTTTCTTTTGTCCTAAAACGACGCTCACCTAAGTCAGCTCACGATGCTCACGCTGTACTCGAAACCTTATACTGCAGAGAACAATATTATTAACACATGTTGGTGATCCATATGAAGTGAACATTGCTCGCGTGCTAATTGATTTTCGGGTCGGCGATCGGCTAATTCCCTGCAAAAAATGTCAACGTTACCATTTTGGAATCATCCTTCAGCCCAGTAACCACAATTTTGACATAATATTACTGAAGTTTGTATCCGAATCTGTAATAAAAATGTAGTTAATCACTCTTAGAACGCCGTCAATGGACACTACGGAAGAAATTTACGCCAATTTACGTTGAAAAATCGCCAGAAGTGCTGCGTATTGCAGTTATCCGGCTACGCTGAAAATCAACCGTCACGCACCCGCAATTTGACGCGAATTTAATGGTCATTCAATCATATATCTTCGAACGATTTCCATTCGACCGATTTGAGTTCAGTCTGCACTGATGGACAGGACGGCGCAGACCCGTACAGCGGCTGCTGCTGCTGCGCCCAGGAAGTAACACAAATGCTGGAGTAGGAGGGCGGGAGGCGAGACAGGCTGGGAGCTGACGGCATGATGCGGATGGTGTCGCTGGCCGGAGAGTGCCGATTGTCAAAGACGGCAACACTGTCGCGCCGTCGCACCCGCCACGTGGAATCGCTGACGCCGATGTGACGGAACCAGGAGCGACGGCCAGCGCGTCCGTCGGTCCCCGACGCGGCGTCGACGGCGACGCTGCACGACGAAGAGGCGCACGACGACGCGGCAGCAACGCATGTCGCACAGGTCCCGTCGCTGCCTGTCCTCGGTCGCACGAACGGCGCAAAGTAGGCGGCCGTCCTCGGACCGCTCGCGCGACGAGCGTACGCCAGCATCGGGCTGCCGCGAGCCGACGCCGCCGAGTAGCCAGATCCGCTGCGACGGCGGCCGCGACGCGGGGTCATCAACACGGAACCGCCAGCGACGCCGCTGCGACCACAGTCTCCGCAGCAGACCGCCGTCTCCGCCTCGTGTGCGACCAGACCGGAACCGGAAACGACGCCGGGCGACGACGGCTGACAGGCGACGACGATCGTCGAACAGTTGGGCGGAAGTTCCTTGAGCAGAAGTACGACGGGCGACGGTGCAACAATGCCAGCCGATGACGAGTCGACGACCGGCGCCACTGGGTCAATGAACTGCGAGGTCACGCGCTGGCTGTGACGTGGACAACAAGCCTTGCGGACACATGCGGGACACCAGTACCTGCAGGCATCGCATTAACACGTCAGTTACTCAAGTGACTGGCTGCAGCTTGGAGGATCATCTGTATAACAATTGTAAACCGTTAGCAACAGACAGAATATTCGTGTTGGCATATATGTGCTCGCTTGCTAGAGATGCTTGCAATAGTGAAAAACAAGAAAGTAAGTAAGAAAGTAAAAATATCAATTATAGTGTCTGAAATGAGAAAGTCACTACACGGGAATACAGGTCTATATATAGGGGGAAAGGAACGATTGAATAGATAGGTCCCCAGTTGTTTCCAACGGTGCCAAACTTGACGTTTTGTTCTGCGGCAGTGTTCCATAGCCGGGTCTGCCCCCTAAATGACCTAAATTGTGATGGGTGGGGCGTTAAACTCAACTCAACCCATAGCCGGGAATTCAGCGGCAACCATAAAGTGATTATGTGTCCAAATAGCCTAATAGTATACGTATGAACTTTTTGAAACCAGTGAATCGCAACTTTTATTTATCATAACGTGATAGAAGAAATATAACTTTGCGAATGTTCTTACGAAAACAACAAAACAATACTCGAAACCATGACAATAATTCCACAATCATAATCGTAAAACTTATGTTTAGAAACCCAAACTACAACAGTAATACAAAGGGGGTACGTGCCCGGTGTCGCCGCCCGGGATGCGGCGTCCCTGTTTCCGACGGAATGTCAGTGTCGTTGTTTATTTAAACGCCAAGTGAGTAGAGACTGTGGGTTAACCCAATTAGTGACTTTTAGCGATACGATAGGCTAATGGCTGGCTAACTGACCGATAGATATGGACGATGCAGTCAACAGTGGTGCCGAGCACACAGCAGACGACGGCGATCGCTACAACACAGCCGACGATGATCGCCACAATCTCGATGACCGTCAAACCACTGGACACCGACGACAGGTAGACGTCTGTACACATGCAGACACAGACACACACACACACAAACACAACACACACACACACACACACACACAATTTACAATATGTAGATGGATGGAACAATGATTAAGACCACCAAGAAATAAGTAAGTAAGAACAGTGACTAAAGTGTCCAACAATGACAAGGAAAGGAAAGCAGATAGTCAGGAAAGCGGCATTTTCGCTTTTGAAAGAAAACCATTAAAACGAACGTTTGGACTTTAATTTTTCGGTATAACACGCCAGCTGTTGCCTTATTCGACGATAACACTGTACCATACGGACGAGTTCTTGTCATTATCACCACAGCATTCTGGCATTTTCATAAATTTTCGATTCATATAACAGGACACCAAAGGAATTTCAGAACGGCACAATCTGCTTCCTTTCCACTTCCGCCGAACGCTCGTTCTCCGCCAAGAGCAGAAAATCGTGCGTCTTTTGATACAAAATCGACATTTTAACTGCATTTACAAATCCATTCACAACTGCACATTTCGTGTAAAACTACAACACTAAAAAGCCAATGCTAAAAACTGAGTTATCACAAACTTCTCACGCGTACGAAACGGTACGATAATTCATAATATGCGCCACATCCATCCAAGTTCTCGCAAAGGCAAGTAAGTAAGATTTATGTTCCGGCTACATTTCCCTTATCGCATTTCTCTTCCGACCTTCGAGCAAGAGACTGGAATCGCTGCGCTGTAGTGATTCGCGAAGTAAAAAGTCTGCGCAGCCGATAGGCCTATATATTCATAGATTCGATTTTTTTCACGACACAATCAAATTTGTCGATACGTGCGGTCGCTGTATGTCTTTATGTCCAGTGCATTGCAATGGAATTGGACAGATTATTCAATGAAAGGTGCCACGACATAACACGCGTGCAAAAACAGCAAAATCACTTGCATAAAGCGCACTTTGGTAATGCATATAAAGCGATATACAGGTGGCCCCAAAAAAAACTAAGTGCTTATCAAATTAGCAACATCGTATTAAAGCGTGTTAAAGCCTGCAAACGAGATTAGTTTTGTTCGTCAAATTAGAGTGCAAAAAAGTACTAAAATATAATCATTGTATTAAATTTTTATGCGTGACGTAATACGTGACATCAAATAATATGCGTATGCCGTTAAGCTGCGATATGGGAAACATAAGTTAAAATGACGTCAGCTCTCACTCTTGCATCAGTTCTCCTTGGCAAGCTATTCATCTACTCTAGACAGTCTTTTATATAGATATTCATGAACAAATTTGGTCCATCCTTTATCTTTTCTAGGGTTTTTGGTTAAAATTTTATTATTTACACTTATTTTGCCAACATCGAAGTTTTAGGCACAGTAATTGATATCGTCACATATTACACCACGCCTAGAATATTTAATACCAACCTATAATATTCTAGTGCTCCTTTTACACTCAAACTTCACGAAGAAATGTAACCTCATTGCCAGGTTTAAGTACGATTTAGTGATAATTCGGTATAGGGGTTCAGTTCTTTCGGGCCACCCCGTAGCCTATCGCATCAATTACAAAGAGTGATCGAGGCACAGTATTACTGGTGATCCACTGGGGCTGGATCTGAGGTCGATATCACGACGAGCAGACTTTTTGGCGTGTCAAGCGTGACCGATCTTTGGACGACAGGATAACTGAAATAAATGGTTTTGTACGCCAGACCAAGTGCGTGAGATTATGCATATGCCCTCTCTGCCAGTACGACGGGGAAGCGAACAGGGATGGAGGAGTATAGGGACAGTTCCCAAACGCTTCGGGACTCGGGGGTCGGTTATGAATTTCGCGTAAATCCGAGATAAAAGTCGCAAAGACTGACGAGACATCCTGTGCAGAGAATGTATGCGCTTTTTCCTGATACGTCCCGCGTGAATACATGGCTTGCGTATATACAAGCACATCTTTTATCTTCTCGGCATCTTGTTATCTCATCTGTGTTTGTTGTTGTTGTTGTCGTCGTCATAAACTTTATTTCACCATTACATGGTAACACAAAATACAAAAAGTATCGCGTCTATATACAAAGACATTTCTTACGCACAAACATGAAAACACTTAAAGTCCATTAACACCCAAAACATTACCAGGCGCTTTGAACCAACTACAGTGTTAGTGTATTCACAGAAATAGTAATCCTGTTTGTCAATCCATTATTAATTCACTGAAAATGTCTGTTTATCAATCAGTCAATCGGTACTTCTTTAGAGTGGCATAAGTATCAGGACAACTGCAAGGTCCACTAAATTTGCTAACGGCAGAAAGATCGCCGTAACAGAAAGTTAACGTTATCAGTTGAGTCGACTGATGATATGAAACGACGTTATCAGGCAGCGCATTCCAGATCGTGTTACGGTTGCAAAAAGAGCAACGATATTAACCAGTTCAAAGAAGTCGCCCATCAGCAAACAATCGAGCAGTTAACGAGCTTGAAGTCGGTAAAAGCGTTTTCGTGTAATGTGCGGGAGACGGACCATGGCCGTGGACGGACGCCCGCACAAGCAGCGAATAAGTGGCGCCCGCGCACGAATAAAAGCCAACAATCATCGTGAGATGACGACGGACAACTGACGCCTGTCCGCTCGGAGTTGATTGATCACCGCCGAGTCGACAGCACGCATATCGCGAGCGCGCGTAGCACTCGTTCCACAGTCCGGCGGCCTCCATGATTTCGCAGGTCTTCGACCCGCGCCCGACATCCGCTCCTATTTAGACTCGTTTTCCAAGCAGCCTGCCATAAACCCGGTCCGGGTGCGGCGGCGCACGAGCGGTCACAGAATATCACAGTGAACTACATCGAAACAGCAAGTGCGCCGGACACGACACCAGGCCTGGCCACTGACGTAGCCAGGCATGGGCTGTGGCCAAGTTGGGGGTCTTAAGCCCCCCCCCCAAAAAAAAAAC
>Ga0056116_1001124_pt1 | contig 10146 bp, 7 predicted proteins | sample WorMetOlspDAHAB2_FD_67352 | JGI IMG/M metagenome (GOLD analysis project Ga0056116, IMG submission 67352) | Marine gutless worms symbiont microbial communities from Max Planck institute for Marine Microbiology, Germany - Olavius sp. DAHAB.2 ...
TGTAGGCCTACATGTATACTATAAAATATCAATATTGGAACTGCACAATACATTACAATTAACATTTTGACACTATCATCATGTCATTAATATGTCAAAAGCGTATCGCCGTTAGTATGGAAGTAACTGAAAATATATTCTCAGTTTGGCTTTCCATACGGCTTACTCCTCCATTTTCCACCCTTGCGATCTGCTCCCGCATTTTCCACTCCCGCACTTTCAGTCGCCCCCCGAGGACCAGCCCATGGTTGCTAGAGATTAGAGAGAAGTTTACTTCCTGTTCTGTGTTGATGTTACGCATGCTATTATGCTAGTTGGTTGTTGAACTTGTTGCATTAATACTTGAATGTTTAGTGCAAATTGGCGACTTCAGTGCGTGAATTTGACCAAAGACACTAATCAGTAATATGTAAGTGTTTTGTTTGTGATCGTTTTCTCTTCCGGATTCCCACCAGATATCAATGTTTTTTCCAAGGCACGGTTCAAATCGGCGATCTGATTGTTAGGTAGTTTAATAACTCACTGGACGAGGACAGTAGGTGTAAACTGCCTAGGCCTCTAGGGGCTTACAGGACAACTCGCCGACAAATCAACTCGCGGTCAGTCAAGTCGCGGAATGGATAACTGACGTACTGGTCAACTCGCCGACAACGAATTTTAAAAAACATGGAATTACTATGGTTATGCCTTAAACCCGGCTCGGCCCTGTAGCCACAAAGGCGGCCCGGCCCAGCCTAAAAACCGGCCCGGCCAGGAAGACGTGCTTAGGCTGTTTGTTATGCCTCATCCCTAATTAATTTGCATTTTGTAGGCGTATAATTAATAGTGTAAATATTTAATTAATTTGTTTGTTTCATTTGCATTATATTTGTTTATTTGGGTATCAGTCTAGTTTAGGTGCGCCACCTCAGATCTGATGCTTATTCAGCAGAACAAGTTCTGCTGAATAAGCGACAGATTTGAGGTGGCACACCTAAACTAGACTGTTACCTTTATTTGGATATTAATGAGTTTGAATGCCCACTTGGTGTGTTGAGTGTGCCAATGTATGCATGTCATTGCGTTCTGTCAGTGATGAAATAAACTGCATTTATGTAATAGTGCATTCTTTATTCGAAGTCTTATTTTGCACACAACCATTTCTGACCCCTAGCGGTGGGTTGTGGTAGTTATTGTGTTTGACATTGGTGATTACATGTGAAGGGAAGTGAATGGAAGGTAGGGAAGGGGAGGAGTAGGGGCCTACTTCTAAAGGACTGGATAGGAAGGGGACGGAAATGGGAAGGGACATGAACGGAGGAGAGGGAGAAGAAAGGAAGGGGAGCAACCTGCCCTAACAATAAAAATCGTTCCCGCGCCCCTGGCCAGTAAGCATCAGCTTGGCCGCCCGGTTAAAATGTTACATCATGGCCGCTAATGGGATTTGCCATAAGGCATACGCAGTCAAGGCGCAAATTCCAAAGCCAAAACCAAAGCTATCAGTGCTAAGGCAAGGTGGCCAACTTGCCAAGGCCAACGACATCCTCCAAGGCTTTTGCTTTCAATACCAAGGTAACGTTTCATAATATGCCTAGAAGCAAAGCATGTAAAAGGTTATTTTGCTATGTTGTAAAATGACATGCATTTGCCTGAAACTGCATTAGACTAACATCTTTACGACTATGCATTATGAGTTGAAAGGCAGGCATGAAGTCTGTTTGAAGGCAAAAATTAGGCTGACGGGTTTAATTGTCAATAGCAATGCCAAGAACTTGAATTCCAAGGCTCGGACCACAGAGTCTAAAAAGTTTTAGACTCTCTTCCCTTGCCAAGTCTAAAGACTATGAGGTGTCCATAGTCCACGTTGTAGACCTCGTTTTGCACTGTACTGTACGTACTACATCTAAACTTGTGCTGATGTGCCGTTAAGCAACTACTCACTCACTACAACTAGGGGCCCGTTGCAGGTCAAGTCAACATGCACTCGACTTACCATATCTGGTGCTTCTGAAACCCAAAAAGCCACCCCCGGCTTCCTCTTAACATACGAATTTGAAAGCTGTACACCGCACACCACGAAAGGATGACATAGACCGAAATAATAAATTAACAAAATCATAATCATTAGCAAAGACCAGACTATAGTGCACCACTCCATCCATCACGTGGCGCTAGCGTCAATGAATAATGAGTGTGTTCAAAATGAGACTTCTTATGAAACCACTAATTATATTGTTTTTTGCCTTTGTGCAACCTTACTCCTTTTGAACTCCCTGTCGTATACTCAGTTCAAAGGCACAGCGCGGTTGCATCACGCCAGGCCGGGCCGTATTTGAGGCAACTGGACCCTTGCAGATGACTGCGGCCCGGCTGAGCCGGGCCGGTATAATTAGGCTGTGGCGGCCAGGTTTTTCTGGGCTGGGCCGTGTTTAAGGCAGAACCAATTACTATACGATATTTGTACATTATACTTAACCCTAACCCTAACTCTAACCCCATCGAATACTGGCAGCGTATAAACAGAGTAATCTGTCCGACATAACACTTAGAGCTATTATATACTTAAAATTTTTTATCAAACATTTTGGCGAGTTGACTAGTCCGCGAGTTGACCAGTCTGCGACTTGACTGACTGTGAGTTGGGTTTGTCGGCGAGTTGTCCTGTTACCCTCTAGGGTCATTGAACAGGACTGTCCAAGAAGACAGTAATACTGACAGAACACTGAATAATTTTGCAGCCTTGCCAAATTCCTCTTGAAGCAGTTAAGAGATGCTACACAGTTTGGTTGTCAAAACAATTCCATAACGAACCCACTCTCTCAGAAAAAGTGCAGCATCAGATCCAGACGACATTGTTTCTTCCGCAGCTTCAAGGAGTGACTCCGGAAAGACTATCATATTGGTACTGCACAATTCGCAACTTCGGTAACAGGACAACTCACCGACAAACCAACTTGCGGTCAGTCAAGTCGCGGACTAGTCAACTCGCCGAAATGTTTGATTTAAAATTTCGAGTATATAATTATTCAGTGTTCTGTCAGTATTCGATAGGGTTAGAGTTAGGGTTAGGGTTAGGTTTAATGTACAAAGAAAGTATAGTAATACCATGTTTTTTTAAAAAGTCGTTGTCGGCGAGTTGACCAGTCCGCGAGTTATCCAGTCCGTGACTTGACTGACCGCAAGTTGGTTTGTCGGCGAATTTTCCTGTAAGCGCAACTTCTACTGAATAAGCAACAATGGATCTGGGGTGGCGTCTATATCCACTGACATTTTTCGAGCAGTACCGATATGGTAGTCTTGCTGTGACTTCTAGTACGACCACTGTTATCCAGTTCAAAAAGAGATGTGAAATCCGTAGTTTCAGAATGTCCAAACGATCAGCATGCGCCAATTGCTTTAATTCTGGTATCGTGCGGAACTCATTCCAATAACTCTTTATGTTTAACATAGTGGAACAATAGTGGACCCAATATAAACAGAGTACTATCAGCAGCCAGGTAGACATGGTGCCATTGAAGCACACTCTCTGCATCCTGTTAGTCAGCCACTGCGGCACTTTATCTGAAATACCACGAGCAGCCAATTTAAAGACAATCTCCAGTATGCAACCTTGTCAAACGCTTTTGCAAAATCTAGGAAAATGGCATCTACTGGCACACCAGAATCCAAGCAACCAGAGACTACAAAAATGTTAACAATAATCTACTTAAACAGCTTACAGATCTGGCTAGTAAGGCTAACAGGATGATAATTATCAATCACATTCCTATTACCCTTTTGAATTCATTACTTCCAGTCATCTGGGACAATACTCCGCATCAAAACTGTGCAGTGCGTGAAATTACTGAATTTGACTGCATGATGTTGACGAGTAACGACAGTGAATTGCGTTTTGCACATGTGAGAAAACAAAGAAAAACCATGAAGTTGTTGATTTGATTTTTCTTATAAAAAAGGATAAATTAACTGAGTCTGTATACTTGTCGACTGTAAAAAATTGATTAAGCCAGATACCTGGTATAATAATTGTATAATATACTGTCACAGATTAATACAACAAAAAACAGCAAATATAAGCATAAAAACTGCACAGTTTAAACAATGTTTAAGGATGACTCAGGCTACTTGCTGCAACTGAAAGAGCAAAAAATTAAAGATGGTGATATTACTTTTGCAGCAGATCACCGTAACATCTGATCTGAAGTAATAATATCACTTGAACTTTTTACATTTATACTAAGAGTAAGATGCTTCACAGCATGGCAGTTGGCAACCTGCCTCTCATCTCTAGGTCATTGGTTAATGTTTTGTGTGTCTGGTGATACATATTTTACATGCTATAGTTAGAGATCGACAACAGGACAACGCCCTGTGTGTGTGTGTGTGTGTGTGTGCAAGTGTGTGTTTTAATAGATCAGCTTTCGGTTTTAGGCCTTGTAGTTCTGGTTGCATATAGTTGAAATTATAGGCATGGCAGTGCATATGTCCTGGTCACCTCACGCATACGAGGTATTGTGCGTTACAGCTACGTGGGCACCATCATATTACGTCGTCTGAACTGCAATATTTACTCCGATGAACTGGTTGGTGTAGACTGACTGGTCGGGAGGGGGGAGAAGGAATTGATCTGCGCAGACGATTGGTGACGGTCCCAGAAGTGCGTCTGGCCCCCTGATCGAAGCAGGCGAATGCGCTGCGCCACCGCCGCTCGTGACGCTGTACGTCACAGCCATTCCCGGTGCGGACGCATGAATCTTGTCTGGCTTGCTCGCCCAAATGCTAGATTCGTTTGTACCGGTAGAACCACGGCGACGCCTGCTGCCTCCGCCGCCGCAGCGCCCCCTGGCGGGCCAGCGGGCGGGAGGGACGTACGTGCGGCGGGCTGGCGACCTGGTTGCTGGAGCGTTTTTTGTCGGTCGGTCGATGGGCTGGCTTTCGGTCGGGAAGGCAGCGCGGCGCGGCGGTCGCTGGCCTGGTTAGCGTGGTGCGGCGGCGGCGGCGCTCACGCGGCTCGTCTCGTCAGTTCGATGCCTGTCTCTCTCTTACGTAATCTACTCTGCGTCTTTTGACATGCGAGCGTCGATGCGACAGTATCGTCGGTAATTGAGTCGTCGGATTCAGCGTCAATCTTGCCTTGTCTTAGGTAAATGAACAGCGCTTATGAACTAACTACGCACTGCAAACACACAGACACTTGTTTCTTTTTATGAGTCTAGCTCAGAGTGAAACACAATTTGTGTGCTTTTCACGGTATGCTCGATTCGAAAACAAGAGAAAAAAAATACAAAACTGCGACGAAGGTTCTGCGACGCCAGTTGACCAGTTTCGGGGTCAAAACGTGAAGGTCACGTGACGATTGGATTTGGATCGGAAGATGTGCTGTAATTTTGAGCGGGAGTCACGTAGGCTTTATATTGAATGGCTGGCTGACTTATATTCACGTCCTTATTGCGAATTGACACACAGGCACTGCCTAATTCCCGGTTGGTGTGATAAAACGTATTTGGCCTCATTAATTCCAGGAGGGTCGACGGATTGAATTTGATAGAACGAGAGCCGCGTATCGTGTCGACGAAACCGCAGCGGCTGTACACGCTTTTTAACCTGATAAGGCTGATATCGCCCGAGTCCTTGAGGCTTTGTTGCTGATTTCCAGGCTTTGCTTTTGAAAGCAGAGCCTGTCTGTTATTGTTTTGATGGTGAGTGAATTAGTTTTGTTTCTTGCAGTCTTAATTCCAGAATTCAGTGCGGCTTCGTCAGAATGTCATATTAGCTGTGAGCAATTACTGTTTATTGTTAATTTCGAGCTGGGCGCTTTTTCTGATAAATGGCGTATTACTGAAATAATTTCAGTATTCCTGAATTTTGGCATCTAAAATTTAAGCGTTGTATGACATTACCTAAAACACGATCAAGTCCTGCTGTGTCGATTCCTTTCGGGTGCATGCGTGTCTTCTCGGACGGGGATGACCGCTGTACTGTAGCAACACTTTCTACTGTCGTTGGACCAGCTTGAACACACAACTCAAACTCACAAGCTCAGACTGTATCAGTATCAGTGATTTTGCAATGTATAACGGCGTGACTGCGAGCGCACTGCAGCTGCATATAATGCTGTCACTCTTATCGTGGAGTTAACCTACAGTTGGATGCTTCTAACCTGACGCTGCTTGAATGTGCTTGGGTGCCACTCTACTAGTGAAGTCAGATGCGATCATGTAGCTACGTTGTCAGGTGTTCGTTTCAGTATAAAAACAGCTGCATTCGTTGTGCGTGCATGACTCGTTTTGCTGGTGATGTCATTGCAGCGGCGGCACTGGCTAATAGCCGGAAGTGCAGTCGCCTGTTTAGAAACGATCGAAACCGAGTTGATCGTCTTCGTGTGCATGTTGGATTTCAGTTTAGACGATGATTTCGGCTATTAATGTCGACTCGCAACGACGCGATGATGACTGATGTTCACTGATGCGCATGCATGTGAGCCGCGCGTGTCGTCAGCGTTGATGTGCTCTGCAAATTACAGTTGCGTCGTCGTGTTTTTGTTGAAGCTGTATCCTGCATGTTCTTCGTCGCGTCGAGTTGCTTCGTGTCTGGTTTCGTTCTTGCCAGAATCTGATGCAAAGCGACGTTTCGGGTGCTTCGATTCACTGCTACGTCATGGAAACCTGTGATGCGCGACTTGTTTGCGCCTTAAATGCAGTTCACTTGCTAATGAATTTTGTAAGAACTTGGTAAGCACGATAGTGTTTTAAAATAATAATAATACGTGTTAATGCTGCGTTGATGCGTCCGTAGCCAGTACAACTGCATGCGGAATTGGAGTGACTTGTTTTGCAGCGTTCTTCTGAGTCTTTTGCTGCTGCTTGTCGGATGACTGTCGCTTCTGGAGCTCAGACGAGTCACGCGTCGAAGATGACGCTGCAGCAGAGACCGTGCAGCGTTTGAGCCACATGACGAACGTTGCTGGTGCATGGTTCTATGATAGCGAGTGAATGTCAGAAGTTGTGTTGGTGCAAGATGACGCTGATTGATGCAGACAGAGGCAGCTGGCGACCGATTCAGTTGTTTTTGATGCTCCTGTCATAGTACACCATGTTGACAGTGAGTGAGTGAGTGAGTGAGTAAAGTTTAACGCCCCACCCGACACAATATATAGGTCATTTCGGAGGCAGAGCCATGTTGACAGCTTACTCAGTGTATTTGAATCGGGCCAAACATTTACGAGTTGACTACTGTTCTGTACGTCAGCCATCTTCTTTTTATCATTTCTCAGCCTTAGAGCTTATCATCCCGTAGAGGGTAAAAGGTTGAGTGGACCCAGGCACCACTGTGCGTGGTACGCCGCAGCACGTTCCCAGTACGTTCATGTGACGCGCTGTACCAACTTTGAAGGCTGTAATTCACAATGGATGCCGTAAATAGCGTTAACCATGAAGTTAGCCCTCAACTTTTGCACAGTTAGATTCCATGGATATCTGTCGTGATGCAGTGAGTTGTGGGGCGTATTAGACTAGACACATCGTAGTAATAAAGTCATGCTTATGTTGGTGTTGGTATACGCTTTATTCGCTTATAGTTGGCGGCGTGCGAGGCTCAGTGGTTAGGAGATCGGTCTTTGGCTGGCGGACTTTCCCTGATCTACGCCTGACCTATGGTTGACATGTTACCACCTTGTGGGTAAAGTGTCCGCTGTAGGTCAATTAACCAGGCCAACTCAGCCTTCCATCCCTTCTGGGTCGGTAAATGAGTAGTAATCCATGAGTAGTAATACATGGATTACGAGGGTGGAGACCATTAAACGGAAGACCAGGGCTGCGTATGGCTGTTAGCTGCAGGTCAGGTCCCGTCAGCGCAGGCCTAGCCTACGGCCTATAGGCTGTACACTCATCACTCTGTCTGTGACATGCATAGCGTATTAGAGATGTTTTCAGGATGATATGCTATACAAATTCACTCACTTACTCACTTACTTACTTCTGCGTCGGCATCTGCAGATGCAATGCTGCATGTGTTCGTCATGCGTTCTAAAGACGTTACAACGCATCATAACGTTGTTATCGTGTGACACTTTTGCCGGTTGTACTTTCACACGTATCGCCGAGCATTCGTTTCCACACGCTGTCTGCTTTCAGTTGCACCGTGTCGCTGATGCCTTTTTCGTTTCGGAGCTGACAGTTTTTTCCGTGCGACTGCGAGGCGTAACGTATATGCGTCGAGTCGGCGCACAGAATCGACTTGACATAATATGGCCGATGCATGTATGTCGCGCAGTGCGTTTTGCCCCGCCATCCGTCGCTTAGTAAAACATGGAACGGAAAGTGCGTTATGTCGTCATTGAGACGTGAGATAGCAAGGTCACTACTCTTCGCGAATGTTTCAGTGGATTGTGGGCCCGTAACAGGTGTGATTGCAAGCAAGCATATACCTGTTCATTTCGGTACAAGGCGAGAGTCCGATTACAGACTGCTATAGTTATGTCGCATTGGCTGTTGCATTTGGCGAATGACCGATCAGATAAAGCACTCTATATATATCACATGCACTCACTGCTGGTGGGGAGGAGAGAAGTTGATAGTAACTGATTACATAGTTGTGCAACGGCCTCGCCGTTTCAAATAAGCCGTGCTGTACTCGAGAATTGAATCCGGTCACTTGTGCGCACTGTAGCCCAAGTGTCACCGATGTACAGCGTCCGTCATTCATATCACGTGACATCATTTTGCTGTGCCACTGAACTGACTGAAGACTCTATAAACGAGTTGTTTTCTGTGCTTTTAGTGCTGTTTAAACGAGAGAAAAAAATTTTGATCACGCAGGTGACATTGTCACCTGCGTGATCAAAATTTGTGTGGTCCGAAAAGCGCGACAGCACGTCACGACTTTTTCCTGTGCCAAAATACATGGGTTAGATAGCGTGTCGTGACGTGATGCAACAAGTGGCATTTAGGCTAAAATTGAGAAAGAGCTCATGACGCAACCGGATAACAAGGTGCACCGGAAAGTGGCCGTTAAAATGGTGTCTGTGTGTGTGTGTGTGTGTGTGTCCGATGAATTTCCTCATATTCAGAACTTGTATAGTTTAAAAATCTGAAAGCTAATGAGCTCAAAGGACAGTGACGTCATTCTGCAAAAGGTGAAAAGTCGATCGAGTCTGTTGCGTCACCTGCTGTGTAAATGGCACACAGTTCATTATAGGCAACCTCGTCTACGCCGGCGGTTTGTTGTCTGCTATGTTGTCTGCTACTGTTCAGCGACCACCCACGACGCTAATCAAAGCCGATTGCCTCGCTCTCGAGTTGAGACGCAGCCGATCCATACTGAGCCTACATTTCGTACCCCTGCGTGATTGTCTGTTCTTGTGTTATAAGCAGGGGTGCGTCCATCGCGCCATGGCCATCACGGTGTGGAGCATATATACAGTGTAGCACCATGTGTAATATGCAGTATATGTATGTGTAATATGTATATACAGGGTGTACACTCTGTCTCAAAAAACGCCCCTTTACATATTTGAATAACTCCGAAAAAATGAACTAATGTTAATAATTTTTGGTGTACAGAATCACGAGAAAATTTCACATCAGATTATCAGCAAGTCGTCCACCTCACCTAAATAATGTTGCCGCACTACCATGTGAAAAACAACTCATCTGATGCTGCTTGCCGGATATAGTCGACAATATACACAACACATCAACCGGCTCTTGTCAGAGCCACCCACTTATTACTGGGTAAGACTATTATAAATTCTGTTAATTGAACATTACAGGCAAGACATGCACACAGTAGATAGAGATGATATGGATACTTATTTCATTATGTACCGGTGAAGTAAAACATTTATATTATAATAACTGTTATACACTGCAAACATAGCCACTTTGCATTTCACAAGATAGTGCGGCAACATTATTCAGGCGAAGTGAGTAAGTTTACAATACTCTTATGTGAAAGTTTCTCATGATTCTGTACACCAAAAAATTATTAAAATCAGTCGGTTGATTTTTCACCGAGTTATTCAAAATATAAAAAGGGTGTTTGAGACACAGTGTTTATTAGCGATGTACCAGGTAGCCATTTTTAAAATCCGGCCAGAACCGCACCAGATATCGAACTAGAGAACTGCATGGGGACAGAGAGCGAACCCGATCCCCGCCCGTACCCGTC
>Ga0056116_1001125_pt1 | contig 10137 bp, 2 predicted proteins | sample WorMetOlspDAHAB2_FD_67352 | JGI IMG/M metagenome (GOLD analysis project Ga0056116, IMG submission 67352) | Marine gutless worms symbiont microbial communities from Max Planck institute for Marine Microbiology, Germany - Olavius sp. DAHAB.2 ...
ATTAACAACAGATTGTGCGCATCGGACAGGAACCAGTACCTCTTTACCTCTACGAACGGCAGGCAAAATACACCAGTCTGCCAACCGCCATTCTCGCTGCAAGTTCAGCTGCGAAGCTTGGAAAAATTTCCACACTTCTGTGATCCATGACCGAAGTGACGTTATCGCGGACGACTGGCGGCCTGACACTTCGTCAGTGAGTAAACGGTTATCGGCACCACGGAAGACATCGGGTGGCAACAACAACGGCAGCTGTTCGACAAACTCGGATATTGTCAGTTTTCTGCACAGATTTGCGTCGGAATTGACGTCAAGTTTCAGTGTCTCAAACGCCTCCTTATGCATAAACTGGTTTGGTATGTGAGGCAGAACGTTTGCAAATCGCGGTTCGTACGTAACAGAAGACTCGTCGAAGAACAGTAACTTCTTGTCGCTGGTGAGCAGAAGTGGCGTGCCGTTCAGTAGCCGTTTGTATTCGTTTACAAGCACGCAATATTTCAACAAGCTGACCAGGGTCTCGACGTCTTTAAACACGGTTTCAGCAATCGGTTTGCCGATGTCTTGTAAAAGAAGACATGGCGATTCATCCGCATTCTTCGTCGCGGCGAATTCGAGAAAATCTTCAGGACGAAGTTCTTTCACAGACACCCCTACAGCGTCGAAGCTTTCACAGATTTTCAGTGGGCAATCGAAAATTTTCAGCCCGCATTTAAGAAGTATACTCTTCACAGTATGATAAACGTCGTCAGTGGTCGTTTCCTTGGAACGAGTGTTTATTTCTGTCTGATGCAGCTGATTCCTGAGATTGTCAAAGTAGCCGTCACGCACACCGTGGTTGACTGGCTTCAGCCACGTGAACTGGTTGCTGCAGAAGCAGTACACCGGAAGCACAGTAGCGTCTTGCAGTCGCTGATAAACACTCATGCAAAGTTCGGCGACATACGAGTCATCGTTGGCGGACACAGGTGGAAACACAGAAAAGTATCTCGCGAGCACTTGTTCCTGTTGCCGATCGCTCTGCAGCATTTCCTCGGTTTCGCGGCGTCTCCGTTCAATCAGTTCACAGTACGCCGGAGCAACTGCGTTCTTCATTAGACACAAGTTCCAAGCCGATCTGCTGTCCTCGTTTCTTTTCGCCCAGAGATTTTGGCGCGCTTCGCAGTTGAGAAAGAAGTGTCCGTTGACACTGACCGGAATATGTAGCTGGGCGTCAGCCAAAGGTAGGAAACAGAACAGCTGACTTTGGTGGCGGGCGTTGCCAACACGGTTACTGGACGTCAGGTGCGCGACGCCGGCCCTGGGCATGAGATCAACGAGTCCTGATTCGAAGACCTTTCGAATGTTGTCCAGATCGTGCGAGCTGTCGAAGCCAACGCACTGAACAAGAAGCCAGTTATCAACGTGGCCGTCACTGTCTTCAGTCATCAGTTCGTAGCAACATGACTCCAACGTCGGGACGTTTAGCAGAGAAGGCGCTTCGACTTTCAACTGCTCTGCGACACGTTTCACGGCTTCCATAAACATTTTCCGTTTCCGTCTATCGTCCGCTGACATTTTCGCATTGACAGAAAAACAGACCGACGTAGCAGGGTTTTCTGTAGATCTGCTGATTGTCCTTAGGCTTATTTCTTCAACGAAATTCAAGAACAGCAGCGACTTGCACATGTCTCGACGAAAATCAGTAAACAGTTTTTGAATCTCCTCCGGAGTCACAACGTTCTGCGATATTTTCGACATTTTCGACATCTCTTCGTTTCTCAGCGGCAGTCTGAAGAAGCTTCCGCCGTTTCCTCCATATTCCGACAGTAAATAACCATCAAATATGTCCGAATATTTCGACTTAAGCTGCGCAATATTCTCCAGCCGTCTTCCTGGACTATGTTTTGACGCCCCGGGGACGTGGCTGCAATGCGGATCAAATACGCAAAGCACCTGTTCGCCGTTGACTGATGTCAGAAGCGTCGGCACGTCGGTGAGATGGTAAACACAGTTGAATCCGACGCCGAACTGACCAGTTTTCGTTGAATCCTTCCGCTTGCTGCCGATTCCCAAAGCCTGTATTCCTCGAAGGTCGTCCTCTGTGAATGGTCTGTCATTGTACACACACAACGCGGGACCCTGTAACGGCTTCCAGCTGTTGTCGAACACTCGGCTGTCCGAAAGCTGTCGCCCGTCGTTAATCAGGTGCAACTTTGTAGCACCGGCGTCGTCGGCATTCTGCAGCATTTCCTTCAGCACCGACTCGTCGCATCGATAGTCTCTGACAATGTTGTGCAGTCGAGTCGTCAGCTCTTCCTCTTGCCCGAAAGGAATGCCTAAGTCTCGGGAGTTCTGCATCACATACTCCTGTCTAATCGTTCTAATCCCGAGTTTTTTCGCAGCCTCCAGTGCAATCTTTTCGTGGCAGAAGTTTCCCTGTACGTCATTTTGGCTAATCCAGTCGCAGTTTATATTCATACACACTGTGTCGGCGGCGCATAGAACTGCAGAAGCATTTGGCACGTAGATATCGCAGGGTTCTGGCAGTTCCGAGCAGGATGCAAGGCAGCTGTTTACGACGGAAATGGCGACTTTCAGGTCGTCACGTGACAACGGTTTGTCTGCATTCTTGTCTTTCAAGCGTCGCAATACCGTAACATAATCATCGGCCGAAAATTTCTTATTCACTCCAATGGCCGACAGAAATCTGTCATAAGATCGAATCATCGAATATGGTGTTGCATACAAATAAGGCAAGAGCTCATCATGACCAACTGGCATGCTTCTGGCGCAGTATTCTGGATACATAAGAACATCTTTCGTGTGCACTAAAATGCAGCGCCTCTGGTGAAGTTCCTGGATGAGCTCAGGCTCAATATTGTTTTCCTCCTTAAAGCGTTCATCGAAGTATGTGTAAATGTCTCTGCAGAAATCTCTGATCTTTAACTGCGACGTGGCACTCTGTTTCCGATGTTTGTTGACGTCAGAAAACAGACTGATTATGCAATCGAGCTGCCGTAAAACGGTTTGCTCACTGATCGGTTTTACCACGAGACCTAGTTTCTGTTTTAGTTTGTCTTTATGCAACAAAAATGCGCCTTCTTCGTCGACAATCGGAAACGAGCAACACACCAAGGATGTGGCATTCGGTAGATATGCCTCACTGCATGATATGTAAGGTCCAACCTCGTCACCTTTCCATGGCAGCAGAAATCCTCTGTCCTTATGCTTGACTGGAAGAATTTGTTCTTCGCAGATTTTGCGAATGTACTCTTCGTCGTCTGGCGATGAACGCTCAACACTGCTGTTCACGCACTGCATAAAAATTTGCATTCTTCGTGAAACGAGTTTTCGTTTCTGAGTCACAACGGAACTCCTATCGGCCAGCTCTTTCCACGAGAGTCGGTCGCCTTTCATGCCAACGTCCACAAGTTTGGAGTATACCTCATGCCGTGTGTGTCCTTGCAGACAGTTTTCCGAAAAGAGTGGAAATCGGCTGTCTTCTTCGTCGTACAGTATTGCAATGTCAGCATCTGGATGGACCAGATCCAACGGGTTTCGGAGTATCCCGTTTGGACGAATAGGCACGCAGTCGAAACCGCGCAGTAACTCGCGAACTTCTTCGTCAAACAACGCCGACACTATCAACTGCTCGCGTAGCGTGCGATCAGCCGTCGCGATATTCGGCAGAAAGTATTGCGAGTAAAAGTTGACTTTGTCGACTATCTGATTACTTACGTTGCTCTTTGCCGACGTCAGTAAGATTGACTCGAGCACCGCCGTCGGCAAATCGAAAACTTCGAAGTCTGGAGTTTTCAACTGACTGAATGCCCGCTGTGCTTGTTCTCCCGCCACAGTCTTTCTGAACCCAACATCAAGCATTTTGCACTTTGCCAGAGGTACACAACGGTCTTCGATCCGACACACGTCCGGTCCGTGATCATCACTAATATCGTGATAAAGACGGTCGACAAGCCGGGACATGACATCGTCTTTGGTCGAGGCGTTGTACAGCGGCCATACGTCGAACGGGTCTGTGGTCGGGCACAGTTGCAGCACATCTTCGAGAAGAATCGCATACGACGACTTCACGGCGTCCGTGATCAAAAGTTCGTTCCACGTTGCGTCTTCGTTCGACTTCTGATCAGCAGCTTTCTTTGCCACGTGTTGTCGACTGGAGTCGATAGCAAAATATCCGTTGATGTGAACCGGCAGACCAGACGGACTCGTCAGCGGAAGCGGAAGAAAACAGAACACGATTCCGCCCCGGAAGCTGTCGGCACTGTGACACACATTCACCGCTTCGAAATCATCATTTCCTTGTTTTTTCAGTTTACATGCAACTCCGCCCAGCGGTATTCTGTCTCGCCTCTCCCGGGCAACGGTCAACGACTGCTCGCGACCTAAACATGTCGACATCAACCAGTAAGTCACATGAGAATCTTTCTCGATTCCGAACATCTCTGGTGCGCGTTGCTGATAGTCAACCGACATTTGCAGCAGATACGAAAACTGTACAGTACTGGTGTCAGCGTTGTTTTGTTCCATCAGCCTACTTGCGTGTTCCAGAACCGAAAACTGTCTTTCTTCTTCGTCATCCACTGGCGAACGAAGCACTCTCTCGATGCTCTTCGTCACAGAAAAAAGCTCGTACACGTCGTGCGATGATCTACCATCTGAACTGAGGTGGAACACCGATACTTTGGTCACGTTCTGAGTGAACAACAGCAAATAGTCGGATGCGTCTCTCAACATGTTCAGCAATGTCAGCATTTCGTGTCGACTGTAGTGTTTGTCGGACAGTTTACTGACACTGCTCTGGGCTACTGTTCGAAGAGCTAATCTGAACAGAGTTCCTCTGTAGTCTGTCAGCGCCTCCTGGCCAGTCAAGTGGCATCCGAAAACGCCATTAAACGGTTCGAACTGGTCAGAAAAATAAATAAGCCAGTTACCGCCGGTCTTCAAGTCAAGCTTAATTCCGGGTTTGTCGCGCGCTGCTTTGCCAAGATATGTCGTGTGCGGATCGAGGTAGACAAGGTAATTGCGGCTGACTAACGCTGGAACGTCCGTGAGATTGTACACGGCGTTGAAGCCGAGTCCGAACTGGCCGATCTTGTCCGCGAGACGCTGCTTTGTGCCGGCGTTTAGCTTCACGAGGTTGTCGAAATCGGCGTCTCTGAACGTCGCGTCGTTGTAAACCCACAACGCCGGTCCCTGGACACCTTTCATCCCCGGATCAATGAGATTAACCAGTGCGTGACTGTTTTCCCGTTCGTCGTACAGCAACTTCACTTCCGTCGCAACGGCGTCGTCGGCGTTCTGAATCAGCTCCTTTATCACCGATAACCCGTCCGTGTAATCTCGCTCCAACAAAGTCCGTATTCGCGTCGTAAGTTCCTCGGTTTGTCCGTAGGCCGAAGACACCATATCAATTGCGAGCTCTTGTGCGTTCAGCTTGCGGCTGGCGATACTGCGAATGTTCAGACGAGTGGCGGTGATGGTCGGTATAAGACGGTGTATGAAGTGAATATCGTCATCCGGCGCGCTCATCTTCTCGTACTGATCTGGATCGCAGTACGTACACTCGTCAATTGGCCTCAGATGCAATCTCTCCTCACCAGCGTCAACCGGCACCAGCAGACTGTCTCGAACTTCGATCAACCTGGCGTCGTCAAAACGGGCGACTTCGTTCAGAATATCAACCATCATTTTCAAGTCTCTCTTGACGAAGTCGGCGGAACGTGCCCGGCCGTCGTGCAAAGCGGCGATGCTGTTTACTACGTCGAGCAAGCAACAGCTCTCCCGAACGCCAACGCAGTTCCACAGGTTCTCAAACTGCGTCAGTTCGTCGCACAGGACATAAACGTGCGGCCGTAAGTCTGCAAACGGGTTTCGCCTGACCACATGCTGTACTTGCGCAAAGCCGTTTCCGTGGAAGATCCACTCCCGGTTTTCCAAACGATCGCGCAAGGCAATCACGCTTTCCAGACGCCCGTTTAAGTAGCCGTAGATTTCGCGAAGTATGTCCACAAATTCCGCCTTCGAATCACGAGTGTAGTCAGCCGACACATTCAGAAGATGCGAGACAACGCTTTCCGCGTCTGGGTCACAATTCCATTTGAATGTTTGTGCCAGTTTTGGAATACGTATAGTGTCAATAATAAGCTTAACAGAACCAATCAGACGATGGTGTTCTGCTGACGTAACCTTATCCGGCCGCGAAAGCGCAATTTCATAGTCATCACTGCAGAGGCGAAGTGCTTGTGGGTACTGGTTTTCCCTGCACCTCATGAATGGCACCCAAGGATACGCTTCCAGTGCTTCGAGCAAACGACCATCAGAACCGTTTGGAACCGCTTCAACTAACAGATGCGAGTGCTGCTCCAGAAAATGAAGGAGTGCTACGGCGAGTTGAACGGAAGCAGACGAGCCGCGATCTAACGCTCGTATAACTCCGTAGACATCCGCTGCGGTGACCGAGTCCTGCCCTTTCAGTCCAACATCCCGAAGGACACTTGCGTACTGGGAGGCGAACACGCCGACCGGAAAAACGTCTTGTCCACGGAATATGGTTGTCAGAACTGAATCATCTGGATCAAACAGATCACTCGGGGTGACAAGATAGCCACTCATGCGTGCAACAAACCTCACTTCTTTGACCCTCGACACAAAACCCGCGCCACTTCGACTTAAAGCTCGCCAGTCTTCGCATACGAACTTCATTATGTCTTCGACTTCCTGGTCGGAATAACGACCGTTGTTAATGGCCGGAAACGCAAACCTTGTCAGACAGTCGGGAACGCTCAACACTTGTACGTTCATTGCAGGCAGTAATTGGTGAAGAATGTCTCCGCTGGCATCCATCACAGCTTCGGGGTATCTGAACGGCAAGCTATGACCAGCTACTCTGACTTCGTTCAGGCTTACCATCCGACTGCCGTTCGGGTCAGAAATAGTCGGCAGCGTTGAAAACATTGGCAAAACACGTAGAATGTTGCGTCCCGCAGAAATAACACCCGGTTTGGCAACTGCTGCCGACAGTACAAACTCTCGGAATGACGCTTTGTAACTGACGCTCAAAGTGGAAAATGACCTCACCACCTCGTGGACTTCGGCTTGCGATAATGCAGTCAGAACTCCTTCAGCATCAGGACGAAGAATAAACCTTCCCCAGACGTCTGGACGGTTGCATACTGACCGCATCATTTCTTCGACCACCCGCACTCCAAGACGGCCACACATCTCTCTCATATCATCCGGCAGAGTGCAGTCATTGTATCCGAGAACGACGACTGCCTTGCTGCTGTCAAGTGGTAGGAGGTTTCCGCTGCCGTTCGGCAGAAGGTGAAGACCTTCGAATGGAGACAGACTGTCGGGAAACCAGCGCGCCAAATACTGCCAAAACTCTTCGATCCACTGTTCGGGCAGGTGGTCGCGATAAGCGAATTCGTCGTGGGCGAGTAACTGCAACGAGTGCGGAAACAAATTGCGGCACAGCTCCGCCACCGCGTCGCAGTTCAAGTGTCTCAACTGAGTAACGTCTACAACATACACACAAACCTGACTACCCAGTATTTCATAACATGTAAAAAAAGTAAACCCAGCAAAGAGAGTGGCCTAAGGCTCAGGGTGTGGTGGCGCACATCTCCGTTCCTCGGCCTTGAGCCAGCAGGGCACCTACACTCCAACAAATATCCAAAACACTCTATGACGTGGGCGGCAGGCCACACCTCTCCCACGATATATGCTGTTTGCATCCGAAACCCACGCACCAAATTGACCAAATTGGTCATTTACTGACCCCAGAGGGATGGAAGGTTGAGCTGACCTAGTTGGCTGACTGACAGCGGGTGCCGTACTTACAGAGTGGTCGCCCATCCAGCTGTGAGTCAGACACAGAAGAGGGAAAGATTGCCGGTAGAGACTCCAGACCAGCGTTTAAACCATTATACCACGCCATCAACCATTCCATAATCGGACCGATGATAATTTTATGCACTTTAAATGTCAGCACGTTGCCATTGCTATTACGAAGCGTTCAAACTTAAAGACATTTGCCTGAAGTCTATTATTCCAGCGTAATATTACGCGACAGGTAAACGACAGGTGGAACCTTAACATCATAATTTCATGAACATCATTGTCCGCATACATGTATACACCGTGTACTAAAAAATAACTCTGTAACCTATGGCGGAATCTTGGTGAAATTTTAAAAGGGTACAGGTAAGGTTCTTTCATACAGCGCCACATTGCCGCACATGCCGCCTCAGCGGCGCTGTCGTCACATACAGAGCCGGCATACAGCCTAGGCTGTAGCTCAAGTCCACAGTCACGGACTTTTGCCTTCAGCCATACAGCCACAGGTAGCCATATTGTGCCGTTTTAATATTCACCACCTGCGTAACCCATGTAAATGCGTAAATTATTCCTCATTTTCCGACCCCGATGGGATATCTAGCTGACCCATAGCAGAAATGCAGTTTATCCATATAGTGGTCACCTGTCAACCACTGATCGGGCGCAGAGCAAGGAAAGTCCGCTGGCCAAAGACTGACATCCTAACCACTGAGCTATGCCACCAACGGCACAGATAACAAGCGTAACATGCGTAACAGCATACCAGTGTCGGCTATTTTCCTGCAAATGACGACGACATCGTTTCTGACAAAAAGGTGATCCAGACCGGGTAGCAGCGATCTTGGGTGGTCCGGAGAGTCGACATAAATGAAGCTGTCGTCGCTTAGGCCTGTAAACTCGATCCATGATCCGTCAGCCAGCGCAAGCAGTCTGGTGCCGAGAATGTGCGACATGTCTTCCAGGCTGTCGGTCAAGTACTGCAGCAGAACGGTCCTGTCTTCGTCCGTCAGAGACAGCGCGCCGTCGGAGTTGCGAAGGGCGACGCACACGTGGGGAGGGGTTACGCGAGCGGCGGTCGGGCCAAGCTGCGACAGGACAAAACCGGGAACAGACACCAGGTTTGTGCCGACTTGACGCAGTAGCAGCCGAACGAGCTTCGTAACTGGCGACTCATCTTCAGCGTCGTCGAAGAAGACCTCACCGGCGGTCAGAAACTGGCCGCCATGCACCGGACTGTAGAACACCGGCAGCCGGTGGAGTTTGTCGAGGAATGCTGACGCAAGCGGCTTCCACGGATGGTGCACCGCATCCAGCTGCGGAATCGCCGTAAAGATGGCGTCGCGCCGGACCGCCAAATCACCCACATCACGAGCGAGATAAAGGACCAGGTTGACCAGCGCTTTGGGAAGGAGCCGGGCAACGAGATGCTCGTTCCAGAGGAGGTCGTCTCGGTCGGTGATCGCCTCTTGCAGCTGCTCGCCGGTCCTCTCCTTGAGGTGGCGACGGTTGGAATCGACGGCGAAGTAGCCGTGAACGTGCACGCGGAGCCCGGTCGGACTTTCCGTTTCCAGCGGCAGCGGCAGGAAGCAGAACACCTGTCCGCCGGGGGCGTCGAGGTACGCGGCGGAAGGCGACGTCTGGAAGCTGAGCGGGGTCGCCACGGCTACCCACGGAAGCAGATTGCGCTCGGCGGAAAATTCGGCGTCGTCGTCGTCATCGTCGCTGTACAGCTGGCTGATGGCCCAGTGCTGCGTCGTCGGTCGTTCCCCCTGCAGAAGTTCGGTCGTCAGCCGATAGGACGAGGTCGCCGCTCCGTACTTGGAACTGGCAGAGTCACGCCGCTTCTCGATTTCACGCAGGAATTCTTTCCGCTCTGAAGCCGCCGTCTGCACTGCTTCCGCTGCCAGTCTAATCACCGCCGTTCTTGTCGGTTGCTCGGAGTCGGACGTTCGCTCGTAGAACTCTACCGTTGTCACGTGACTCAGAAACAGCAGCAGCAGATGGGCGTCCACCTGCAACCGTAGATGTAATGAATGTTTACAGCGTTTACAAACACATAATACACGCGTTTTTTATTTTGTCAGCGTATACTTTTAAATGCACCTCACACGAAATGTGAGAAAAAATCTGTGTCGTTTCAACGTGATACTGACTGACTATACAGACGTATAAATAAAAAAACAGTTAACAGAATACATAGGTCCACTCTGGGTTTATTTCGTGGCAACAGTTTGGTAATGAATTTTGCTGACTGTTGCACGAACAAACTGGCTTTATTGTACCAACTGAAAAATATTC
>Ga0056116_1001126_pt1 | contig 10134 bp, 4 predicted proteins | sample WorMetOlspDAHAB2_FD_67352 | JGI IMG/M metagenome (GOLD analysis project Ga0056116, IMG submission 67352) | Marine gutless worms symbiont microbial communities from Max Planck institute for Marine Microbiology, Germany - Olavius sp. DAHAB.2 ...
GAGAGGGTCATGGCTAGACAGCATGCAGGCACGGCCGTAATTAGCGAGGGACATAAGGAGGTGGTAAATATCAGAACAGCAGGTGCAGCGTCAAAATGCTCAGCCGGCAACGCCATTCGTATTCGGACGAATAGTTCACAGAACTATTCGTATTTGGCCAAACAGTCTAAAACCACTATTCGGTACACCCTTAATTTATTGTATCGCATTTACTGTATCACATTTATTCTCTCGCATTTATTGTATCACATTATTCTGTGCACCATTTATTTAGGCAAATGCACAATTAGAATTTTCATGAGAAGAGTGTACACTGTAGGATCCCCATTCTCAGTCACAGTGTTATTCTAAACACTCACTTCATGTGACGCCTGCACGCGTGAGGCAGTCACCGACTGTCAGGATGAGTGAATGCCACAAGGTCAACATTTTTCACAATTTTAACATACGTAAAAAAACAACAATGTCATTAATACAGCACAGCATTAATGTTTGAAGCCATCGACATCCAGCGACATTTCTTGACATTTCTAACAACTAGACTGTCTGTCACTCATGTTACACAGTTCAGGATTCATGCTCGCTGCGTCCGCTTTTAATGTGTTGTTACTGTTTTTTTGCATATTTTACGTTGTTAAGCGCTGGCATCCATATGTTGTAAGGTGCGCTAAACAAATTTTGTCCATTGACTGATCGATTGACGGTTGAAAAAAAAACACATGCTCGAGCCATATGCTCCCCACTATACTGACTGATTGACACACTCACAACTTGCACAGTTTCCAGTTCTGTTCAACTGAAACATGTTTTTAAACAGCTGACATCAGTAGAGTTAACAAAATGTTCAGACACATTCCAGCTGTTCACAGTTTTATTATGAAATATTTTTTTCTGATATCCAGTCTGTATAGTCTTGATGTTTAATGTTTACATAAACATTAATGCATAGTTTTCACGCAATCGCACAAAACTTAATAATAAAATATCATAAAAAATGCAGGGTGCAATTTTCCGTGAATATTCACAGAAACTAATGACAGATGTTCACTATTTTCCGTGAAAATTTTTAAAAGTCATACTATGATAGAGGTCGTTATACATGGATATTCACGACAGTAAATGTTCGCTTTATGGTCCCCTCTCCCAAGGTTAGAAACCATTACGGTTAGAACTAATCCTAACCCTAACCCTATCCCTAACTCCAACCTATCCCTAACCCATTCCTTCACGTGGCAACAGTAAAGAGAACGTTTACCTTCACGGCAGTGTTAACTACCGGCATGCCGTTAACTGCAGTAAAATAATAAAAGTGAAGCATCACGGAAAACAGTGAAATCCGTCAGTTACTGTACGTGAATTTTCACGGAAAATAGATTTAACGATAAAAAATGCACACTGCAAAATATTAACTGGAAATTCGTTTCAGAGCTTTTGCTGTAAATATTTGTTCAATGACACCAAATTGTTGCCACAGTTTCCAAGATACGAATCTGCCGACATTCGTTTCACAGTCGCGATTTTGCTCCAAGTAGCTGCACACAATAGTACACAATGTAGCCGAACTAAGCGTTACACACCCGACACCGGTACTAGGCGTCACTGGTTACCAACGGATGATAGTATAGAAGATTCACGTTTAATCCGACGTGCAAACAGTTACCCTGCAACCTTTGATAACTGAACAGTCGTATCTGTTGTAAAATTGCTATTAATTACTTGTAGTATACGTCTAATTGTCGCACATTTAAAACTTGTTACGCAATGTCAACAAATCTACCTGCTGACTCACACATTGCGTCACTGTCACGTAACGTAATCGTCGAAACTCTAAGCTTACTTACTTTTGCGCCCCAGCAGTTTTCTAAGACTTCCGCTTCGTTTCGTAAAAGGCTATTTTCATGTTTGTGAAACTAAATCTACGAGGCAGTCACCACCACGTGCTAATGTTCGAACCAAGTTCGAACTTTGTGTTTTGGGAAAAACTAAATCCTCCGATATTTCAGTTTTTACAGCAATCGCTGTTTTAGAGAAAACTATGTTCTACCTTTCTGTCGCACCCTGTATAGGTTCATCACGTAATTAACCTATTTAGCACTAGTTTCCAGCGTCTAGAATACCGTGAACGACCGCATCTGAACAGGTAAAGCAAAGCAAATGCAAAGTTGTAACAAAAACCAGCGAAGGCCGAGGCCAATGATGAAACTAAAAATTGATAATATCGTTAAATTGCAAAATAAGAACACGTCTGAAGCTTGCATTCCAACTCTGCAGAAGTTACAGTTTAATGTACATTATATACTTCAGTTTCGACAATAGGCTAACTCCAAATTTGATGATATACAAGGTGGCCCAGAAAAAGTAAGCCACTATCGTGAATCGTATTAAAACCATCAGTAAGGATATATTTCAAAAATTTTGATTACAAATGAGCAAAATTATATTACACGTTTGTATTAAATACTCTGTGTGACCGAATTTGTTACGTCATCAGTTGCTATGTTTGAAGCTGTGACACGAGTAAAATCAATGTACACCTACAAGTCATGACGAAATCGTGATTTAAAATCAGAAAAAAAGAAAATATGGAAATCGAAACTTTTTTTACATAAATCTCCATCTAAGAGATGGTTTAGAAATGGAATTCATAGCTTGCTGAGACTATAGCTGATGCCAGAGGGAGCTGACATGATTTGCCCTATATGACGCATTTCGCTACTTTGCAAGCCGCACATTGTTAATGACGTCACCAATGGGTCACGCACAGAATATTACCAACGGATGATATTGTAGAGCTTGATTGATACTTTAATTTGACGAAGAAATCTAATCTTATTAGCACACTTAAATATGGTTTAATATGATTTTGTAATAATTTGGTAGTGGCTTACTTTTTATTGGGCCACCTTGTAGTCTGCCTACATTTTTCGTCATATACCCTCGGTCGGATGTTAGTGCAGACTGCATGTGTTCACTGTCTGCCTAAGTTATCCATCCTGCTCGCTTTCTTGTCTAATAACTCGTATTTTACAACGTTCCTGAGTAAATATAGCCCTATAAATGATAAGCCAAAGCTATGAAATGCTGCAACGTCCATCCATCCAACTGCTATAAAGTAAATCATGTCTTAGGCCTAATAGGCGTTGAAAATAAATGAGTAATTCGCATTTTCTTCTGCACGAAACTTGCATATATGTGCCACACGTGCAATCATTTTAACAAGCACACGCACACACAGCATACCAAAACTGTTTCGTACCAAACCATTCTCTGCTGATTTAACAACAAATTATTTCCCGAAAATTATCTGCAGACATTAACATCTTTCCCACACACCACAGTGCCTTTAAAACTAAAAACATGCTACAATAAAAAGAAACAAATGCCATTTTGCATCTAATTACCCGCAGAAAGCAAAATCAACACCATGAACACATGACTATATAAAGCGCGTTACAAGCAGGCTGCACAGTGATATTCAGCCACACACTTGGTGCATTTACAGTAATTTTAACGGGTGAATTGTCACATATTACAGGGTGATCCAGAAAAGTAAGCCATGACAGTATCATCAATAAATCTCAATAAATTCTACCAACGAGATTAGATGCTTCCCCGTCAAATGAAAGTGTCAAACAACACTACATTATTACCACTTTAATAGACTTTTAAAATTGTGACGTTTCTTTTACACTCATCCATCAATTTTATGCAAAAAATTTGCCTCATCCAGTGGTGCCAACTCCACAGGGCACGAGGCCACGTACCCCCACTTTTATAAATAGATTGGCACGGGGGACACCATGAGTAGAAGATCAGCAAACAAGAAACTGACCAAACTGTACTGACCATCACGAAAGCGCTCACCAAAATGACTAATTGTGCTTTTAGAGCAAGGGCACGACCCAAAAAATATTTCCTGCGCCATACGCCGGACCAGTGACCCCCACTATGAAATTCATTCCGGCGCCACTGGCCTCTTCAAACGGACTTTAATACTGAAATACTGACTTAACGTTCAGTAAACAGCTTGCTTTTATGTGGCCATCCTGTACACTTTTTAAGCCACTTAATCAACATAAAAATATATACATACTTGTAAAACAACCGTCATATAAAACAAAGGAAAACAATTATTAACACGCAGATTGGACTGACCTACACAACTACTAACAAAGTAGAAAACACCCAGAGAGTTTAAAATCCTTCAAAGGCAGCAAATGTGCCATGTAAAGAGCACTATACGTTTATTGGAGTCTTTACTTTAAGAGAGCAACAGTTGTTCAACACTTCTGGTAAAGTAACATATTTTAACTTCCATATCTGTTATTAAAGATCTGATATCAATGACTATTGGTTAATTAGTGTAATACTGACTCACACTTCCAATGTTATGGATAAAGGTGACTGTTGGCACCACAAACATGCATTGAAATTGTTTCCAATAACCACTGGCGACAATTACACCTGGTACGAGGCACACAGACGGCAGAAGCTATTGAGCCGGGATATTTTCGCACATAAACAGGTCTGTATTTGCCAGGGGTTGGACCCCCTTGCCTAAAATGTCTGACCCCTACTGAATTTCACAAACAGGTTCAGGGGTCGATATTAACCCCTCCCCTATTGACCTTCCGTGTGCAAACTCCAACACTGGAAGCGACCTTCCACCAATTACACAACTGTTGCACGGTCCCACTCCGGATGTCAAAACCCGAAACTCTAACCCCCCGCTAAAGACATGGCCGCTAATGCTCCACAACATGCGATTGTGAGGTTGTGCTTTTTGCGGACTTGGACCGTCGTCGCCGTTTGCAGCTAAAGACCGAAGCTCGCCGACGACGGCGTTTCCGAGGTTTGGCTGAGCGACGCGGACAGCATGGTTTCCGACAATCAGCATTTTCGACGTTTGCACTGCCACTTGTTTCGAGTTCACCGAGTCTGGAATGGCGGCTGTCTGCGTCACTGTCGATGCATTCCTGCTTCGACCGCAAGCCGTGCTCCTCTTGTCTCGACCTCTGCGGCCGAGCGCACTCAAAACCGGTCACTACATCGACAACTCTACGGCGCCGCCACTCAATACCTCCGTGTGACCCACCACAGTGTTCACCTGCGCCGCATTCGGCAACTATCCCGCGCTCTTTCCACGGACTGGCGTGGTTAAACTGGATCTCATCGTCAACCTGTTCCACTGCCGGCTTCACCGGGCTCCACAGCAGACCAGCAGTGGCATCGATCGAGTTCGGAACCGCTGCTGCGTTTGAGCAACCGTGCTCGCCGTCCCGAGATGCAGTCGAAAGCCGATCGCCAGTTCCCAGCACCACGTCGCAAATGTCGCTCAGGCTGCAGTATGGAGGATCGTCGGCAAATCCGTGGAACGGCGGGTCTCGGTCGACGTCCGTCGGAAACCACACTTCCGTTCTGTCGGACGTGAAAATCGCTTCCAGTTCTTCCCACGTGAACTTCGGCAGCAAAAGTCCATTCTCCGATGTGTCGACATCGGCCGAAAGATTTTCGCGGCGATGGTCGACATCGAAAGTGAGGCTCTGGCACGACAACGGCTCAAGACAGACGGGCGCCGAACACTTGACAAACTCTTTCTTCGGAGCACCCAGCATGCCTCCACCTCCGCAACCAGTTTTTGGTGCAAACTCAGCTCCGATGTCAGCATCCAATACCACGACCGCAGTCCTCGACAGAAAATTCCCGCCGTCGGAAAACCCGGTGTCGGCAATAGCCACCCGAGTTTCCGCCGCCGGAATTTCGTCGTCGGCAGCGGCTGAATACGAGTTGAGCTGAGGCGTCGGTAGAATCGGGATTTCCGAGGAAATTTCGTCATCGCTGAAGCCACTCAGGCCGACATGAAGGAAGCAGCCGGATGGAACAGAACTGGCGTCGGTGTGGTCAGAGACCATCGTGTTGGCGGTCCCACAGTCCACCACACCTTCTGGTTGACCAGCTGCATAAATGCTGTACAAATACAGAGTGTAGCAAAACTGTTAGCAATCGTACACTCAAATTTAAAGACAATTCTTACTAAAAACTGCAATTAAGCTGCCTGACTTTCTTCCCAAAGCCTTTGAAGCTGAGTGTACTAAGCTACTAGGACATGGCTGGTTTGGCAAAGTGGTAACGGTGTTGGTGACATCAACAAAGTTATGCTACGTCCAGCCCGGCCGGTTAGTACTGGGATTGGTGACCACTTTGGTATTTATCCAGGCCCACTCAGCTTGTCATCCCTCCATGGGTAGATGCAATGCGTACTGGCGATGGTTCCGGCCAGCGCTGGGGAAGAAACAGCGAGTTCTGCGTATCAGAGGGCCTTGTTACCAAAACTGCTAGCACACTGGTTTATTGTGTGCTACCTTAAGCGGGTCTAACCCTCGCCGGGTCAAAGGTCAAAGGGGATGAGCTCCCTCGTGACAAACCTCACAGGCTACACATAAATATTCTTTTCATTCTCCTGACTGACAGCGATAACTCTTCATTTTCTGACTATTATTATCGGCGTTAGTGTCACCATCATCAAACATTTCGAACACAAACTACGTAAACAGGAAGGCAGGAGATGCAGTGCGGCCGTCAGACTAAAAGGAACTGGACGAAGACTGGTCACTGCACTCGGCGTTGGTCAAATAAATACCTGTGTATATTAGTGAGATAGTTGAGAGAGTCGTGCTTTCGGGAATCGAAACACGAAGTGAAGATTTCGAGAAAAAGAGAGACAAGAGCACTGCATGAAAAAATAGACGACGCAATGCAACTCTGAACAAACACAAAGAACAAAAACTACGCTGCGAATCTGTCGCCTCCCATCACGACACTCGGCCACGAAACAAACTGCTGGGCTGATTCTGCAGCTCCCAAGCACCCCACTCATAGTGACATCTCTGTTGTGTCGTGGCTCACTGGTTAAGACGTCAGTCCCTGGTCGACAGACTTGTCCCGACTTCTGTCTGGTCTACAGCCGACGACAGGTGACTACTATGTGGGTAGACTATCTGCAGTGGGGTCAGCCAACCAGGCCTACTCAGCCTTCCATCCCCCTAGAGTCAGTACACCAATAGTAATTCATGTAATCACATGGATTACAGAGTGGAGATAATTTAACTGCAAACTAGGGCTATATATGGCTGCAGGTCAAAGTCCGTGAGCGCGGGAATGATCTGCGGCCTAGACTGAACGCTGACTCTGTCTGTGACGTACAGCACCGCTACGTCTGCAGTATGAGGCTTGTGGCGCTATACACGGGGTGAAGACCATAAACAGCAGACTTGGGCTGCGTATGGCTGTTTGGACATAGGTCAAAGTCTGTGGGTGCAGGCTTAGCCTACGACCTATAGGCTGTAAGCCTGCTCTGTCTGAGAATATAGCTCCGCTGCAGCTGCGGCTTGTGGCGCTATATAAGTGTCATGCCTTTAAATTTACCTTTACCTTTACAAGTTCTATGACTTTGCCTTTCCGCAAACAGCATTGTTAATAAGCAACAATCATCAAGATGTGATGCCTGTAATTCATTTCCGCAGCTGATGCAAACTTGTCGGCTGTCAGCTCGAGACCATCAGCAATCAACTCGTCGAGTGACTGATACAATGACGATTTAGCGATCGCAGACTCGTGACATTTGTTCGAACAGTGCTGCATCTCACACACACACATAACGATGATGCAAATTCACTGCTAAATAATTCAATCATTATAAGCATCGTACATAGAGTATAAAAACGCCAAAACACTAATATAAAATAGTAATCACAGTAATCATAGTAAAGCTTTAAAAACAAAAAGCACTAACGACATACTGCGGCAACAGACAAAGGCAGACATGCACATGAAATTTGGCTGAAATAATGAAAATGTATAATTTGGGTTTAAATTAAACAGAAATGCATTTGAACATATGCAAACACATACACACAGATTGCATCGCACTACAAAACGTATCAAGTGCCTATTGTTTACAGATAAACAGGACCAGTATGCAATTACGTCAGCTGGTCGGATAAAAAGAAGCCAAGTGATAAATAAATAAAACCACAGTTACATAGGAACGGTAATGTTGAGAGCTTTGCGGAGAACTAAAAGAGGTTTGAGTGATCGTTGGAAACAGTAGCGCGAGTCGATGGTGCGGATATGTCAAAACAGCAGGATCACACACAGAAAACGATCTCCTTGAGAACTGTCTTCTCGTCCGTCATCCACTGCTGTTGACGACGATCGCAGTCTGAATCGTTAGTGGCATTCCACCAACAACGATCATCAGATCACGAGGCAAATTCGTCAGCACAAGTGCACGATGAGTTGTCAACCGTCAAATGTCCGTCTCATGTCGTGACCGGAAACTTGAAAAGTTCACAAAAGGTTTGCAACAAAACACATGGGACATTTCAGCTGAAATAAACCACGCCAACCTGCGCAATTTGCTGCATGTTCTGTCACTTAACGTCAGGTGTGCAAATACGACATACGTCGCAGGTAAAGATGCCACAGTCCGTATAGGACCACAGGTGTGCGTGGGTGCGTGCTCATCTCCCTATCATTGCCAGTGCAACGCCAGACCTCCGGTTACCTTCCTAGTTTCGGAGTATCACCACTCTCCACTAGTACCAAGTTATTCTGCTTGGTGACAGAGGCAGGTGTGTGAGCAGCTTGCTGAGGGCCGTACTCGACAGCGCAGTGAGTGAGACTCGAACCCGCGACCTCTCCATCACGAGTCGAACGTTCTACCACCTGGCTATTAAGGTCACCTGTTGCAGCCAAGTACAAAATATTAGCTCCAGCACATAGCATCAGCTCCATAAGACAACGTCAGTTAGTTGCACCAACGGTTTTGAGTGAGTTGTAGTTGACGCGGCATATTTCGCAGTAGCCGTTCGCTGATTTCACGTTCTTCGCATGAGCCACATCTGTCCGATGACGTTGTCTGTTCACTGCAACCGCGCGGTCAGGCTGTCTGCCGCCAACACTCGATGACGATGATGCAACTGCTTGGTCGCCGAACGCACTTGCTTGACCACGACTGCAGCGACAAATAACAAAATAATCGCACAAAAAAACAATGCGACATCGTAACAACAATGTCAACAACTGCCATGCTCTGAATCAACGAAACCTTTCGCCAACAGTCCACGTAGCCGGCACGATTCACAAGCGAGCGACTTTACGGTTCAATTCCGTGACATTCCAATATTCCGTCACAACCACCATGTACTAAGAACAATTCCATCGACCAACACAACTCATGTTTAGTGTTATCACATTTCTCTGTACTTACTGAATGTGCCTTTACGATTTTTATGACACGATTTGGTTTTATTTTCTGTATTATTATTACAATATTAAACAAAATAAATAAACGACTGAGAAAAATTAGCCGCCCTGACTGTGTAGCTTCTTACAACACTCGGCCACGCAACCAGGTGGGCTTATACTAGCTTCCAAGCCAGCAAACAAATGGAGGTGGCAGGGTGAGGAGGCTAAGCAGTGGAGTGTCCTAGTAACACAGAGTCCGTGTCATCTACAACTAGCAGACTTTGATTGAGCAGCATAACACAGGTGTTTGGGAACCATTTTCAGCAGGGGAGGAGATCAAGGTAAACAATCATGTTTATCATGTGACATGATACGTTGATTTTCACCCAACTTCCGCCTCCGAAATGACCTGTATTGTGTCGGGTGGAGCGTTAAACTCTACTCACTCACTCACTTTACCAAACTCCTCGAAATCGTGCTGACTGTTAATGTAATATAAGGGGGAAGGTGGTCAACTGGTCATTGCCATTACTTTGACACCTGTCCAACAGCTCCAAATTTTAGGGGGTGGGGGTCAGCTGACCCACCTGACCCGGCCTACCCGAGCCCCTGGCACATCAACAATCGACATAAACAGACTGACCGATACGACTTCTTGTGGTGGAGCATGCGTCCGCATTTCACCAGTTTGCGGCTCGGGCGTTTTATGCTGCGCGTGTCACCGACATCGTCATCGGACGGTGCAAAGATGGAAACTCCGAACGGACGACAGATGTGAACCGTCGGCAGAACACGGAAGCTCTTATGCAGCGGACAATGTTGACGAGCAATGTCTTCCACTTTTATGAAGCAGTTGCCAAGTTTGTCAACTGCCGGCACCAAAAA
>Ga0056116_1001127_pt1 | contig 10130 bp, 9 predicted proteins | sample WorMetOlspDAHAB2_FD_67352 | JGI IMG/M metagenome (GOLD analysis project Ga0056116, IMG submission 67352) | Marine gutless worms symbiont microbial communities from Max Planck institute for Marine Microbiology, Germany - Olavius sp. DAHAB.2 ...
TTCCACAGTTACAGACAACTGAACTGACATCTTTGGCTGAATTGTGTATGAACACTGTTAGGCAGCCTTGTAGTGATTCTGGCCATTTTACGGCGGATTATAAATTGTTGTGCTGTGCTTGCTATTATTATTCACGTAAAAGGTGCAGCAGAGGTGTAAAAAAATGACGCTCAAAGCCACTGAGCCATTACAAGTTGCTAGGTTCTAATTTATTGTGGAAAATGTACTGTGCAACACCATGTAACAAAGGGTGGCAGAAAGCTTCTTGGAATTTGTTGATTGGTGCTCTTCCATGCCGAAATTCAGGTTTCTGCATCTAGGTTTTCGGACCATAGGTTGGAAAAACTAAAAATAAGGACTCCAGTACCCAAATTTTGTCCAAGGGGCATAATATTTCTACTGCGATTTCCATACATGTGCGCCAATTGACTGTTAGTAATTATGTAAAATTTATAATATTTTTTGCATAAGTACTCCGCGGAGCAGCGCTACTTGCGATCCTTATACTGTGGAGAGAGGTACGCATTCCAGTGGCTGCAGTGACAAGACTCGAGTTAAGTTACATGCACATTACCATGGGCCACATAAAGAACGTTGCCAACTCACTTGTCGTAATGATCCAATTCCTCCGAAGTCAGTTTTTCCGCATCAATCGTACTCGCCCACAATGCAACCTCCCACTTCCTTGCCGCACTTTCTGCAATTCGATCCATCACGCAATCCATTTCGTCAACCCATGAACCACGATGCCGCAGCACTTCAGCATCATCAGAGTAGCAGGCAAGAGAGTCCGAGGTTCCCGGAGAGACAGAGCTGCCGCAGTCCACAGCCGAACCTTCAAACACCCGCCGGTAACTGTCGACCAAACACACCGTCTGATAGACGGCGTACAGACTTCGTAGAGTGGAGTGGTCAAACGATGTCTCAATCGGCCTTCGCTGGCCACCCAAAGAGGTCGGTAACAACCTGCTGTAATGGCTTCGTTTTGTGCAGAACAGACTGCCGACCCGTGTCAGCTCGCCTGGAGAAGTTTCTCGTTTCTGAAACAAAAAATAAACACACAGCAAAATCTTCCACGACTGTATACAAACAAGTACAAGTACAAACAAGTGGGTTTTATGGCATGCAGCTGAGTGGAATGAAGTCGCATCAGCATATCAAGTTCTGTACCATCAAGGAAACGTGTTAGTCGGTCATCCCCTGATAGTAACTGGGAAGATGGTTCCAGAAGAGACATCGACACTTATTTCACCTTCACATTTTTCATTTAATCTTCCGGGTGAAATATGCCATAGTTTTTTTTCAGAATTATGAAACCATCACTGTTTAGCAACAGCACATACAAAGCCACAAACAGTGAGTGAGTGAGCATTGCTTAATGCCACAGCAACATAAAATAGGCAATTCGGTGCAATTATGAATTAGAAGATCTTAGAAATGCGTTCTAATACTCTAATAAAAAAGGATTATTAAAACAAACGATTATATGCAATCATGAAAACGGGTATCTTTGATAAAACCAATAATACCCATAACATCATCAATCAGAAAATGTTTAAAAACCAAACATATGGCTGTGAGTCAGTAAAAAAAGCAAAAACGAAGCGTAATATTAGAGGTGGCATCGCAGTTGAAACACTACCAACTGGAAGCACAGCAACTGCTCCCGTCACTAACGTATAAAAAAAACCAGCAGCAAAATTTCCGACCTGCAAATTGATACGACTCTGACGCGGCAGCGACTTGAGACCGCCGATTGAGGCAAAGTCCAGATGGTGAACAGGTGGAGCCACTTGCGAGTCCAGAACAACGGGACACAGTTCCGGAGTGCTGGCCACAGATGTCGCAGAACGTTCTGAGGAACCGACGCAGCTTGCAGCCGGCACGGGATCAGAAGGAGCATCGCTAAGAGACTGGTTGTCGTCGTCGGATGATGCAACACGCAAAAGGCGACGTTTCCGAGGTCGGACAACTTTAAACTCATCACCACTGTCCGCAGGCGGAATGCAAATCACCACTCCTCCCTTTGGCTGAGGAGATTTGCCGGGCGATTTAGCATCATTTCCGACAGAAGTCGAAACGCTGGATGCAGCTGAACCATACACCGCAGCTGCCACCTTGTGGCAGAACGTTGAACTGATTGCCAGCTGGGCCTGAAGAGTAAGCAAGGCACGACGTATATCACTGTTGAACACCGCGGCCAATGATAGCAAGTCGTCAAACGATGTTCGGAAGCTCTCAACAAGGCACAGGGTTTGCAGATAGCTGGCTACGTTTCTCTGTGCCAAAAAAACACAACCATTATTTCCACTAATTAGCCTTAATTTCACTCCAACAGAACATGTCAACATGCACAGGCAAAGGCATATAACACATATACAATGCCACAAGTTGCAGCAGTGCTTTTTGTGTTACAGACAGAGTGGGCACACAACCCATAGGCGGCGCAGTCCCAGCCCATGCTCACCGACTTTGACCTGCAACCAAACAGCCACACACAGCACGGATCTGCCACTTAATGGTCTTCACTCCCACAATCCATGTAATTACATGGATTGCTACTCACTTACTGACCCCGGAGGGACGGAGCACGAGTTGGCCTGGTTGGTTAACCCATAGTGGACACCTTACCCAAAAATTGGTCACCTGTCAGGCATAGATCAGGGAAAGTCCGACAACCAAAGACTGACGTCGTAACTACTGAGCCATGCCACCAACCAATGCACCCAGAATGAAAAGGACACGAAAACACTTTCAAAAGTAAGAGATTTAGTGCTACTGGATGTGAGCAGGAGTATGGCCGCTGCCCGCTCAAAGGCTAAGGAACTGTGGAATGTGAGACAACCTATTAGCAATGGGGATTATTTGCACTAAATTAAAAAGAACTGTTTATTTTATCACTGAATCCTACTTAAAGTACAGTTGAAAAAGGAGATGAGCATACCCAGAAACACTAGAAGAAGCAGACACAACTGACATTAACAATGGAAAAAAATAACATTCTAATTGCAAGAAACATAAAAAGATATATTTTAAAAATCATGATAAGCCGAGGACTGCACGATCCAGACACCAATATCGCCCGCTTTGATCGCCTACATAAGATGCATCTGTTTCAGAAGTATTCAGTGTACTAAGCACATGAGAGGCACTGTGCGATAATACACTATATTAATGGAGATGTACATGATAGTGAGTGAACAGACATGTTGTGGACAGTGCAGTTTGAGCAATTCGACGCGACATGGGAAACGAGATGTGAACTTCGGATCGGACGCAGTCATCACGATCGGGCGTTTCGTGATGCTCATGAACGTTTCAATGGCGCTCCAGAAACCGCGATCGTCGCTCAACACCACGTCAACCTGCATCAGCATCGTCATCATAAAAAATCCACACAGTGACTCGTACTATCACTGGCTATTAATATTACCGTCACTAGCACTCGACCGAGACTCGTGCACTTCTCGTCAGACGGACGTGGACCAACTTCGATGACAGAGCCTTCTCTGCAGCTAGACATCGTGTCTGGAACTATCTGCCGACGGACCTCGGGCAGCCGAACATGTCTTACAGCCGTTTCAGAAAGTTGCTGAATACATTTTTATTCGGTCAGTGGGGCCAAAGCGTAGTGTGAATCGGCCCTTCAACTACGCTTTAGAAATCCTCTTACTTCTACTTACTTCTGACTTCAGCAAATGTTATAGGCTGCTGTCAAATTTGGTATAAACGGAAGTAGTGAATGATGTGTGACAGTGACTGAATGGTGTGCTGCCACAACATTGCCAAGCAAGCTATCTACTGTAGTGGATGCCACACGGCAACACAGGAAGAGGACGACCAAAGAACACAGTCTGGAAAAGAAGTATGGAGAAGACAATGTGGACAGCAGCATACAAGTACAGCTGGAAGAAGATGGAGGTGGCAGCACAGAACGCAGCGGAAGATGGAGAATAGGTGGTCTGTGGCCCGTGTTCCACCCGGAGTGAAAAGGCAAACGAATTACTGGCACTGTCAGTACAATTCAGCAAAATCAGTTTCTACCACTAAAATGCAGGCAGTCACAACAGCTGTAAAAACATGACGCAGAATTAAGGCGTATTTACTGTACCTCATCAAACAGTATCAGTGAAGTCTTAGCAGGGTCCGCAGTGGCTGAGGTTTTCTTCTTTTTCCGACCATGTTCGGCCGACTTTTGCGCTACAAATGATGTATAAATTCACTGCAGTATCTACAACGGCATACTTCAACAACATGAACTCCCGGCTTTTCGATATGAACTTTGGGAGCAATTCTGGCAGCATGGGCCCACTCAGAATGATGACTAAATGCAGTATTCCTGAACCTATTGTCCAACAGAATTCAAGGCATTTCCTTAAACAATTCACAATTTATCAATATATCATACTAAAAAAAGTAGCTGGCTGTTCGATCAAAAGTGAACATTTCAGCAGCTGCCGTCAACTTCTTATCCGCTTTTGTGGGACTTTTGACTGGCTCCAACTAACTTCAAAGCTTTTCCAAGGCCTTCTTCTCATTTTCAAAAACAATTCAGGAATTTTTTTAGTGTTTTAAAATTCAATGCCATTTCAAAGCCAGTGCAGAAACCGTTTAAATAAGAGTACTGAGCTGCCACTGAAAAGACTATCAGTTGCTGACTCTCTGGGTCTTTTATAGTCAAGTTATGAGCACACATAGGAATGAGATGTTAGATGAAGACAACAACTGGACTGTAATCCAAACAGTTCTGACAGGAAGTGCACCACAGAAAACAAAAAAAAGATCACAAATGCAGAACTTGACAGTCTTTGAGACCTATTCCAACAAGATTATGATGGGACTATGAAAATGTTTGTAGGCGAGCATCCAACCCCACACGACTGTCAAACAAACTACTTTGGCTAGCATTAAAACCACTACAGGCAGTGAAAGAGCATACTACCTGCTTTGGACGTAACCTTAGCAGGTGACAAGGACTTCCGGCGACCAGGTGACTTTTTAGTCAGCACACGCTGATTGGCTTTCCTGAATATGCTGGCGAAGGCTCCCTTCTGCGGCGACAGTTTGGTCTTCTTGGGGATCTTTTTCACCGGATCTGCAGTACACCAGAACAGCTCAGATGAAAGTTCAGAAAAAGCAACTCTCATACTTGCAACAGCAGTGACTGACTGATGACACATGCCCTAAATTTGACATTCACGGAGCAGCGCAGCTTGCAGGGTTCCCATACGTACTGTATTGACCAACACAATTCAAGGTCATTTAAGGCCTTTTCATCGAGAATTCAAGGCCCAAGATCATAAAGATATCAATATATCGTACTATATATATCGCACTATAAAAGTAGTCAGCTCTTCGGCCAGAAAAATACATTCAGCGGATGCATCATGTTTAAGTCCGTGCCATTGGACGTTTGATTGGCTCTCCAGCTAAATTCCAAACTTGTCGAGACATTCTTCTCATTTTCGCAAACTATTCACAAACTTTTCGAGTATTTCAAAATTCAATGTCGTTTCAAGGTCAGTCTTTAACTCACGACCAGCACATGAATCCCGAGAAAATGCTACATCTTTGTACGGCACCCGAAGAGAAGTGACAGCAATTACAATGTCACTTTCTAAATTAATACAGCTGCTGTGGCCAATTCTAAGAGCGGTCCGTTTTAATGTGCCAATACCTGGAGCAGAGTGTGGCTCCGGTTCAGCAGTTGGCGCTAGTGCAGTTCTCGGCAGTTGGTGCGACTGTGTGGCCTCTTGCAGCCGAGTGAGAAGGTGCTTGCCGTCACGCTGGTCCGACGTATTCACCTCAAACACCTTCAAAACAACCAACCGGACAAATGCCATGCGAGGATGAACGCCGGCAGTGACTCGACGTGGTATACAAATAATGAATGAACTGTCGGCATGGTCACGACTGAGCATAACACCTATGACATTCTCTGCAAAAACTATACTACTTGAACACCAAATCTAACCCTGATTCTAAATCATTATTTCCAAATCAACTGAGTTGCTGGCGATGTACCGAAAAAAACCGAACGCCCTGAAAGTTAACAGTTGTTCCCTGAAACAATCGACAAAAATTTTACTGCATTTTCTGCGCATTCATCGGCCGAAACTTGCGACACGTCAGCGTCAATTTGTTCCAGATAATGTTAACAAAAACTGACAAGAGACAACAAAAATGAAGTTGTAAGGATAAGCAAACGTGAGTGCAAACACAAAAACATAAAAATACAGATAAACTATGCAACGAAGCCGGACAAAATGTAATACCTTAAAGCCGAGCTCTTTGGCGACAGCATAAACCATGGCGGTCTTCCCGATGCCATGAGGACCACAGAGAACGAGAGCACTGCATAGACTGTCGTCATCAATATTGCTCTCATTGCCACTGACAACAGAATCCTCAAAGTCGTCCTCCATTAACTGCCTGCTCACTGTAAACAAGTTATCTACTGTCATCAGTCTGTCTGTGGCTTGTAAGAAAGTGCAAAATATCATGTAAATTCTCTATAACATGGGTTGTTGGCGTGGTAAAGATGGCATTAAATAGCCTTTTTTATGTGCTGAGCAACTACTTTCTCAGTGGCGTAACACAGTGGTTAGAACACTGTTCTCAGCAGAGCAAAGCCGCAATAAACTGCCACGTAGAGCTCTGTTCAAAGACAGGATCTGATGTGTTCTTAACAGAATTTTAACCACCTTAAATCAGCTCGTGAGATATTCCTGTTCAGACAAGCTTAACTAATTTGTGATCAGCTTTATTTCAATCTCAAATTCATTTGGTCCCAATTTCAATTTTTTTGATAAATTCTCTATTCAATTTCGCTTTTCCTTTTATTCCGTTTGTTTTCGGTTTACTGTGTCTCATGAGGTGCCTGTGTTCTTATTGTGATGAAACATTATACAAATTTTCACCAAAGATGGCGGTGACAATTAATGACGTTTTGAGCTACAGTCTGACCACAGTTAGTCAGTCAACTATGGATGTGGCAAAAAAACTTAGTTTAAAACACTGAAATAAAATACCGCTTGATTTGTCGCGGTTGTCACCGGTCTGACGCTGTTTTGCCGCTCCACGACGATACGCCTTCTCAATGCGACCAATCATCTGCTTCCACTGCGTCAACCAATCACGCAGCCTCTTACAACTCGCCCAGTTTCCGATAACTTCGTTGGCACGACTGGGCGCATACTTGTCCGTCCACATTGCATCTGTCCGAAACAATGCCAGAACAGACCACGATAAAAACATCGTCCATATTTGCTTATCAGTTTGCCAAACTGTATTCCGCTGAAAATCACAATAATATTTGTACAAACAGCATAAAAAGATTTAATATGTAAGGGGCAAAATATTCCACTGCTTCTGTAAGGAAGTTACAGCTGAAATTTTTCAAACTTGAGTGGGCAGGCTAGGACATTACACATATACATATTGTCATGTTTATCGATCCGGCTCTACACTATTACGACTCACACTCTGAAAATAAAAAATTTGGTTTATCTGTTCTCTGTTGACGGAAACTGCTAAATGTTAATTGGCAAACATTTAAGTCTCGTCCACATAATATACAATCCTTTTTGGCATGCACCAATAGTGTATAGTGAAACATCCAGACATCAATCTCTGAGCCATACTGATCGCTTCATTCAGGGAGAGGTTATCGGATTTCAGGTGATGCCAAATAGACTTCAACCACATTCATACGAATTTACATCAGGTGATGCCAAATAGATTTACATCAGTGTTCTCCTCCAGTTGTGCATGAGTGCGGTGGAAACTTCTAAGCTACACAATACGTCAGAAATTTTTTTTACTAATTAATTAGACAGAAACTCCAATTAGAATGTACGACCTGACAAGTCTTCCTGCTCCGATAATGCCGAGCCAGCCTCGTCTGTAATGATGACGTCTTCAGTATCTTCTTCAGAAGTTCCTAACATCAAACAATTCGATGGCACGAGCTTCGAAAAAGTAGTTAGCAAATTCATAATATGCTCAAAAAAATTTCACTATTTATTTTATCAGATGCTGACAGTAAATGTCTGTAAATGACCGCAGCAACTTTCAACATTGTTTCGCAATTTAAGCTGTTGCTGTACTTATAGCCCTCTTCAAGTAATACATGTACAATCATTTTATGCATGATAATATGTGAAGAGCTAGAAGGAAAATATTGTGATACATATGCAAAACATTTGAAAACATACAGCACTCAACACAGCACTTAACTAATCAGGTACTGCTTTATACTGATATGAAAATTGCAATATATCCCGATACAAATTTGTATCATTAGCATATACAAAATATATCACCAGGTTGCCTCTTGGCTGAATCGTGCCGAGTCCTTGTCAATGACAAATGTTTGAACACTCTTTCGACTGGAAACGCTGAATTACAGCTTAACACTTCAGCCAACAGCAACGACTTTACATCAGCTGATATCGCTGCACTCTTGTCCAACTACAGACCCAAAAACAACAACAATAATAAAAAAACAGATATTTCACAACATGCAGTTAACAGAGAAAAACTGTCACAAAGGCGCGCACAGCGACAGCATACTGTAAATTTCTGAAAAAGAACGGGTTTCAGCGAATGAAGTGAAGTCAACAAGTGATCATTCCAGGTCGAAGGGCCAGAAGTAGTAACAGACCACCGACCAAACGAGGTGAAGAACCGCGGAATGAGAAGCTTGCGCACAATGTACTGAGCTCTGCTACAAATTACATATTAGAGAATTACACAACACCTGCCGTATCATTTTCAACATACTTAACGACTAAAACAAGAATTCATAATTATCGATTGTTCTCGATTGTAGTATTTTATCATTTATCAGCTGCAGCAAAAGTTTTGCTAGACTTCCCGAGGAAAAAAAAACAGAAAATGACGGCCCAAAGTCAATTACCAACAAGTTAGTTCTGTTTTCGCTTAAGTGCTGCTTTGTAAAACAACAGCGTTACGTAATAGCATTATGCCTTACGTTGTACAAATGTCTGCTTTTGCATATGCACATGCACAACAAGCGAAAGACTAATGCATTTTTTCACAACACTGATCAAATGACACTGATCACTTACACAAACAACATGCAGATCAACAGAAATACTTTACTGCAAATTGTTCAAAATCCCAATGACCTGTTTTTGTTCCCGTTTTCTTCCGAATTCAACTTTTTTCATTTTATACTATTAAATTCCTTCCTTTTTCATACACTTTAATGCACTGTCAAGCACCTCTGTCACTGCCTTGTAGTAGGCAAATATGCATCTTGGTTGATTGATTGAATTATGCAGACCTCAACTCTGGAGCAACTGGGGTTTTGCAGAATGTCGGTGAATGACCCAAAAGCCAGTGCAGCCAACGGAGAAACCTCCTTGTTCACCAAGTCTCTATACGGAAGGTCACAGCTTTGCAAAGTCCACGGATCAACGAATCCTGGCAACACCACCGCATCTGGGAGCGCCACCGGCCTCTGCTGAACATGGCTGTCAGTCGGCCAGACGACGGACATCGGAGAATCCAAGACGGGAAAAACCGATGACAGTTTCTGGCGCTTCAGTTCATCCGGAACGCCACTCGTGAGAAACGCACGGCGTATCTCCAACGCCTGCTTCTCAGCCTCGCTCAGAACGGGAACCGGTTTTCGGCCGACCTGCTGCTCCGCTTTGGAGCGCTTCTCAAATATCGGAGCCAGCTTGCTGTCCACTGTGCACAAGACACGACAGTCATTATCGTTAAAACCAGCACTTAGTTCTTGTAAGAAAAGTAACAACAACGATTATAGTGTACACAATGATGAAGTCACTGCATGGGTTCTACACAGCTTGGCTGTAAGAAGGGCTAAAGAGAGGAGTCTTTAGGCATAATAACAATCAAAACTAATACTAATTATATTTGTGAATTAATGTACAAAACCGCAGTTTATACGCTAATTAACGGCGCCATTACACATCAAAAACCGCAAATAAAGAAATGTGATATTACACAGCATGACATGCCTAAGTGTCAATGTACTGCTGAGCAATTTCACATTTTTATATTTGCGGTTTTTGATGTGTAATGGCGCCGTTAACTAGCGTATAAACTGCGGTTTTGTACATTAATATTTGCTGTTT
>Ga0056116_1001128_pt1 | contig 10123 bp, 8 predicted proteins | sample WorMetOlspDAHAB2_FD_67352 | JGI IMG/M metagenome (GOLD analysis project Ga0056116, IMG submission 67352) | Marine gutless worms symbiont microbial communities from Max Planck institute for Marine Microbiology, Germany - Olavius sp. DAHAB.2 ...
CAATCCAATCCAATCCAATCCATGGATGGATCCAATCCATGTCCAACTCTGATCAATATAGCCTCCAGATACTACCAGGTTCGTCTTAGCGGGGATGGCACTGGGACACTCCAGATGGGACTAGTGCACCATTCAGGACATCGTCGGTGTTTCAGTCTTAAACTTGGCCTAGTGTGAGTGTGAGCGCCATTAAGCGTTTGTTGTGATCAGTGGTTACAGTGAAAAATTAGAGATGGGAAAACTGTAGACCCGGGGATGGGCCCCTGTTTGTCGTTGTGGGCCCCGCTGCTGTGGTCACGGGCCCCCATGGCAAATCGTTTTCGTAGTCGCGTAGCCCCACAGTACTCCAGTTTGGATTTGGCTCTATCACTCTGACTGGCGTTTGAAATGCAAAAGATGTTATAACCTGGCACTACAGTCAGCGCAGATTCCGTCTCCGATGGCGTTCCCCTACCGTTCGCCTGCGTCCCTAGAAAATATGAGGTCGGGGAACGCCATGAGACATTTTCTGTGGGTGGGACAACGGCGTTTCCCAGCGCCCTATTGCACTTTGACCACCGGTTGTAATAACGATTATGTTGTTGCACTGCTGTGTAAACGACGATGTGAGGCGTTCGTGTCTCGCGGTTCTGCACGATCTCACCTTATACACATGCGTCAGACATTGTCGAGAGTTCCTGGTCGCATATCACTCCGCTCAGCTGCTCATATTAATCTGCGTTGACCCTCGAACCTCAACATTATTCTATGAATCTCGCAGGTTCGCTGTTTCTGGACCTGTCAGCTGGAACTCTCTACTTCCATCTCTTCACCGTCCATCCTTGTTACCTGGACAATTCTGCCGTCAACTAAAGACATTTCTATCTTCGTCGGGCCCGAGCTCTCATGACTACTTAAGGCCGTTAAGATATGCACGCTATAAATTCTCAAGCCGAACTGAACTTAATTAAACCTGGTCTGGGTCATTGTGGGACCGGGGGCCCGCATAGGGGCCTATAGCAGGGACGGATACAGTGGCAGCGACAGGGGTGACTAGTCACCCCATCGCTGAGAGATAAAAAATAATAAAGAATATCACATCTTAGGCTACCCTACTAGCCAATGAGAGGGTTTGACGACGAACTAATTCATTCTAAATGGAATTAATACATTGCTTACTATGCCCATGTCTTAAGTAATTCACAAATGCATAAAATTCTCCCGTAAGCACAGACCCCCTCAGTTCTCGTCGGGTTCGAAAAGTCACCCCCACTCTTTAAAATATCCTAGATCCGCTATTGCTACAGACCAGTTTTAGGGGTCCCTCGTTACCAAAAAACGCGCCATGCAGACACCGCACTGGTGGGAAGTCTTCAGTGTGACGTTGAGTGGGAGATGGCAGCTCGACGTACAGTCGCCTCGGTGGCGCGTCGACCGGCGCTTCTGAACACAACGTCACCCGTCAGACGACGTCGAGGACTGCTGCGGCGCAACAGCGTCACCGACGGACGGCAGCTGGAACAGATCAACCTCATCATCACGTCGCGGAATCGACGCCCGACCACGCAGTAAATGACGAAGCGACAGAGCGGAAACCGTTTCGCTATGCTCCACCCGACACCGCGCCGAGGCGGTCATTCACTTCACGGACACGAACAACACCGAACGATTTAGGCCTACAGTAAATGACGAAGTTGACGCTCGAGTTGATGAGAGACGATCGCGGCTCTGTGCCAGAAGGTTGCAGCGACTGGCGGTCAATTAAGTGAGTATGTAAATAAGTAAGTAAGCAAGCAAGTAAATACGTAGGAAAGTAAGTAAGTAAGTAAGTAAGTAAGTAAATAAGTAAATGACTCATTTAACGCCAAACTCTAATGATAATTAATCGGGGCGAATATGACGTGGTTAATGACATGAAGCCTTTTTGACGCTCGAGTTGACGGTGAGGCAGAGGTTGCTGGCGGTGTTGACGACACGCAGCAGGTCCAGCGGGTAGGACACGCAGTCCGGTGCAATCTGATGAAGTAACATCCACGATCGGAGAAACAGATCGGGCAGTTCGCAGACGACGAAGACGATGACGACGACGACCAGCGTCAGCGTGTAACGCTCGCGATGGCGCAGCTGGCAGCCGCGACCTTCCGTCTCTTTCATCGGCAGATTCGCCGACGCCCGGATGGCCAGGATAAGGCGAGTGTTGAAACGGTATTTCCCGACTTGGAACTTCCGAGGTCCGCGAAGAGTGTGTGAGTGCGTTGTGCTCTGTTTCGAGCGACGAATTGGCAACACTTTCCGCCTCAGATTCTCCAATATCTGATGTCGTTCGAGTGGCGAAAATAACCTTTTTCGGCAAAATCTCGCGAGATACGGCGAGTGTTGAAATGTTTAATGCTTATTTGAAACTTCCAAGGTCGGTGAAGAATTCGTGTTTTTTTTCAGTCTACACACAATGTGAGAATGACGTTATACGAGTGTTCCAAACTTTCGAGGCTTTTGCCGCGGTTAGGCATGTGTACGATTGTCATTACTCTCTCGAGTAGCGAATTTACCTTTTTGTCCAGATTAAGACGAGTGTTGAAGTTCCTGACTTGGAATGCCCAAGGCGTGCGCACTGTCAGTCAACACACAGTTCGAGAACGGAGTCCCACTCGTGCTCGAAGTTCCAAGACTTTCTGGCGTGGTGCGCAAGACTCCGAGATCTGAACTCTGTCGACTGCGCCTCTAGCGAAATCTCGGCGAGATAAGGCGAGTGTTGCAATGGTCAGCATTTTATGATTTCGAAGAATCCGCGAAGGACGTGCGCGCGTCACCGGCAGTTGCAGGATGAAGTCCGACGACGCTTCCGCGAGGGATCATCCGTCGGGGCAAGGCGAGTGTTGAAGAAGGCGAGAGCGGAGAACGGCAGCAGAAACCTGGCGATGAAGAACAGCGCCGTCTTGTAGACGATGATGTAGACGGTGTTCTCGCGGAGCGCCGTTCTGCTGACGACGGCCGCGAGCGACGAGTTCGACGCGGTCGACGTCTGCGAGATGGTCGAGCGCTCGAAGAAGCGCGGCAGATTGTAGACGGTTGCCGCCAACCAGCAAATGACGATGGCGACGCGAACTCGAGACACGCGACTGGTAACAGAAAAAGTCACGCAACATAATGGTAGTAGGTAGTAATACGATACACCTTTATTTTTCGCCATGTAGGCAGCACGACGGCGTCGTAATATCATACAAAACAAGTACAAATCATAAAGAGGAGTAGTGCTGTAAAGTGCTGTCGCAACTCGCAATGCGTACAATTAGCCAATGACGCAGACAATTTGCTAATAAGGTTCGAGATCATTACCGCCTCTGTCGCCTCCTCCAAGATGTCACCAACGTCATGCAATATTCTCCTCAGCCTACAGGGTGGCCCAAAAAGTAAGCCGCTTTCGAATTGTCGTTAAATCGTATTGAAAACCCCGTCAATAATGACCATCAAATTAGTGAGTGCAAAAAAGCACCGAAATATTATGACTTGTTAAATATTCTGCGAGTAACCTAAATTGTGACGTCATCAATTAATGTGTTTTAAGCTTTAAAGTGGAAAAAATATAAGTGTACATGTATGTGACGTCATCTCAGATCTTCTACTACCAGATCCGCCGCCGTACGACGCACACGATCTCAGTTTGGGAAGCGTACATTTTCTGTTTGCGGTCCTGATGTGTGGAATAGTCTTCCCATTGCGCTCCGTAATATCGACAGTTACCCAGCTTTCAGACGTGCACTCAAGTCACATCTATTTAGCTGTGCTTTTTCCTCATAACTGTTATCACATATATTCACTGACATTGTAATGCACAGCTAGTCGGGCATGTTTTTTCTAGACTGGGAACTAGAACATTTTATTGTATTGTATTGTATTGTATTGTATTGTATTGTATTGTATTGCATTGCATTGCATTGTATTGCATTGCATTGCCTTGCATTGCATTGCATTGCATTGCATTGCATTGCATTGTATACGAACGTAGATAAAACCTGAAAAGAGAACAGACGGAATCAAAAAAATTTGGATATGAATTTCCATCTAAAATGATTAATTTTAGATACGTATTGCATAGCTCAATAAGGCGAAATGAACTGATCCACAATGCAGGAGCGCCTACATCATTTGCCTTACATGATCCATACTGCAGCATCGACTTTCACTAACAATAATTGACGTCCACATCGTCTCCAGTCTCTAACAATAAAATAATTTTTTGTAACTCATATAATATGTCATGACTTCATACATTTTACTGCATGCACCATATTTAATGCTGAAGTTTGACGTACGATTCTGGTTTTCTTGAACGATGAACAATGATGACGTTTTTTAATGCTGCTACAAATGTCCTTCGTAATGGCTTATGTCCTAATCCAGCTTTGGCTTCTTCACTCATCGACATGCTGCTATTCGCACTTCTGGAACGCCAGATTGGCGGCAGGCTTATAATGACACCGGTGTTCAAGGTCTTCCAGGCCCGATCCGCGGGAGGGCGCCACGGGGGACTTTCGCCGACGCACACCCATTCTAGTGCGTAGGTGTGCGTTAGGCTATGTAAGCGAAGCGCGTGTCAGCGGGTCGTCGTCGTCGCCCTATTAAAAATTGACGAAAAAGTTTGCAATTAGCAGCTTCCGCCGTTTCTCGTCAGTACAGGTTTTATTTCGGATATCGTCGCCGCGGTTCGACGACCACGCAAAGAGAAAATTAATGCACTGCGCCGTCTGATATATGGGAACATGCATTTGTTATCATTATAAACAGCATGAGTACAGCATGCTAGAGCGATTATTTAGTGTCAAACTCTATCTAAGACCAAACGAACACACGGACAAACGGAAAGAGACAAACGGACAGACACCATGCAGGAATCGAAGTTGGTGCACTTTAGCCTTAAAATGTGACTGACATCTGGTGGCACTAATTTTAATGATTTTCCTGATAATTAACAGACCAAATTACGTGTATTTATTGGTTGATCTCGCATTTTATCCCCCACCCTTAAATTTCTATGAAGCAACAAGCTTCGTCCACCCAAAGGATGGACGCCCTGACAGACACAACGGACAAAGAGACAAAAGGACAATCAGAAGAAACGGACGTGTCTCTTTTGTCCGTCTGTCTGTTGGTCCGTTTGTGTCTTAGATAGAGTTTGACAAAATATTTATTGCAAATGAGTCGCAAAGTCTTCGCACTTACGGTCGTGATCTCTCATTAACACAGATTTTCTAAGACGCATAAAATCTCCAGACTTTCTGCCCATATCACGCTTACGCTGTCCGCTCGCTACCACATTCGTGTAACTTAATAGCCGGATATTAAGGAATTAAACCAGGTGAAGGATCTGGCTATTACACACGAGGTACAGTGATGTCCTTTAACCGGTTGTTTTAATATAAAAGTACGCCGCCATGTTGGAGGTATGCTTAGCGTGAACACAGAGTGAGTTAAAACGTGGAAATGTTAAAATTCTTACTGACAATTTATTTTATTTTGTCATTCTGTTCTTTTAAATTTATTTTAATTTATTCCATGTTTAAGATGTCTATATATGTGTCATCTGTTTAACAGACGAATGTAGCCTGTGTACACGAACGTGTCTGATAAAAGCTATAAATCGATGAATAGGACCACAATTAGTAGCAGTTTGATATATGCATATCATAATCAGCAAATTGAAAAAGTAATTGTGTACGAATATAATGCAGGCTTATATACAGGGTGGCCCCAAAAATAGTCACAAGTTTGTACGCCTTATAACTTCATCAAATATTGACTAATTTTCAAAACTTTTACTGTCAGAATCAGACGAAAATTTGTATTAATACTATCAGTAAAGATCCCACCACACATCAAGTGTGTCCATACACTACCTTGTGAAATGTTAATGTCTTAAAGCAACAGTTGAAAACAAGACTTCTGTAGTAACACATTTTAAGAAATTAACAACAGAAAACCACGTGTTTATATTCTCAGTTATTGTCTAAAGTAACTGTCACATCCTGCAGTTTTTACATCAAATGTTCAATGTGTCCGCCTTGCCGCTGCACGACGCACTCTTAAAATGTGTTGTTACAGAAGTCGTCTTGTTTTCAATTGCTGGTTATAAGACACCGACATTTCACAAAGCAGTGTAGCGACACACTTGAGCTGTGGTGGGATCTTTAGTGATAGTACTATTACACATATTCTCCGATTCTAACAGTGAAAAAATGCTTGAAAAGTGGTCAATATTTGACGAAGTTAAGGCGCACAAAAATGGTGTCAATTTTTGGGCCACCCTGTACATTGTAGCAGCTGCGTAATTGATTATCTATGATCAAGAAAAGAATTATCCGAATCCAGCGTGCAGAAAGCATAATTTCTAATAAATATATTCAAAATTGACTCTACCTAAACTACCGATTGATACATTTACAGGCTTGCTCCCATGGTTTATGTAAGATTTTTTACGTAAGAGTTCCAATATACAGGGCGGCCCAAAAACGGATACGGATGGTGGGTGGAAGAACTTCACATTTACGCGCCATAATTTATGCTTGTGGCAGTGAAAGAATGGTTAAAATCGGTGCTGAATTACCGAAGTTATCCCCAAAATAAAACTGGGTATCCGTTTTTGGACCACCCTGTACGTTCACTTCTTTGCAACGTTTTCTTACACGGATCTGTAGGCTTTCGATGACATTACGTTAACAGAAGTCAGTCTCACCTGTATTGGGCGGCGTGAAGCGGTCTGCAGATTGCGATGTAACGGTCCGCAGTCAGAACAACCACCAGCCAGACGTTGCACGTCTGAGCAGTGGACGCCATCGGCCAGATGTACGGCTCGATATACGGCCAAGCGCCTTGCACTAGCGCCGGTAACCAGTCCGTCAGCTCATGCGCCGTCTTCACCGTCTGGAACAGCAAACACATCACCAGATAGCACGTGTCGGCCAGTCCGACGCCGCGCGACGTTAGTCCGGCTTGCTTTAAGTAACTACATGAAAAGGATGACCAGAATCCCAAAACAGAGGAGGGACCCCGTGTGGGTTTGGTAATTGTAGAATAAGCCCGCTTCCATTTTTGCCAGTATCAAGCAAGCGATTGGAACACCTCCCAAGTGACCTCAACTAAACTCCACGCATTCATCCACTTCGTTTCCTGGCCGAGTATCGTAAGAGGCGACCAAATCGTGGCAGATTGTTCCGTCCCGTTTTCTTTCACTGTTTTGTTTCAGTGATCTGTACGTCGAGTATTTGCCTGCACTGATGATTTTTGGCAGTATCAGCACATCACCAGGTAGCAGGTGTCGGCGAGCCCGACGGCGCGCAGCAGGAGGCCGGTGGTGCGGCGGATTGACCGGTCGCGGCCGAGCACCACAATGCTGAGCACGTTGCCGACGATGCCGCCGAAAGCGGCGCGTTTCCATTTTCCATTCTACGGGACGCAATCATCGGCCGAAAACTGTGGAAAAAGGACTATACTAGAAGTAAAACGGTGACGGAAACGCTACTGTGCTCCAACGAGTTTACATATACAGTGAGACAGCGCTGAGCACGTTGCCAAGGATGCCGAATACGCAGAGGGTCGTGACGACGTAGACGTTGACGACGAGCTTGTATTGCGTGACGTCAAAATGCCACGAACTCGGCGGCGGCAACGGCGACGAATAGGAAGAGGAAAAGAAGGACGCTGAAGCTGTGGTGAGCGAAAAGTCGAGGTCTCTATGCAACGACGTCATCATTTCCACGCGCGACAAACTCTCCACCGACTGTCTGCCGTATCAGCCTGCTCCTCTGTCCACTAATACTGCTGCTGCAGCGCTGCTACTGTTGCCGCCGCCGCTGCTGCTCCTGAGAGTTGTAAGGTGCGCGCGACTGTTGCAGCGTTGTTGCAATAATGCAAGTAAATTGTATCTATAGCTTTAACATGGAATGCTCAAGCATAAACTACCCTTAATCGCCATCGTAGCCCCATAAAAGTCGTATACCGGTGGTGAATTTGGGGTCCAAAAATTGTCAGGTATGGTTTTGGGGGACCCCTATGCAAAGGTCACGTGATACTGCGCATGCGCTGTGAATTTTGTTGTCTTCACAATGGGATAAACGCTATTTTTCGACTGTCACATAGCTTGATCTTCGTCGTAGCGCCCTCAAAGTGATAAATTGCGGTCAGGGATTTCAAAAATGTGGATCATTTTTGCCCCCTTCCCGGTGATAGGTCACGTGACATGACGCATGTGCATGATAGTTCCATGTGATGGAAATGTGACAAGATTGAGTTACTCATAACTCAGGAACGGATAGGATGCTCAAAATTTGCATGTTCGTTGTATGTATGAAGCTTAATATATGGCACACTGTCAAGGTCAAAAGGTCGAGGGTCAAGGTCACAAGGTCAGATTGAATTTGAGTACAAAAATCCATATATATTCTTCACACGTCATCCGATAATGGAAATATTTCGTCTTATAGGAAATCGAGGTCGCCGGATCGAACGGTGAGGTCATATTTATGATCGGAAGCTCCTCGATAGCCGTTTCTGCGCACGTGCAGTGCAAATCTGTCTAAATCTCGCCTAACACGGTGTCATATCTCCACAACTTCATTTCCTTTATAGCATATTGCAGTCGATGAACATGTTGGTTATAGCGGTTTTTCATAGGGAATAAAATTAACGACAATTAACGATATTTCAACTGACATGGCCATGAAAAATCACCTAAACGTTCGCAAAGGCATTCGAGTGATGGAAGTCCTATAAATTTTGAGTTCAAATGCAGGGGGGGGGGGTGGAATGTAATGAATCAGCATAATCAGCCCCGTCGTACAGTATCGCAAATGCAAATAATGAACTATACGCGTTATAGGTGACTTGTTGAAAAAAAATCCGAAGCCAATAGGCCGCCCCACCGCCGCTTCCCTCTCCCCCTTTGAATCTGCCATGCTGCCACTGGCCCACTGCTGACTGCAGCAGCCACCGCGCAGCTGACTGTTGGGAATTCCAGTTTCGACCGTTGACTGCTTTCGTTTTCCAGCTGCTCGACGTGTCGTGACATCACCAAAATTACCCACACGTGACACAGTCCTTTGTTACAAAGGCGCTATCGCTGATGTCACCAGCCACCCACACACAGAGCCACGTCGTCAGCAGCAACTATAGCGAGATAAAAAGATAGCAGAACGTTTGTTGCTTACACGTTAAACTGTGAACTCTGATCGAAATGGAGACCTACTATCACTATACGAATCCTCAAGCGGCACGTGCTATTATGCAGAGCCGGGTCATCAGGAAGTCAGTGCAAAAAGTGAAAGATCGTCGGGACGACGCACGATATGGCAGTGGAGTTTACCTGACAGATTGTCATCCTTCAGCGCCTATAATCTGGATCGCATGGAACTGCTTCGACGACGGCATGGCTGCTTTGGCGAAGAAGATAAAAGAAGGTGAATTCCAATGCTACATATATAGGCCTACGCGTATTCACCATTAACTACAACACAAACCTTAGCTGCTATGAAAACTCTTTTACAGCTTAGTCTATCGGACCCTGAGTTATAGGCTGTCGCCAGCAGCTCGTCCTTAATTTCGGCGATCATCGTTGGTGTTGAAGGGTGCCTGTGATAGACTGAAAATCATGGGCGGCACCAGCGGAGTGGCAGGGGGCAGCTGCCCCCCGTGCCCTATGCTCTGTCCCCCCGGCTGTCCCCCAGGTGTCGTGAGGTGACATTACATGTGCCCTCTGAACCATTTCTGTTTAATTGTCACTAGGTATGAAAATTATATCTAAAAAATCACTGTAATAGTCAGTATGTCAACACATTGCACCACTGTGTGTTGTACACTACACTTGATCCCAAATTTGTTTTATTTCCGGTCGTAAACGGCAGACGGCCAAAGAACCTGCTAAGCGGCGTAGACCTTGTTCTCTGTAAAGTCGTCAGTACAGTATAGGTGCGTGGGTTACATGGACAGATGGCATGACTTGAGGTTGCGCCCACGTAATGTTTCTGCTGTGATATCTCTCTGTCGGCGCAGTTGCTGTGAAACGGAAGTGATGCGTCAGATAGGGTGCGGTCACCACCACCAGCAGCAGCCAAAGCCATTACGACCCGATCAGATCACCATGAATGAATTAATT
>Ga0056116_1001132_pt1 | contig 10115 bp, 10 predicted proteins | sample WorMetOlspDAHAB2_FD_67352 | JGI IMG/M metagenome (GOLD analysis project Ga0056116, IMG submission 67352) | Marine gutless worms symbiont microbial communities from Max Planck institute for Marine Microbiology, Germany - Olavius sp. DAHAB.2 ...
TATACAGGGTGCCCCCCCCCCAAAAAAAAAGTAAGCCACTACCAAATGATCAAAAAATCGTATTAAATCGTATCACAACCAGTGAATGGTTTAAGATTTATTCGTAAACTTATAGTATGATTCAAGCACTACAATATATTCTTTGGGATTAGATATTCTATGCGTGACCTACTTTCTGACCTCAGTAACTATGCCTGGCCGTCAAAATAGCGATATTCGTCAGAAAGGGTAAATTATGTTAACGATTCCTGTGGTATCAGCTCGCCAAGCTGTGAATTCTATGTCTAAACGATCTTTTAAATGGAGATTTATGTAAAACTATTTTTTTTATTTCCATATTAATCTTTTTTTCTGGTTTCAAAACAAGATTTTATCAGATGCGTAGATTTTACCCGTATCGCAGCTTCAAACACAGCAAGTGATGACGTCACAAATTGTCACATAGAATACTTAATACAGACTTGTTACATTCTTTTGCTCATTTTTAGTCACAATTTATGAAAAAATTAGCCTTATTGACGGTTTTTAATACGATTTAATGGCGATACCTGATAGCTGTTCCTATTTTGGGCCACCCTGTACATACATACATATGTGTATTTCACCACGAAGGGAGACATGACAGAAAATATAAAATACAGCATAAAATACGAGAACAAAATGCAAACTACAGACTACTAGACAAAGAAGGAGAAAAATAAAGACTATTTATTTATTTTATGTTATTTATTTAATATGAAATTCGTACACGAAGTATACATATAAGACAAAGAAAAATAAAATGAAATGAAAAGTAAAAATGAAATGACACCACAGAAAGTCACGTGCACCAACAGCTGTCAGCATGAAATCAATTTGCGCTCGAGTCCATTTGCAATCAGAAGTATTTACAATACTCCTATACTTTTAACAAAATCAGTTCAAAAGCAAAAGTATTACGACAGCGGTCGACAGACAGAAGACAACTTCATTGAAATGTCGTTACCACAGCACGAAGATTTGATACCAGACCTAAATTCGTCTTCAACCTCGAAACCGTAAATTAAAAACTATATCTCTCGTAACACAGCACGTAATCACGACATACAGGTTACTGTACTCGCGCGCAATAAATTGCGTGCCCAATAACGAAACGAATGAGCTTAGAATCGCTAGAATTACACGTTGTAATAAAGTTAAAAAACGCCGACACAATTCGTCATATATCGTACTAGTGCCTAAAATTGCAGACAGGTAATCACTGCAAAAATTATATGGCAGTTCCCAAATTCGTATCAGACCCTTCCTCCAAGTCGAACAGTGCTCCGTGATTTTATCACAATCCAAATTCCATAGTTCAGAACCGTAATGACTAGAGCAGTAAGCCTGAAAAAGTCCATTTTTAACAGTACGGTCTAACCTTCCAAATCGACATAAAACAGTGTTGATCTGACCAATGAGAGACTGCCTGCGCAGGCTAACATCATCATCATCGCTAAGGTTCAAACTAATCATGTGACCTAGGTGTGGTCATTTCTCAACAAATTCGATGTTACTCCCACAAATAGACAAATCTGGCGTTACCAATCCGGTATGCTTATGTGATTTATATGACTTTCGCGGACGAAAAAAAACATACATTTAGACCTACTGGCATTAAACCTTACGTCGGGTTTAACCGCAAATTCATCACACACGGCCATCATTCGACGCACTGCAGTGGCAGAAGGCGCCATTAACACGATATCGTCTGCATATGCCAGGGCACCCACGAACCAACTGCCCATAAAACATTGGAACTGTAATCGAAACTTATCACACACACTACGAGATAACAGATTATCATATATAGTAAAACCATATTAATTGCACAAACGTTTAAACTTATCACCTCTTTTAAAATTACTAAATCACCGTTGTACAACAACATTGTGTCTTATGAATGTTACCAAAGAAATGCACCATGCCTTTATCAACAACATGTCTAAAATCTAAACTACCACAATAATATTGAATCTCCTTCACAGACTCCCACATATGCATACCAAATAATCTCCTAAATGCACTATTCCAACAGACACTGTATTTTCTCAACTGACTAATTGAAACAAAAATACAATTAGGACCATAAGTTATCATCACAGTATGTTAAAACCAAGTGTAACCGAGTAATATCATTAACAGATCTAGTATAACTCAAAATATTATTTGCCGAGGCATAAAAGTTCTGTACTGAACGATACAATATAGTCATCGAGACCCCCAAAAAGGCACTGCCGTGCCGGAACGACGTATTTGGACGTGTTTTGCGTCAAAATTTGTTCACAGTTGTAGGTTGTAACCTTGTTGAAGAACCCAAGAAAACTTGAAACACTTGTCACATCAAACGCAAGGCAGTCACGTATTTTGCGAGCAGAAACCACTGAACCGGTTGCTATAAAATTTTGCCTGCCGGGTGCCGTCCACGACATATTCACGCATGCCAAGTTTAGTTAAGATCAATGGAGGGGCCTGGGTGTGGCCAGGGGTCGAATTTTGGGCTTTTCCATGGACTTGCTTCGTTACCATTACAACAGTCTCGCACAACCATGTGAGTGCGAGTGTGTGATCATATTTGTGCATATGGACGGTCAGCATAACTGGCTTTAGTATTTAGAGAGCATATACCTGCCGCACAGTTTGTGACTGATGCTGATGGTGACTATATTTCTACCTTTCTATCCATCGTTTTTCTCTCTTAGTTTGTCTGTTTGCATTACCCCGATGCATGTGGTTTGTTTGATTGTGTGACACAGGATCTCCAGGACCACCCGGATCGCCGGGTTTTCCAGGTCCGGGAGCTCAGGGAGCGCAAGGTGCCACCGGCTTTCCAGGCCCACCGGGAGCAACAGGATTTCCAGGTAAACTCATCCCGATTGCAATGAGAACTGCTATCCGTTGGCAGTGGCGACGACTCAATGGGGCATGGGAGGGCACCGTGATTAGGAGAACAGCGAACACGAAAGTGACCAAACTGTTCTGACCATCACAAAACGCTCACCAAAACGACTAATTGTGCTATTAGAGCCAAAAAGCGGAGGAACACGACCAACAAAAAAAATGTTTTCCCGCGCGGCGCATCGGTGCCCTGATTTTCAAATTCGTTCCGGCGCCACAGGGTTATCAGCACGTCACGCTCTCCAGCTTTAGAAATACAGCATACACTGACACAGACCACAATATTGTCGACGCTGCCGAACGGCTGAACACAGATGCCCTTTGCCGCCTCCGTAATGCCATATGTTGTGTCGGGTGGGGCGTTAAACTCTACTCACTCACTCACTTGCTGCCGCATTAATGGAATTATGGCTTGTGCGGTAGTACAGGCTGTTGTATAAGCCATGAACCAAGTCAATGGGAGACGGCGATTTTCGATCCCCACAACTCTGAGACCCCGACCGATTTTCCTGAAACTTGAAATATATAACGGACGCGACCCCGCATGCAAAATTTCGGGGGGACATATCGACGTGGGTGGTCTTGGAAAGCAGCCAGTTTGACGCATGAAATCTTCTTTCTTTTTTTCGTTTCTTCCTCTCGCCCACAGGTCGCATATTTAGACACATCCCCACATACGATACGTCGTTATACGTCCTTCCCGCGAAGGAAGTGTATTTTAGTGGTTAGAAAGATGAAATTGGAAATTTTACCCCTTCACCTCCAAAAAATGTAAAAATTGGGACTTTAAGCGCGTGGCATACGAAAAAATTTTTGTCGTCCTAACTCTAGAACGGTAAGTCCTGTCTACTTCAAACATGGCACATGTGTTGACCACCCAAGTGGCATCACGAGACATGACTCCAAGTTCCAGAGGTCAAAGGTCAAGGTCACAAAATCACGTAACGTATTCAATTAAAAAGTGCAATAACTCGATACTGGGTGATCGTATCCATGTCATACTTGGGTGGTATATAACATGTAAGCCCACCAAAAAAATTAGGATACTAGCAACGGGGCCAAGAATCCTTGACCCACGTATTTTATCACTACAAACACCTCAAAATGGTGTACATGTTCACCGTGAGGCCCGGTCACGTGACCCAAATTACGTTAGCTGATACGCCCACAAGCTGCATTGCCGTAGGCCTAAATGCAGTGATTATGCCTATTTTTTAACGTCTTGATACTTTTTAAAACCGCAAATATGATATAGAAAAAACTGCATACAATCTATTCAATGGTGTGTAAGCCGACACTCAAAAACAGCAAAAATTAAATGTTATAAATTATAAGCATGAAACGAATGCGCTAGCTTATACATTTAAAGCTGGCAGTTGGCAGATTTAAATGTGCTAGCGCATATGTTTATGCTTATAATTTATAACATTTAATTTTTTTGTGTTTTAGAGCGACGATCGACTTATACATCATTGGGTAGACTGCATGCAGTTTTTTGCAATATAGACGAAATATTGTTGCACAATCTGTTTTACGTACTGGTCGATGTTGTTGCCATTAGCAGTAGCCGCTCGGTCTTGAAGTCGCAGTTGATTGAATCTTGCTTTACAGTTCGCAGTTCGAAATTAGGATAAGTAGATGTAGGTGCAATATGAGTATGAGCACGCTAGTGCGCTACAGACGATAAGCTGGACGAGGTTCGTTTAGATCTTACATTGCCTGAGTTCGGGAGAATTGGCAAGGTTTGCGAGAAGAACATGTTAAATGTCGACGACTTCATTTCTAAGAAGGATTTTCAGTGCAAACCATGCATTTTTTTCACTAGCATCATGCTTGTCTGGTGGTATGCTCCCTGGAGTTTTTTGGGCGTTATTACTCATTTGTTTTCTTCTGAAAACCCTAAACGAGGTAACTCCCATGCTAATATCAGAACCGCCATGAATTTAAAGTTGTGATGGGGATGCTTAAACAATATCCCGTTATATGGTTTGACCGTTCTGTGTCGGTCGATAACCTGCACAGACTTTTGTTAAAAATTACATTATATTATTATTTTTCCGTCACACAAATTCTGGCAGTGACTCTCGTCGATTTATTCGGCGCGGAGAATGTCATTCGGACTGTGTTAGTGACATGTAGGGGGTGTATGTAAATTACGAATTCACGATCGCCGTGATTACCGTGATTCTCGCATGTGTCGTGATTTTTGGTGATTGCCGTGATTCTGTCACGACCGTGATTATCACCAAAATATGTCCAATTTCGACTGTTAAACGGTCAATTTTGGTGAATTTGGTGTACATATTTGTGTAAATAATGTCTTATGATTAATCCCATACTTCCTTGCAGGGTACGTTGGTGGGCTGGTGGCGTAACAAAGGGTGACGTATAGTCTATTGGTCCATTTGAGTGGGTACAGAACGATTGTCTCTCGGCTGCACGACTTTCTCTGATCTCTGGCGCAAGTTGCATCAGACAGACAGACACGGCCAGCGTGTGACCACCCAGCAAGCCAGCTAGCCAGCCATATCCGGTAGCGAGAAAAAGCGTCCCAACTTGTCGCTAGCCACGCAAACAACAAAACCAAATTCATCGGTGCCGGTGCGTGGGCTAGGCCTACAGACACGTACAGCAGCCACAGCATCTGGATGACGTGACATAAGGGGGCGACTGAAAACGCGAGACCTGACATCGCGAGACTGGACAACTGGGCACCATATCGCAAGGGTGGACATCGCGAGACTTGTTTCATTGTGCGACTAGAAGCTCAATACAAGTTAATATTTGCTGCAGGGAGTATTATATGAGCTGCACATCGGTTGTATGTGTGTAGTTTTACTTAATTCTGTTTAACTATTCCTACGTGGCCAGTTATTCCTACGCGCAACAGTGAGCGTGTAACTACGTGCTGGAACTCACTTCCAGACACTGTTGACTTTAGAATCTTTTACAAGTTTTAAGCGCACTGTTAAACAAGTCAATCTCACAGTTTCTTAGAATTCAAGTTTGTATTTAGGTCTAGTTTGTTTTTATATGTAATTTTGCTGTTTCACTTTACGGTCCGTTGCAGCGCTCAGCTGTGAGAGCATGTTATGTGCCTGGTTGTCCTGTTCATTTGTCTTTTGACTGTGTAATCTACTTGGTTTTGAACGAAATAAATGGAGATGGAAAAAAATAATATGGAGACTAAGTGGGCTGTTTGTGTAATCAGCGTTTGGGCGCATTATTAAATAGTGATAGAGAGATTGATTGATCAATCGCTCAATGTCTTGTCCTACGTTTTCGTGGTAATCATTGCGTCGTCTTGTATACCGTCGACGGTTCTAGGTCTTTCAATGAAACGGAATAACGCACCGGTTAAAGCACAGTCATATAGTCATATATTAAGCACGAGCAAACAGTTAAAAGCAACTGATTTTTACTCCGCAGGAATTATCCGTCAAGGGCTACTCTGTTCATGGCCCCCGTTGTTCAATCGTGCTGTTTGATCTGGTGCCGTCTTGTCGGGTCTCGCGATGTCAGGTCTCTCGATTTCAGCGCCCCCGACAAGAGGTGCCACGTACGGCACGTATAGAGTTCCTGCTCCTGCTGCTAGGCTGAAGCACTAGAACTTGTCGTCTGAGGCGCATGGTTTCAAACAATGCGCTCTATAATATTTCGGAAATGCGGTAGTAGCCTACACCGACAAAAACTGACGACGATACTACTGCGAAAGTTCACAGGCTACAAAATACGAAAGCATCTTTCCGCATGTCGGAAAATGCCATTCCGCCCTGTTTACCGGTGCGGCAGGCCTCTACCGGTTTTACGGCACGTCGAGGCGTTCACGGCAGCATGGCGCTTTATAAATTGTGTATTATTATTATTATTATTATTACCGACGTCTTGTTAGGATTTTAGAATCACTTAATTTCAAACAAAATTTCGAAAGTAGGAGGACCTAATACCTATCGAAAGCTACGCACAGTACTGTATGAACTGTTGTTAACTGCGTGGTCAGCCGTTTAATCTGGAAAATATCAAAGCAGCGAACTACATGGTTATTTTGATCGCTCTGGGTGCAAAGTGAAACAATGTAACTATAACCATTAATGGCTGACAGAGTAGCTGGCATGATAACGAAACGGCTCAACGATTACAGCTTCCCCATTACAGACAACGTTTTCGGACGTCCAGAACAGCTGATAAAAAGCCGAAGTGACGTGACGCGTGCGCAGTTTTGTCCATCTAGTCGACCAGCGTCTGTCACTGCCGGATTTACGACGCAAATAAAGTAAAGTGTATAGCCCGCCCGAGTGTCTACCTGCTGCAGTAGGCCAGGCCGGTAGGCAGAGCTGTCGATCAATCAGAGCTCGAGTTCGGCATCGTCGCCAACCGCTGATTGGTCGCCGCCGTTCCAGTCTGTGTCGCTACTCCCTTCCCTGCGATGGTCGATGATACGTAGTCCAGGTAGACGAGAGATCTTCAACTTGCAGCTCGTACTACACAGTCTGCACTTCTGGTGTAGCCACTGTAGCGACTAGCCGGAGTAGCCGCATGACTAGTGCATTAGTAATGCGGCTAGTCGCTACAGTGGCTACACCAGTGATTTTGTTAAGCCGTTGTACTTTTAAATAGGATACTGGAAGTTAGTGTTACAGTTAGCCAATTAGAGAACCAACTTTTAATGTCTTGAAACAGTTAGCCTATTCGCCAGCACAATTTATGAATTTATCAAACGAGAAAAATCTAAAACAACTCGACTGAAATCGTTATTTGCTACAGAACGTAGCTGGCCTACTCGAGGGCTCGAGAACACGTTTCCCAATTGCTCCTTGTACTTGCAGACAATGTGCAAAAAATGAATTTATGGCTCGGTTGCATGGTCATCAATATCCGCCACGGAGTAGAGCATTCGTGCTGCAAACTGTTCGTTTTGACCGCGTTTCTCGACGATTTTGCAGTGCACAGATGCAGTCGACGTTTGCGTACAGCTCGACAGAGTATATAACACGGCAAAGGCTGTTGCTATACAATGTGACCTAAATTTACGGCATATCTTAGCTTCATTTATCCATGAACATTCGCCGCCGTTCCGTCTTGCAAATCTGCAGGTCGCTCGGTGCTAATACCAGCTAATTAAACTCTGACGTGTACGCAGAAGCCGCGTGGGGCGTAGAGGCGTGCTGGGGTCGGGACAGCGATCTCCCGTTTTCAGAACTGGTGCATGGGTGTGTCAAAATTACTCTTTGCCACAAAATGGGTCATTTCTTAAGTGAACCAAAAAAGGGGTTGTGCCAGAAAAAAGGGAAAGTGAGGGTAAACGCCATTTAGTGGAGCAGCAGAAAGGGCAAAGAAGAGGATGGAATAGGAAGTGGGAGAAGGGGAGGGGCGTTGCTGATGTAACGTTCTTGTTCTCAGGTAGACAGGCATGGAACGGCTCTACCGGAAAAGACATTCCGGCGAAACTATGTTAACTTAAACTCTTTCAAGCGTAAACTCAAAACATCTTCTGCCTGGATTGTAAACACATTTTCGGCAAACCACCATGTCGTTTTATATAGCCTAGGTCTATTTATTTATTATACAAATACGCCTTGTTAATTTTATTTTAAAATTAGCATTCCTTGCGTTTTTATTATAGTGATCACCATCGTTTTTATCGCGTACAAAAATTCAGGCCTAACGCGTCCGCGTTCTTCTTGTAGTAGGCCATGCAGTGTTCAATATCGTTCTGGTCTGTTCTTCGTTGTATGTGATTGGCCATTGGCGTACCCACAGGGGAGGTTAGGGGGTTCAACCCCCGCCCCCATTCGAATCTTCAAAATTTTTTTAATTGTGTGTTTGCAAAATATATTGTCCGAGCTGTTCTCATATACTCATTAAATCCTAAATTTTGTACAGGAAAAAAGTTAAAATTGTATGCTAATTTGACATTTTGCTTCAGGTTCTGGGGGACGAAGTCCCCCAGACTCCCCTACCGGGGCTATTTTCCGCTGGGCTCCACTGGGGACTTTTGTCTCCCAGGCCCCCTGGCCCGGCCGCCCACCTATCGAACCCGCTCCATTGTAAAATCCTGGGTACGCCTAAGGTGGTCTCAATTCCTATGAAACATGAATCATTCAGATCATACTCAGTCTACTGAGATGATAGACAAGCGCGCGCCACACACACAAAAGTTGCATAAGTTCGTAAAAGCGCGAAAGCGGTACACGCTTAGTCAGCTACATCATATGCCCACTCGCCACAGTCGAAACTACCATTTATATTCGGTTTTACATGCATGTTTTTTTCTGATAGTGTTTTAATTCTTTGCCTAAAACTGAAGCGTCGTGACTATTGTGATAATTAGTTACTGATATACGAAAGAATGGTGACTTATTGAGTGCAGACTATGCAGTGAATTGAACGCCGTGATTTTGCCATGATTTTCCTCATTTTTCAAAACCCCACCGTGATTTTTCCGATTTTTTACCGTTATTTTAATAATCTCTAGTAACATGTATACTTTTCGTGCTGTGCATATCGCAGGACCACCAGGATTCGGGGGTGGAGGATCGCCAGGTCCAGTTGGAGCAACTGGTGTTCCGGGATTTCCAGGTCCTCCTGGAAATAACGGGAATCCTGGACAAGCCGGATCACCTGGATTCCCGGGCGCTCAGGGCCACACCGGTAAGATGCTGTCTGGCCTGCATACGTTGACTTAAGTTTTACGTTCATCTGCAAGGCTGCGAATCGGCCTACTTTGTCTCAATCTAAACTTCATGGTGGGTTTTCCGTATTATATTTGATGAGTGACTACACAGTGCACCTCATTGTGTTTCTGGGGCTGATTACAACGAAGTACAACAAGTATCCATGCAGTTTTGAACTATAGGCTTGTTCGGCGGGTTGACAAAAAATAAAACACCGCAACTCGAAAATAGTTACGTATTTTGTAACTCAGATTTTTTTGCTCCAAACGCTTGTTGTCTCTGTTCAGAACACATGTCGTTATAAGACTGCCTAACCCTATTTGCTCTATATCGTATCGTACACACGTACGGCACAACCTTCAGCATCAAAGTAGGCTACATGACGGATTGGACGTTCTAGGTACGCGATGAACAGCAACATTTCGTTAGTGAAAAACGTTTTAACAAACGCCCCGTTAGAGATAGATTTTAGTGCGTTGATGCACTACGGGGGTGGAGACCGTCATACCGGTACTGCAGAGGGGG
>Ga0056116_1001133_pt1 | contig 10114 bp, 4 predicted proteins | sample WorMetOlspDAHAB2_FD_67352 | JGI IMG/M metagenome (GOLD analysis project Ga0056116, IMG submission 67352) | Marine gutless worms symbiont microbial communities from Max Planck institute for Marine Microbiology, Germany - Olavius sp. DAHAB.2 ...
AACATAAATTTAAATCATGCAACCCAAAAAACACAAAGACAAACTCATGGCCCAACCGGGCTGTGTGAACTGTTTCTGTTAACTGTGCCCATTGAAGAGGTAGCACGTTGCCAATATAAAGCAGTGCAGATAATATTCCCTCTTAACCTCCAGACAATCACCATAACTTCAGATGTTGTCAAATGGAGGTGAGGGGGAAGCACGCACTCGACTACTACGGCGCAGTGCAGTCACCTGAAAGAACCACTGGTGAATCCGTTCTTCTTCGCAGGTAGACATCGATACTGGCCGACCACCTGAATACGGTCACCAGGTTTGCACGCATCCACAAGGTCATCATCGGCGAGCACGTCTACAGACCGAGGCAGCTGACCAGCAGGTGCTTTCTCTGGCATTTCCTGCAACACAACAAACCTGCCGCATTTCCATCTGACCACTCTCAATCGAGCCCTGCCCAGACAGCAGAAGCAGTTAACATATCGAGTACAGTGTAGAGTGCCTATATGCACAGCCTTCACCAGAGCCAGAGATGTTAATAGCCGAAACGTGCATATATATCTCTCAGACATATATGCGGACTCCATTCCCACTGGATGGGTAAACGGGACTTAACACATGACATACATATAAGCGGACTGTGCTTATAAATTGAGCAAACTGTACTGTAAACAAGGTTTTGGTTCAACGGCTACGGAGAAAACATTTCTCATTGGTCACACGCGAGTGGCAATCTGATGAACAGTCCATTATGCTGGACATGCTGCTTACTAGGAGTGACTGATTGCTGGCCATATTGCTGTGGGCGTCACAACGCACTTTGTACAGGGGTCAGTTCTTCAGTTTGCAAGAGGAGCATATGCTGGTTCTCAGTCACCCACCATCATCAAAAGCAACAAATGCGCTCAATCGCACAGTACACGATCAACAGAAGAATGCGTCTGAGTGGACATAAACACAAAATCATCACAGTAATAGATAACAGTCAGTGACAGGTGCTCCTGCAAAATGTTGAAAGGCACAGAAGAGATGCAGCTGAAAAGCAACACTGAGCAAATGTAGTGTGTGTTCACGGTTGCACTACGAATAAACAGCATCACACACCACACTGTGTGTGCAACCAATGTGTACATAAAATATTCATGTAACAACACTGTTGGTATTGGTGGCATCCGGCCTGTAAGAAATAAAAAATAATTGGAGATGGGACTGGCCTCCATATTTCTCAGTGTCCTTTGCATTACAATGGCACTGAACAGATTATAAAACCACTGACTGACTCATTTAATTATTTGGATATTGTAGCAGACAAAAACAAACAGCAGCGACACAATTCAAGCCTGGACATGTGGTGACTGTCAGTATAGTCAGAACAATAAACAGAAGGCTTGACAAAAGCATATGAAGCATAGTTGGCCACCTTAGACTTAATAGCACTTAGAGCACAAATAGGCCACATCGTGTTTTTGTAAACAGTTGCACAATACAGCTGACAGACAAAATAAAAATTGTCATGATATGCACAGATTTAGAATAATTAGGTTCACACGCTTTGTTATTATTAAATTGAAGAACATTTAAACAATATTTCATAGAATTCTGAGCGGCAGCACAAACAGACCTGAATGCTGAACGTCTGATGATCGCGATATGTTGATAAACCAAACTCAGTCTCCAAAGCGTTCCCTTCATCGTCCTGCATGCAATCAGACAATAACGCAGCAAATATCGATTTATATTGTTAACAAAACACACTATATGATCACATAAAACCATTAAATCCAATCATCTTACGACACTCCACTTACTGCCACTCGGCAGAAAGATGGAATTATCATTCTACCAGCAAACGATTAGTAAAATAAAAAAACCTTCTTATTAATTGCTGTATTAAACTTAACTGTGCGAATTTTTGTCACAGAGTACATCTCACAATATCATATTGAAAGCAGGCTCATGTTATTTGTGAAGCAACAGATATTAAGTGTAATTTTTTTGTGATTAATGTATGCAATCATATTTCATTATTGGAGTACAAACAACATCTGTCAGGATATTAATAAATTAAACAAAATATATAAACTACAAAAATAATGGTATACAGGAATTCAGTGTTAATGATCCCACTGGTTACATATACAACCGAATATCAAAATCCACTACATACACGAAATCCACAAGCCAAATATTAAAATTCACACTGAAATTTTTTGAAGTCTAAATCCATTTCCAATACGAAATCCATGCTGAGACTGAAAATACACAACAGAGATTCTGAAATCCAAGTTGTAATTAAGGCGAAATCCACTTTGACAAACAGCATGCATTTCATATATGGGTCCTTGCAGGCAACATATTTGGACTTTCTTTGAGCGATTTTGGTATTTTTTGTGACAAATTTCATATGGAAAATGGATTTTGACATCATTTTCAATGTGAATTTCTATATTTAGCCTATGAATTTTGTGTATATAAAGTGGATTTTGATGTTTAGCCAGACCAGTTGATTACACAAGAAAATGACGCGCATCTTTGTGGGGTCGGCGAACAAAAAGATACGGGGCAATGACTGTTCACCACACTTGCAAACACCTCGGATTTATGTCTACAGACATAGTGTACACACACTGCAGTGTATAGTTACGAGTTTAGCTTCAGGCCAACTGAATGTCGCCACTGGTGTGTGGCCAACAAATCAGTCATGTGAAGACACCAAACAACAACACACCACACACCTTGGTCGGGTAAACACCGGACGTAGGAAACGGGTCTAACGACGTCATGTCGGTGTACTTGCGCTCGATCGTCTTCTTCGTCGCCGGGCAATAATGCATGCTGCGAATGATCTTCGGTCGCACAAGTGACGCTGCCAGTTCACAATGCATACACTACGAGAAGTCAGATGGTACATAACAACACATCATATAAAATTAACACCTTCAAATTTACCTCCAATTTTGCCATCAGTAACTAAAACAATCCAGTTGAAAGCTGATTATCAAGCTAATCAGGTCAAACAATGTCCTCATGTATAATTTATTCACAGAAAATTAATTCGTATTTTAATATTTTTCTTAGATTTTTTTGGTTTATCAATTATGCCACGAAACAACAGATCTGCATGTGACCAAAGAAGTCTGCAATACCTCATTCCATTTCACCATAAAATATGCAACGACACAACGCAAGATAACATCAATATAAGTGGTCAGAAAAATAAACCTACTCTTCGTGACAATGCCTTCAACACACACCATGTTGCTGAGAAAATGCGACGTCAGTGTGCGTGGCGTTACATGTTTGCTGCCAAAACTACACAGCACAGAGTGACAACTGTAAGGACTTTGGATGAAATCTGCAGAAAAAAACCTGTATCATATATGTCCAACATCGGCTTTAACGTTCAACAAAAACTGACAGTTGGCAGTTACTTATCAATTTTGTGATCAAAAATCCTATTTATGCAGTAAGACATAAGTGGCATAATTAGCTGCAATATTATCGCCATTCTGCTTGAAACTTAGCAAGTTCTCAATCAGACGCTAATTAATTTCGTCAACATTTTCAACATGTGCAACAACATTTCTCCTAAATTCTACTGTCAATCAGATTAAAATTGGTTTTCCAATATTCACGTGACCACTAAATTAGAAATACATTTGTTACTAAGCTTTGAAAAAACTGTGAACAAAAAATACACACCCATGTCCATATGAACAATTAATGGATCAAAAATTAACAACAAAAAGTTATGTTGCTTGCCTGCCTTCAAGACCAATAAAGAACTCCTCATACTGCTTGCTGTAAACCGGGTCAGCAGAACCAACAAACTCTTTCAAGGCTCGTTGAAATGCCAACAGCTCTTCGAAGGAATTCGTTAGCAACCTGTCAACAAAATTTTACAATGCCAAGACTGAAAAAAAACAGCTTCAACAGAAATGAACTCCAAAAAATTTAAAGAAAAGCCAAAAAATAAATAAAAACCTAGCATGTATGTACTACTAGTACATATTCGGCAATTGACAGACATTCGTCAAACATTTTCCCCTTACATACTTATTTAGTTTACTATATTTAGTTATAAATGCATTGTGCAGAAAGTGAAGACAAGAATATCAGATGAGGAAACTTCCTTCACACTTATAGCAGCACATCTGCTTATACATAATGCACATTCACTATCAACAAACACACGACAAAACTAAAGACATACAAGAATGCTAATGAAAACAAATAAGTACAGAACCACAGAAAGCTATTCCAACACTCAATGCATCGTGGCAAGCGACATATTTTACAAAGTGCTCAATGTTATGACAAGCAAAAAAATGCCAAAAAATTACACATTTCCACAACTTGGTTACCGTACTAATTTCATCAAGTTCTATTCTTTCTTACAGAAAAAGAACAACATAAACAGAAACTTACGCAGTTGCTCTTTTCGAATTTTTCTTTCGCAGATCATTGATGTTTACGACAAGTCTGATGTCGCCATCAGCAATCATGTCTTTAACCTTCTGCTGATAAATCGACTGATCTTGCTACAAAACAACACGTGAAAAAAATTGTAGATATCACATACAACATCGACATACAACATCGCATAAGATGTTGGTAACTTAGAATATTTTTCTAGAAAAGCTCCATCAGCACATACAGTTTATAATTGCCACTAACTCGTAAATCTATTTACATAATGGGTTCTCCATCATACCTTGCCAACCTCTTGCAGCTCCATAGACTGCTCGCTCCATAGACCTACAAGGTCTATGCACTCCTTGCCATCATGTTACTCTCTGTGCTATGCCATAATCTCAATATCGCTTCATGAGCCTTCCATGTTTCCACTGCCAAAATTTGGAACACCTCTATCCATGGTTGCAAGTCATTCATTGCTTTTAGGCGTAACCTTGGGACTCATGTTTTAAGTCTGCTTTTACCACTCCCTAGTCATCCAGTCCCCAATGAGCCCTGATTCTTACCTGTAGAAGATGGCGCTAAATAAGTCGTATACTTATTTACTTAGATAAATATCAATTCTAATATAAGTTTTAGTCCGATTTACAAAAGGACTGAAAAGCCCATATGACAACGCTAGCCACAATGCAACAATTCAAAACGTCAATAAAACGAAATTCTGTAATCACAACACACATGAAGGCAAATTAACAAACATGTCTTGCCGGCGACCAAGTTATAATTATCCGATCAATAGGCCTCATTGTAATGTATTTGAATGGAGCTGAAGCTCGACGGGAGGGAGGAATGTCTGTGGCAACAGATGTCATAGGGAATGGGAAACTGATGGTATTCTGACAATTCACCGACAAATCAACTTGCAGTCAGTCAAGTCATGGACTGGTCAACTCGCCGAAACGTTTTATCTAAAAAATTTTGAGTGTATCGTCGTCGCTGCAAGTGTGACTTCGGGTACATTACACTATTTGTACGCTGTCAATATGCAACAGAATTAGGGTTAGAGACAGGGTTAGCTTTAGTGTACAAATAAGTGTAGTAATTCCATGATTTTAAAAAATTCGCCGCTGACCAGTCTGTGACTTAACTGACTGCGAGTTGGTTTGTCAGCCAACTGTCCAGTAAGCTGAATGACGAGCAGGAGAGGGCAGCAGGTGTCCAGGGGGAGTGGCAAATGTCCTAGCGTCATCTGTACCATGGGAATTTGGTACCATACAGGTACCTTGGTACCATCAGTATCACCTATCCATAAAATGGTGAGCTGTCAAGTAGTAGCATCATGTTAAGTGTTTTGTTATGAATTTCATGCATAACAACTGTTATCATAGTCACTCTTCCAAAATTTGACAGTGACGAGTGACGGTGTGACTCGATATGGATAGATGTCAGCCCTGTCAGCCGGTTTAGGATTAGTATTAATGTTGGGGTTTGCCTAGAACAGTAGAACAGTGGTGGCCGTCGGACGTCGGTCTAATTATTGCATCAGACAACATCAGGGGACATCGGACTGCATCGGCGTTTCATAGTTTACCACATCGGACTAAATCTAACTAAATTGGATATTCTCAGTGCCACATTAGACCTCCCAAATGAGCCGAACAAGTTTTACAGTTGTTCTGATTAATAGAAAAACAAGGTTGCTTTGTTCCATGTTATACGATTTCGTGTTTTTCTAGTTGCTAAAATAATGCAAAAAGTGATAGAAGCATATGCCTGCAACTGTTTGTCTACATCTACGTCTATGTCTACGTGATTGTACTAACAATACCAACATAGGACGACAGGTCAGCATCTGACTAAATATTGCTAAATTGCATGCTTATTAAACGTGGTTTAAAACAGTAAACTTGTTGTGAATTATGAAGCGACGATGTAAATGCCGACATCAGCAGTGTTCAAATTTATGCCTGCATTCACCTGACCTAGTGCTTGGCCTATTATTGTATCGAGACAATACCGGTATATATATGACGTCAAATTTTAAAAAGACGTAGTCAGTCAGGATTACAAATTCACCGTTCTTTATTAATGTACTACTGCTACAATATTTTGAGTAGAATATTTCTGACTGTCTTGGTTACGTCTGTGGTCCAACGCGGTACCATATGACACTCCGATGCGGTCCGATGTCCCGCAAAGCAGTCCGATGCGCCGATGCGGTAATTAGACCGACCCACAGTGGTGGTCGTTGATCTAGGTGGAAGGTTGAGTAATTACGCAGGGTGTTACTTTCCGTGAATATTCACGGAAACTAATGACAGATGTTCACTATTTTCTGTGAAAATTTTTCAGTCAAACTATAATAGAGGTCGTTATATGTGGATATTATTCACGACGGTAAATGTTCGCTTTACGGTCCCAACTCTCAAAGTCGGAAACCGCTACGGTTAGAACTAATCCTAACCCTAACCCTATCCGGAACTCCAACCTATCCCTAACCCATAACTTCACGTGGCGACATTAAAGAAAACGTTTACCTTCACGGCAATGTTAACTACCGGCATGCCGTTAACTGCATTAAGTTAATAAAAGTGAAGCTTCACGGAAAATAGCAAAATCTGTCAGTTACTGTACGTGAATTTTCACGGAAAATAGATTTAATGTTTAATTACTGTCGTCGCCGACAGGGACTGTCGTCGCCCACAGGGATGTCTACTCAATGTATGTCGACCACTGACAGGGCCGACGTAGTATTTTCCCACACTCAGAGTGACTAGTATTCCTTCCTGAGCAACAGTTCTATATTCCAACAAAATATGAGCGAACTTCTTAAACATTTACATAGTTGTCTGGCTGTTAAAACTTTGATCAGCATCAAGTCAGGATGGATGCAGCGTAAGATTAGTGTTACTGTGATCATTTAGCAGCAGTCACAAAAACGAGGGTGCAAGTAAATGATCGTGAATGTTATTATCTGTCCGTGAGGACGGAAAATAAAGGGTTACTAGCGCTATATTCATCCGTTAGTGGAGATGGGTTAATTTGTTACTTGATCAATTGAGGTTTAGCATCACCTTCACTCTCGTGACCCTCAAACTGTTGACAAGAATTCACAAAAAAAGGCTACAGATTTACATTAGATGTGTAGACAAAGATAACAGTCGCAGGCACAATGCCTCTATGACTGTCTCTCAATACTGACATTATTAACACTTCATGTTAAAAATTATACTATACTATTAATTGCGCGTATTAATTGCCGTTATTTCGGATTTAAAGTTATAAGCAATCCATCTTATCTGGAGGACGGAAAATAGCGCCAGTAAGCCCTTATTTTCCGTCCTCACGGACGGACAATAACACTGGCCGTAAATGACAAGTTGTCCGTTTAAAGACACCGGGACATTTAACTTCTACACACTGTATTAAGAACGTGTAATATTCGCGACAGACTCACATCATCGTCTAAGAAATCCAAATATTCTCGCTGAATCTCTCGTAGTCTAAAATCCTCTTCTGTCGACATTTTGCAACAATATTTCTCTCAAAAAAAAACACAATTTTCGCAACACACCACTCACGATTTACGTTGTTGTGTTGGTTTCGCGCCACTCGATAAAAAGTAAACACAACGTAACGTAAACAATGCAACCTAAATGTAACCTAACTTGTCGGTCTGTGAAATCGTTCTTTGATGAGGTCCGGAATTTATGTCATAAGCTAAATATACTATCTAGTATTCATCATGATTTTTGGCAATAGGTTACTCTTTTGTTGATACCTCTGTCAGTGTTCTTATACTGGCAGAACATATTATGGTGGCACTGGCATACTGTACAGAAAATCATTTAGTCCACGTTTCTCTCATAAAGACATATGACTGTCGTATAAGAGCGCTAACAGTCCAAGCCAAATGTGGCCCCATTCTTTTTATGTGTGTTTATATGCCCACTGACTATGGGGACTCAGAATCCTACGAAAATTATATCGAGACTTGTGCAAAAATAACTAGCCTATATACAAGGAGTGAAGCTGTCCACCTAGTCATAGCTGGTGATTTTAACTACCACACTGGCTCTCGTTTTACCATGTTTTAGTGAGTTAATTGCTGACTTTAATGTGATATGTACCGACTTAACAAGGCTTACTAACACTTTTACATACTGCAGAGATGATGGAAAGCATTGCTCTTGGATTGATGTGCTATGCAGCCCTGCTTTAGATAACTTAGTCAGTTCATGTTATGTGGGGTATGGCTTTATAAGCTGCGATTATCAACCACTAATTACTGTTTTCAGGGATCTGTCTTCTACATGCGGCCAGACAGCTGCTGTAACTGGCAATAATATGAGTGCTGCTGCTGACTGGTCCCAAGCTGATGATACGTGTTTGTCTCAAATCGTTACCTGCTAGATATTGCTCTGAGAAGTGTTGATATACCAATTATCTCCTCTGACTTAAAGCAAAACTCTGAAAATATTATCCATAAATCTATTGATAGATGTTATGATGCGGTCACCTCCTGTGTACGTAATGCATGTGCTAAAACTATTCCCCTTAAATGTCAGAATTTACATGCAGTCTAATGAATATATTGTACATGGCTGGAACGATTACGTTAATGACAAACATGATCGATACTGCTACAGCGGCCTTTTTAGACTGAGTGTATTGTGGTAAACCTCGCACTGGTGTAACCTATGATATAATGAGAAAGACTTGTTCTGAGTTTAAGCTGGCTTTAAGGTATTGTAAGCAGCACTCTGATATGTTACGGTCTGATATGCCCATGCTACAGCTCTAATGTCGAAAGATTTCAATAAATTTTGGAAAAATATAGACAAATGTAATAATGATAAAATATACTTCTGTCCTTGATGGATGTTCTGGAGAGAATGAATAAACAATCGATGGCGTAACCATTTTGAACAACTGAATCGTTTCCCTGATACCATGCAGTATGAAGGATGAATTCTGATCGTTTATGTCATGACTCTGTACTGAATAAGGATTTTGTTATTACTGCCCGTGATGTTATGACAGCAGTCTGTAAACTAAAAGATGGCAAGGCCATCGCTCTTGATGGTATTGCAAGTGAAGCTATTAAATATGCTTGTCCTCGTCCACCTGTGTATATATTGTTTAATTTGTTTTTAAAATATGGCTACATAACATACCTGAACACTTTATGCAATCTGTCTTTGTACCCTTGTTGAAAAATAAGCGTCCTTGTTGAAAAATAAGTGTGGCGACTTGTCTGACATAAAGAATTATACAGGGTAACCCAAAAAAGTAAGCCACTATTGTGAATCATCATTAAAATGTATTTAAAATCGTCAACCAGGCTAGATTTTCTTCACCAATTTTGATTATAAAATGAGCACAAGAATATTATATGTTCGTATCAAATACTCTATGTATTACCTAATTTGTGACGTCATCAGTTGCTGTGTTTGAAGCTGCGATATAGGTAAAATCAATGTATATTATAAAATCGTAATGAAAAAAAGAAAAAAAAGAAAAAAATTCGGAAATCGAAGAAATTTATAAATAAATCTTCATCTAAAAAAAGATTCTGGAATGGAATTTACAGCTTGCTAATACGAGCTGATGCCAGAGGGAGCGCTGACACCATTTACTGCATGTGACGCATATCGCTACTTTGCGGGCCGGGCATTGTTAATGACGTCACAAAAGTAGG
>Ga0056116_1001134_pt1 | contig 10108 bp, 7 predicted proteins | sample WorMetOlspDAHAB2_FD_67352 | JGI IMG/M metagenome (GOLD analysis project Ga0056116, IMG submission 67352) | Marine gutless worms symbiont microbial communities from Max Planck institute for Marine Microbiology, Germany - Olavius sp. DAHAB.2 ...
CCCCCTGCATTGTAAAATCCCGGGTACGCCTATGTGTATTTTATACCTGCTGCTAAATTGCAATCTGACTTCAGGTTAATTCAGTCTTCAGTCATAAGTTACAAATGATCGACGTGCCAGTTTTATGGTGTTTGTTATTATTACTACAGTTAAAACACGTAATTATCCTGCAAGCTGAAGTCATATGATGGGCATTAGGGATGAAGTCTTCAATTTGTTGCCACAGAGTGTTGTTTGTTGATGGTTTTCTTTCAGCACAATATGAACACCAAGAAGAGGTACCAGCAGGAGTGTGCGATATGTATCGCCGTTCCCCAAGTTCCGAAGATTCTTCCGTGCCAACATATCTACTGTGTGGCATGCCTTGACCACTATATCGACAACAGAATGAGGCCATCGGAGGATGATGATGACGAAGACACTGGGAAGCTGATGTGTCCTCAGTGTCGTCGGCCCTTCAGTTGTCTTCCGAAACCAGAGTTCGGCTGCGAGCCAATCGGACAAGTTCACCAGGATTTCACTTCCGATAGTTTTCTCAATTGTGCTCAGCATTGTGGAGTTATCGACAAAGTCAAGTTTAAAGTAAGTTACCTCGCTGCTTCGATTTCGAGCAAGATCATGCGGCCAGAGTTCCGTGATAATGACATTTGCATTTGTCAGATGCTGTGTCGGTTGTTGGGCTTTCAGTGGCACTTCCGCAGAATTTATGCTGCCATTAAAAATGTATCTTAAAATTATAGTTTGATTAAATGGTTGGCAATAGTAAGAAAGTAACTAAAATTCTACGATTTTGGAATATGACAATGGAGAAAGTTAAGAGTTAAAGTAGAAGAAAAGAAAAGAATGCTTCAGGAAAAATACACAACTTGATACAACACAGTAAGTAAGTAAGTAAATGGTTTATATAGTGCCAAATTCCAGTAAAAAGCAGGAAGCCTTTTATGGCTGGGTTGCTCTGGAGTGGTAGAAGCAGACTGAGTGAGATCAGTGAGTCTTGAGGTGACGTCTAAAAGCAGCTGAGTGACTTGCAGTCACGAACAGAAGGTGGTAAGGTGTTGCAAATTCTTGGCCGAGCAGAAACACTGAAGGCTTGTGAACCGAAATTGAGGAACCAAAGCCACTGTGGTTCGGCCTCTCTTATGACACTTGCCAGTAAACGAGTTGCAGGCTTATTCTGCAGCTGCCATGGTGTGTACGTGTGAATTTGTGATAAAATGGAGACTTATGTGTTGTGTGCTGCTGAAGGTGATGGGACTAGCAGTGCTTGGTGATCATCTGTACGTTGTCTACCATAAGCAGTCCACAATCCACATGTACAACACCACTGCACCGTATCAGCTTGATTCAGTGGCTGACACCAATGTGTTGAAGTGGCCTCGTGGAATGGTTGCCAGCCGCACGCGTCAGTCTCTCTATGTTACTGACTGGAACTCTATGTTTGCTGGACGAATTTGGTGCATCAGTAAAAAAGTTACTCAGGTTTGTCCACTCAGTGTATAGGGTCGCTCCCGAATACAGTAATCCCCGCCGAATTACCAATTAATAGTATTAAATTGCATTAAAACCTCAAATATTATAACTAAAAAGCTAGCTTTCTTGGCATGCTTTAATACAATTTATTGATTAATCGACGGGGGCTTATATTGTTTGGCCATCCTTATATTATTATGCTCATATTCCATTACAACTTAATAAGTTGTGTAAAAGACTAACATTTTTGTGTTGTTGATAGTTTTCACTGTAACCAGAGGAAAATAGCAATGGAGAACATTTTTACAAAACTCCATTTCTTTCAAATGACTCTGGAAAACACACCTATTTTGGGGCCACCCTGTACATCACTGATGCACAATCGATAGTTTTAATGGGCATAATTAACTGATCTTACTAGTCTTAAGAGTACAATAACAGTCATTGAATATGGTCAATTCCCATTTTTCAAGCTTTCATTTCAATCCACGCGTCCTACTTACCGCACTAACAGTTGATAATTACGACTTAAGAAACCATTCTCATAAGAATAGCATTCGCTGTTGAAAAGTGCAGAACTTTGCTCGCATGATTTTGTCATCGGAATGTTGTACATATGTTATCAGTACAGAGACTCATGCAATGAACAGTACTGTTCGTTTCACATTTGGACATTCCATGTTTTTCTGCAAATTTTTGTTTGCATTTTTAACTGGCGAGATGTAAATCATATGACTAATAACCATAAGGCTGATCGATGTTGTTGCTGTTGTTGTTAGTTTCGTGTACTGTCCGAATTGGACGTCCAGCCATTTGGAATATCGTACAACGAAGAGTCTGACCTTATCGTGGTCACATGCAGTACCCCGCTGCGCCACGCTGTGCCTTTCATCTCCAAGTCCAGTCAACTGCTGGTCTTCCAGGCCCAGAGTGGTCAGTTGAAGCTTACCATCCAACTGGACAGTTCCTATGAGATTCCTCGCCATGCACTTGCTGTTGGTAGCTGCTTCGTCGTCTGCCACGGCTGGCTCAAACACGGACAGGTTGCCGAAAGATGTCTGCGATATCTTTTTTAGGATTTTTTTTCTGGGATTTTCTGGGTAAAAGTAAAAACGTATTTTTTTCCTATGATGTTTATGACTGTAAAACAAGCTAGATAAACAAATTATCGTTCTCTAAAACGTGTGAACATGATAGGAAAACATTCGCAATATATAATGCTAAACAGTGTCAGTTGTAATGTCACAAATATTACAATCTTCAGACATTGATTGACACGATGTCGCTTTGTTCAGGTGGTGTTGGTAGATGAGTATGGTCATCAGACACCTGGTTGCTATGGCAGCCACGTAAAGTCCGGCCTGCAATCACTGTACCGGCCTCTGTCACTCTATGATGCTGGGGAAAACCACTTCCTGGTCGCCGACTACTTACAACACCGTATCCACCTGGTGACACATCAGCTGCAGTTCGTGCGACACCTGGTTGCTAGGGGCGACGCAGCTGATAAGGATACCTGTAGTGGCTGTTCAAATGATGATGGGCGTGGTGTTACCTATCCAAGGCAGATCTGTCTGCATGATGGTGTGCTGTATATTGGAACAGAGAGTGGGACGATAGGCATCTACCGTGTTCAGTAGAGTTACTGTTTTATATCATTTGCGACGTAACACTCTGCAATTCTGCATACAATGTTACAATTACAATCTAACGTGAATTTTAGAATCGTGTAAACAATGCAAATAACGTTTTTGGTAAAATATATGAAAAAAGCGGTGCAAAACAATTTTTATACAGTTTTGTTAACTAAAATGTTAGGTGGGTATTCGGCCTTAATTTTGTGTAGTTTTTGCTTCCACACACCAGTCGCATAGATACGATGTAGAATTTGGAGCAAACTCCTCCCGCCGGACACTCAAGGCCCACTTGTGAAATTCGTGAAACTGTCTCTATGTAGCAATAGCATATACTGTATGACTGAACAACGTTGTCCCGGACTGACTGCATGCAAACCGTCTTTATGGCATATACCGTGTACAGGGTGGCCCAATAATTGGCACCATTTTTGCACTCCTTAACGTCATCAAATAGTATCCAATTTCAAACTTATTTCACTGTCAGAATCAGGACAAATTTGTAATAATAATGTCACGAAGGATTCCACCGTAACCAATACGTCGCCATTTTGGCACCGAGTCTCAACCTGCAGCTATCATCAGCGAAATTCAATGCAGCTGGTACTCGACTTGGTATCGAGTATCGCCATACGTGAGACAGTATCGTTATCGTCGCTGAAATTTCAGGTACCGCACAACACTACAAGGCCCTATACGACAACCCACAACATGCCCATAATAGGACTGTTATTTTCGGCATCATAAAAACATGAAAATCTCAATTATTTCACAAACATTTATCACAGGCAGTGCAGACCATCAATAAACCTGATAATAACACTAACCAACAGTTTAGTTAGCATAATCACGCGGCACAATGGTCGATTAACAAAGAAATTCTTACGAAAAATAAATCATACTTTAATATTCTACACACAAAACTATTCACAGGACTAGTACAAGTTTCTTGAACATTTCACGTTTGGTGGACAACGTGTAACAATTATCCTACATATAGTCACATTGGAATACTACAATTCAGTTTGTAGGTCAGTATGCACATGTATATAGGTCAGGTCACGTGAGCGCGCCGATCATCTGTGGGTTAAACGAGTGCTGAAGGTAGGAATGAACCTGCTGAGCCCGTGACCTTGACATTTGACCTCTGCGCTCTAAGTCCTCCACTGAGCTGTCAATCAAAAGCAAACAAAACTCATGCATATTCATGACTAAAATGATAAACAGTCGTAAATCATTTCAGTGGGAGATACCAAAAAAATTGAGTTTGATTGTGAGTAAGGATCAGACGAAAATAACAAATTTTGCAAAATGTTAAAATACAAATTGTTAAGTTAAAGACAAGACTGGACTTTGCAGTGGCTTCGGTTACTTTGGCCACTCTAAAAAATCATTGATTGATTGACTGATTGATTGACAGGGTGAAAATTATTCACTTTCATTGCAAAATACCATTGGAAATTGTTGGTATTTTGCAATGAAAGTGAACCATTTTCACTCTGTCAATCAATCAGTCAATCAATCAATGATTTTTAGAGGGGGGCTCTTAGCTAGGGAGGTAGGGCTCTTCTTGGATATATGTGCAGCGGCCCCGAGTACCTAGTTACGCCACTGCTGATGGAGCCGGTCTGTCTACTTAGCCAGGGCCAGTTTCAAGAGCCAGTCCGCCCACGAAAATCTCCAACACTAGCATCCAACGACCCACTGGATCCGCCACTGTTTCTTGCAAAAAATGTCCATTCGCAAATCAACTGGTAACGTCGTCAGCAATGGTTCTGACAAATCTTGGACACTGCATCTTAAGCTTCATTCCTTTTCCGTCTGCTTTTAAAGCCACCCAGTGGCCCCGTCAGCATAATCTCCACCCATCCGCAAATGCACCATGATCGTCACCAGACATTTACTTACTTACTTACTTAAATACTTAGTGGCGTAAAAACCAGCGGCTGAGGAGTAAAAGGGGAAAGAAAGCAGGCACCTGTTGACGAAGTGTGCGATAGTTGGAAAACTGTGAAGCAAGTTCAGTGCAGTGACGCAGCTGATGTGAGGAACTGAGTTGTAGAACTTCAACGCCTTACAGACCACACACACGCACACAGAAAAAAACAATGAATTGCTCCAAATAATAATAATAATAACATCTAATTATTTCTATTGATTAGCAAATTTAGACAAGAGCCATTTGCTTCATTCCCAACAGATATGTCTTGAAGTCTAGGAGAGGTCCATCAGTAGAAGTGTCTGTCCCACCAACACTAAGGTCGGCGTGGCTCAGTGGTTAGGATGTCGGACTTTGGCCGGTGGACTTTGTCTGCCCTGCATCCGATCTATGGATGACAGGTGACCACTGTGTGGGTAAACTGTCTGCTTTGCCAACCGGGCCAACTCAGCCTTTCATCCCTCCGGGTAAGTAAATGTATTTACATGGGTCGAGGAGGTGGAGACCTTTAATAACGACAGACTAGGGCGACGTGCGGCTGTATGGCAGCACAGGTCGAAGTCCGTGAGCGCGGGCTTGGCCTGCTGCGGCCTAGGCTAAACGCTGGCCCTGTCGGTGACAATAGTCTCGCTGAAGGCAGCATATGCACAAATGTGGCACTGTGTAAGTGTATATATGCACGCTGCACAATAATAATGATGCTCCAACCTGTTCCTGTTTGTCCGACAGCGACATAGTGAGTTGTATCGCCTGTGACTTGGCGCACTCCACTCGGCATAGATCGGCCAACAGTGACGCCGTTTCCGCTGCAAAACACAGTCACGTGACCATAGATAAGTGACCGAATCGCACAGTAAGTAAGCAGGACAGCAATGGAGATTCAGAAATATATTAATTTGACGGTCATCAGGTCATAACACTAGCCTAATTATCAAATAATTATTAATTAACAGATCATTTCGACTAACACTGTAGGTTTTATGGCCACTTTTTAATCCCACATGGGCTGACACAGGAATTCTAAGTTTTTTCTGGGTTTCTGTCACGTGGTTTAACCGTATTTTTTGAGTTAATTTTAGTTCAGCACCTCTGTTATCGACTTGTGTAATTAATGCACACTCTAAAAATCTGCAATGACGATGACGACGATCAAAGATATAAGCACACTGCAAATAAAAGCATTAATATTCTCAATAATTCTGGGTTTTAGTTTACCACGAGACATCCTGTATCAAATAGGCCTACATGATCGCAGTAGCATCCAAACTGATATTGATACACAAACTTTTCCACGTGTGAAACAGTTTTTACGGCCCAGATGTCCTCTCCCACCCCAACTTCCCTGCCATCCAAACAACAATGTCAAAGCGCTAAAGAACGGGACTTTTTTGACGACTAAATTCTACCTGGCGAATCGGAGACGAGAATCTTTGCATGTAGCTGCACGAGGTTTGCCATCATGTGCTCAGCATATTTGCTTCGGAGACTACACACATATACACACACACTCGATAACAATAATACTAGTAATTATTATTATTATTATTATTATCTGATATTGCATGGCTCAATGTTGGACTTGCAACTGGAGATCCAGAGTTCAATCCCAGCCGCTGCATCCTGGAATGCAACCTTTGTCAACTTGTTCACACACACATTTGTCGCTGTGTCACCAAGCAGTATAATCTGTCACTGGCGGAGGAACAGCGATGCTCTGCGGCTGGGAAGGTAACCGCAGGTCTGGCGTACGTCGCACTGGCCATGCTTCAGCATACTTTGTAGTTTGTACCACCTGTGGGCTCAAAGCCCAAGACAGGCAAAGGTAAAGGGATATGACACAAGCCGCATACAGTATCTGCAGTGGCGCTTTTGTGTCACAGACAGAGCGGGTGTTCAGCCTATAGGCCGTAGGCTAAGTCCACGCCCACATACTTTTACCAGCAGCCAAACAGCTATACACAGCCCTGGTCTGCCGTTTGATAGTCTAAACCCCCGTAATCCATGTAACTGCATGGATTACTACTCATTTACCGACCCCAGAGGGATGGAAGGCTGAGTTGGCCTGGGTGACAGGGAGATGAGCAGCAACGCTTATGGTCCTACAAGACGGTGGCACCTTTATCTTACCTTTAATCAGCATCGCATATCTGCATGACTTTCATGACACACTACGATGCATCTCATTACAGCAGTGGTACACTTACAGCGGCTTCACAGCTCCATCCCTTTCCCAACTCTTCGTCGGGTCCTTTTCGACGATTACGCAGATCCTGTCGAAGATGGTGCACATGTTTCGTATGCGATCCACCAGCTTCGCTTTGTTCGCGCTGTTCGTTATGTCTGCCAAACGCAACAATTACTTTTACTTATTTGTTTTGCCTCGACTTCATTCGCGAAAAACCATTTACTCACATTATGGCTCAACTCAACTTTATTGCCTGCAACAATACAGTAATCTAGTTTTTTGCAACCTTTTTGACCTGCTACCCAAAATCGCACCCCAATGTTGTGTCGTTACCCATGCAAAATCATCCGTTGTCATTAATCAATGCGACCGTTAAGCCGGTTTTCCATGCCAGTTTATGCTCAATAAAATGTGTGTGGTTAAAACACTGATAGAAAAAACATCCCATTACGCAAATCAAAAGGCTCCATTACCAAAGTTTGGTAATTTATCCCCAGGCTGGAAACCAATGCGGTAATCAATCAATCAGTAATTTTTATACTAACTTAAGTAACCAGGACCAAAACAACGTCCATTGTTAAAGTGCAAACAGCAAAATAATCGCTGGAAACACTTCCACTCCACAAACAACAAAACGCGGTCTTTCAATGGCTGCTCTTCAATCCAGTATGCAGCGATTGATGACGACAGACAATTCCAACGGGGAAATCCCAGCATTGAAATCCTCAGCATCACGCAGCAGCATGGAGTATAATGACCTGAATAAGAGCGCCGGTCGACGGCCATTCTGTTGCTAACGATGTAGTCACAGTGAGTCAACTGGCGAACTACCACATCCAGTTTATGACGAAATCGCAACAAGGACACCACCTCCTACAAGCACAAAATTAAAAAAAATAAATAAATAAAGGTAAATATACAGGGTGGACCCCCAAAAGTAAACCCTGGCCAAAGCAAAAACGAAGGCATAGCACTTCTATAGCGTCGCAAGCCACATACTGCAGCTGCAGCAGCGCTGTGCGTCACAGAGCCAGCATACAGTCTAGGACGCAGCCCAAGCCCATGCTCACAGACTGTAGCCTGCAGCCATACGTGGCCATAGTCTGCCGTTTAATGGTCTCCAGCCTCGAAATCCATTTAATTATATGTAATTACATTACTATTAATTTGCCGACCAAAGGAAGAGTAGGAAGTAGGAAATGAACTTTCTGCAGTCACGAAAAGTGCTGGTGACAGGTCACCACCGTCACATGAAAAGTTATGCCAACACTTTTCGCGAAGTATGCAAGTGTTTTAAAACAGAATTAACAAATTATGGAGAAATCCTTAGTTAGTTTTCATCACTGTTTCATAATCACTAATTTTATTCTTAACAACGCACATCGTCCAACCGCGTACCTGAGCGCCAGCCAGTTCTCGCGAGTCCACAAAAATCCTGAGTGTCGAATTTTCCCAGTCACCAGAAATTTCAGGACCGGAAATCCCCACTGACGGGGAATTCATCGCCGACTGGGTTGACGCACGGTATTTCCGCTGGAATTCCTCCTTCTTCAGTCGACTCATGCGCAGTCGCTCTTCACGCAGTCTCTCCGCTTCAGACTGCGTCTCATTAGTTATGGACCTGGGTCGCTGCGACCCACTTAATTCGCGGTGACCCGACCCAGTTGTTGAATGGCATGACGGAGACGTCGCTGATCTGGACAGCAGTGAAGTTACTGGCTTCACTGCCAGAGAAGTCTGACCTGACCCAGTTACATAATTAGACTGACTGACAATCGAACCACATGACCATGATGGAGCTGACACCGCTGTTCCGGAATGTTCCGACCTCATCACTGAACAAGACTCGCCCGACCTAATTAAAGCAGACTGACCTGACCTACATAATTCACCGACTTGGCTGCAGCTTGAAACATCCAATGAACAATTATCTGGCTTTAACAGAGCGGAAATGGTGTCTTTCGGATCTCGTAGCCGAGTGTACTCAGTGACCCCGTCGTCAAAAAATTCCTCTTCACATTCGCTGTCGAGAAATTCGTCGAATGCCAGAGAGAATGTCGCAACGTCCTTTCCAGCGGTCGCAGTGTTTGACACACTATTCAACAACGACTGACTATTCTCCACAGATTTTAAGTCCACTGTTTGGTCGACTCCGCGCGAAAAGCCATCCGGAAATACAGCTGCAGACACAGTTTTTGACTGACCTGACCTAATTAACGAACTGGCACAACTGAACCGAACCGATCCCGAATATTCTGCAGGATTTCCCGCTTTGGTCTTCAGCGGCAAAGCTGTCCTATTTGCATAATTTGGCTGACACAATTCAGTTAATTCGCTGGTCGTCAATACTGGATTATTTTCAGCAGAATGAAGAATGTTATTTTGGACTGCAGACTGTGGAATGTTACTTCGGTTGACTCTGTTATCTGTTGGTTTCTCATTGTTATTGTTCAACGCATCTACGTCATTATCTGGGTCAATGTCAAGGTCATCTTCGGTGGAGCTGTCAATCACGTGTACGATGCGTCGTCTTCTCTTCTCGTGCTGGCGTCGTCTGGTGTGCCGCTTACGAGGGGCGGAGTCACCAGAATGGTGGGCGGAATCAGTGAGGCGACGGGCGGAGTCGATATTATGAGAGGCGGAGTCATTGCTGTCATCTGACCATTCACAAGAAAACACAGTGCACCAAATATACTCTCTAAATCGTTACCTTTATAACTGCAACATAACTTGTGTGGAATTTTTTTCTAGGTAGACTGAAAAAACTGATTAGGCCAGGTGGAAGAATCTGAGCTGCTGTAACTGATATCATATTATTATTATTACATGCTTTTACTTTTTATAATAGGTTTTCTTAATTTGGTGTGTTCTGAGTAGACA
>Ga0056116_1001135_pt1 | contig 10106 bp, 8 predicted proteins | sample WorMetOlspDAHAB2_FD_67352 | JGI IMG/M metagenome (GOLD analysis project Ga0056116, IMG submission 67352) | Marine gutless worms symbiont microbial communities from Max Planck institute for Marine Microbiology, Germany - Olavius sp. DAHAB.2 ...
AATATTCACTCAAACATTCACTTCTCACATATAAAAGTGGCACCAGTTGATCCTACAACAGCGAGAATTCAAATTTGACTCCATAAGTGGATAATCTTGATCTCATCATAATCACAATCATCATCATCATTTAAGTTTATAACGCTGGACCAATTACAAACACTATGTAACAAGAATGGTGCAGTACAAAGTAAGTAAAAAACGAAAATAGGAGTGCCATAAACGAGGAGTAAGCCTGTTTAGAATTTGTTTAAAAATGAAGACTCAACAGCAGCGATCACCAAGCTCATACGAATAGCCAAACAACGCACACGCAACATATGTGATATAAACAAAAACTCTGTGACTCTCGACCTCAGTCTGCATTTTCTTCTTGGATTTATTCATTCGGTCGTTTTCATCCGTCAACGAGTCGACCCGCTGCTGCAGGGCGTCAGCGTCTCGCTGCAGTTTCTTCTTCACGTCATCATGACCATCGATCGTCTCCTGCTGATCGTCAAGACGCTTTTTGCTCTCGTTCAGCTGCAACAACAACAAAAGAACATCCTAGAAACAAATATCAGCCTCAGCAGAAATGCTACACGCACTAGTAAGTAAGTGCGATGTGGTTTCAATGCCCAAATAAAACGTGTTCAGCGACAGATCTAATCAACTGCATAACAAGCCTGGCTGTCTGAAGTTCCGTGCAGAACCACGGCACTGATATTCCAAAAAGCTGTCGTTGAAATTTGTTTGCATCCGACTGATGAGAAGTGTGCACATGTCAGCGGAAGAAACAACAGCAGTTTACTTTTCACGTAACGCAAAAGTCGTTTGACCAACAAACATACGTTACAAATCTCAACTTTTCGTGATCAGCAACCAAAGGAAGGTCGAGGGAAATTAGCGAGTAACCGAGCCTAACTTAGTGTTTACCAATTCGACAACGCAAAAACCGACCTGCAGCGTCAGAGTCGTCAGCTTGTTTTCCAGCTGCTTGTGGCTTTCCTCGTCCTCCTCCATCTGTTCTTTCAGGTTTGCCACCTCATCCTCTGCTTGGCGCTGCCGTGACAATGCTGCCAGCTTCTGTCTTGTCTCCTCCTGGATGTTCTCCTGTGCCTCTGTGAGCTGCGACTCCAGCGTTGCAACCTGCTTTGCAAGCACTGTGGCTTGGCTGCCCGCCTTCTCATAAGCTCCCTGCATCGTTTCCAACTCGGCCTGGCAGCAAACACACCACCACACAACACCAAAGTAAGTAAGTAAGTAAGTAAAGCAAGTAATTAAGTAAGATTATTTCAAGAGCACAGTTAAAGACAGTTCAGACTGCGAGGTGATCCTACTGCCCGAATAAAATGCCTTCATGTCTGAATCATCTGTATGACAAGTCTGGCAATCTGACATTCACTGACAGCCTTTTCCAGAATCAAGGTATTGAATTGAAGGCTCTGTCGCCGAAGTTGGTGCACGTTGTCCGAAAGCTGTGTTCTGAGCAGGTGTGTATGACAGCTACATCTGCCGTGGCAATAAATGGTTTGTGCAACTTCGTTAATCATTCACTTCTTGTGCGGCTCAACAGTATAGTGAGCACTGGACTCATGTTCAACAGGTGGTGGGTTTGGTTCTCACCCACTGCACTATCATGACAAGCACCTCACACACGTGCACCTGTGTCACTGAGCAGCAAAGTTTGGTACCAGTGAAAAAGCAGAGATGCTCTATAGCCAGAAACATAAACCAAAGGTCTGGCATTGCACTTCGCAGACTCTAGACATCTATGGCTGTGAGGCCTATAAACAGCGACAAGATCACCCATGCCTTTGGTCCTACAGTCGATGGAACCTTTACCTTACCTTCCTGTAATACAATCTCCCACTACAACTTGCCCTTCAATTCACTCAGTGTGTGCAAAGTGCATAACGTATGCAGATCAGCATCATTATCATATAACATCATATAAGAGAAGCAGCAAATAGATAACAGAAAACATGATCGAACCTGATACTTAGCAGCCTTATCTCCGAGATCTCCACGAGTCTTCTCCAGCTCGGCCAGTCTCAGTGACACTTCCTGTAACTGTTGCTCGACTTGTTTTCGCTTGCGATCGCTCTCCTGTCGGGACGACGACACCTGCTTCAGTTCTGCATCCAACTCGCTGTTATGTTGCTCCAGCTGCTGCTTCATCTTCTCCAGCGACAGTTTTGCCTGCCAAATGCATACACGCACACCGACTTAGCCTTCAACACAATCATGCACCAATAAAAAAACCGTCTTAATGCTTTGATGTCTCAAGTTTACTTTAAGCTGTATTCCAACTGATTTTAGTTTCTTTTTCATATTACTTTTAGTTCATTTATCGCTTATGAGCTCATGTGTACTTAGTGTAATTTTTTGGAATACATTAAAATATTACTGCAAAATGAGCAGTATTTAAATCTTGTGTGCATTAAAACATTTGCATGAATGAGGAACAGTATTACACAGCGATTACACAGTTCAAACTATCAGTTAAGTGACAGCAGCAATCTTTCTCATATTAAATATAATATCTTCACTCAGTCTACACTGTATGGCACTGAACCAAAATAAAAAATTTTGTCCAAAGGGTGTATTTGTAGTAAAATAAAGTGCGAAAGTCACACCCAGCTGTCATTAAATTAAGAGATGTGGAGTGAAGGCTTCCGTGGTAGAAGTTCCCGACAAACAAATTGGAAAGTAAAAAAAACCAGCGAGGTGGAAATTCCCAGGCTTCCTCCTTGAACTATCATTCATAACCACAGTCATAGCTTCAGCTCGCAGAAAAACCAAGTACAAATAAAATGCACAGAATATCTTGCTAAAACAATAAGAACATCATAATCAGAGTGTATAGGAAAATGCCTGAAGACCCATCTCTTCAACCGTTCCTTCCCCTAATCCAATACAGTGCCCGTGCAGCGACTCCATCATTTTACTTACTTACTTAGTTACTTACTAACTTACCTACCACAAACGAGCTTTCAGCTCCCAAATAACTAGTAGAAATAACCTCGCAAGAAACCAGGTCTCACCTTCTTGGCACTGTCCAGTTCCACGTTCACCTGCTCCACCTGCTGGCTGTTCTTGTGCCGAACCTCCTGAAGCTGCACCTCGCGGCTCTTCACTTCATCCTCCAATGCCTTCTTCAGCTGCAGAACTTCCTGCTCGCGCTTGTTACGCACTTCCTGCTGTGCAGCCGTCAGTTCCAACGAATCTTCCAGTTCGCTCTTCAATGCTTCCAGCTCCTGTGATCATCGGACAACAGTCGACACAAATGGTTCACAAATGATCGGTTAAACATAAAACTAGAACAAAAAAGAAATTAGTAATGCTTGGCACGATTATGCAAGACCTACTAAGACAATTTTTTGCAGTCTGTATCTACTAGATATTTTTCGGATTAAATTGGTATAATATGCATATATTATTATAGTCTTTACTGCTTATTTTTGACAACAAAAATATTAATAGCATTGATTACGAAACTTATCAAGTGTTAAATAGGCCAATGCCGACTTGAGGACAGGAATGACTTTCTAAAGTTCAGGAACACAAATCTGAGGTTATGGAACGCCAACAAGAGGTACCAGAATGGCGTTACGGCCCATACCGGCCACCGGATTTAGTTTTAACTCGTAATGTAGCAGTGACTCATAAGTGGACTAGCTAGCTTCATCTAATGTGGCTTGTTAGCGTAGAGGTTAGTGCAAGACTTGACACAACAGGCCACGGGTTCGGTTCTCACTCACTGCACTATCGCGTATGGCACTGGACAAACTACTTGCACTACTATGGGACGAAAGGCCTAAGAAATGGTAAATGAGTACCCTCATCTATGGGAATTTTACCATCACTTAGGAATGTCAGCAGGATTATGCACAAACCTCTCCAAGGTCTCGCTTTTGTTTCTCCGCCTTGTGTCGAGAGGCTTTCTCGGCTTCAAAATCTTCCTGTATCTCCTGCAGCTGAGACTGCAGTTCACGAACCTGCTTCGTCACTGACGTCTTGCCACTCACTTCCTCCTCAACACTACACATGTTGAACATTCAAATCATCAAACACCACTCTTTCTACATCAACTTCATTTGATTCAACCCACATCCAGATGATGTATTGGGCCACACGAGATCTCCAGTTTACTTTGTCTGTTGACACTGCAACAGGCGAGGCAAGTCTATCTTTTAGAAAACACTGAACAGACTCTTCTGATTTCTTTTTGGAATACCTGGTTCCCTTACAAGTCTGAAACCTCCCACTGTAAAACTCGCATCAGTATTCGCTGGTCACTTTTCACATTAAAACTTTGAAATAAATCTCACTGAATAAATCCATGAAATACATACTAAATTAACACAAGAAGCAGCATCGATACTTCAGACACATAGCTGACATCAAAATCATTTCTCTCAGAATTTATTGTGAGCTCCAGCTCACCCAAATTTTCCCAGAAAAGGGTCACAAAACTCAAAACTCAAAGTGTATTATATGCATGACACAAGACTAACCTTTACAACCACTGATAATGTGCAACAAAAGCCAAATGGATGTCAGTAACATTCAACTTCGAATATAATAACACCATATATTTATTAATTGTGCTTAACTGTATGCATATCCAAGGAAGCGTGCAGTTAATATTTCCACAAAAAGCTACCAGTAACTCACATACACAAAACCTGGAGTGGGAAACTGTATTCCAGACATGTACCCGTAGCAACCGAGCCACAAATGCGCCCTGAATCTTACCAAAAGTTGGCGCTATACAAATCATTTACATATTTATTTACTTACTTATTGACCCACCCAGAATGTCTTAGATACAATGAATTGGTTCGCTCTTTTGTTTGTGGCACACTGACCGATTCAAGGCACGCTGCAGCTCCTCTTCGCGCTTGTTCATCTGAGCCTGGAGCTCCTCCAGTTGTGAACTTTTCTCATTCAGCTGTTCACGAAGGTCTGCCAGCTCGGCCTCAAGACGTCGTCGAATCTTCTCCAGTTCTTGCCGCGCCTGACATCGAAAAGTCGAGATGAATTCAACGCTCGCACAATGTGATATAGAAAACAGTGAATTAAAAAATCTGCAATTGGATGCACAAGTTTTGAGCTATAGGTGTTTTTAATTTGAACCCATCAGTTTTGTAATTAAGATGGGGAGAAAGAAACGGGTTGAGCATGAGAAACGCTTAAATGTTGAATGAATCAAGAAATGTGAGCGATGATGAAACTGGGAATCCATTCAGGAACATATGAGGAGAAGACTTGTTGCTGCAGACAATACGAATAATTTTGAACTGTCTCAAAGGATGCCCAGATATGGAATAAAGTGATTAAAAAAGCTCAACTGGCTAATTAAAGTGCATGGGAAAAATTAATTTGGTTCACTTCTAATTCAGTTAATCAGTCAACGATTTTATAAATCAAATGCATATACCAAATGCCATAAGTCATATTCCACGAAATGCATAAGTATCAACCTCCTGTTCTTTCTTGAGGCGTTCTTCAAGGTCGGCAATGATGGCTTCGTATTTGGTCTTGACCCTATTCAACTGCTTGGCCTTCTCCTCTTCGTCTCCGAGCTGCGACACCATCTCGTTCAAACGCTCCTCCAGAGTCTTTTTCTCTTTCAGTAACTGTAATGAACAGCCGTACAACACAAAGAATGCAAGTACAACTTGGATACATGGATAAAAGTTCGACTTCTGTTGCTGCACTCTCAAAAAGCATCATCATATTCATTATCGGCAAAAATTTGTACAGCACCTGTTAGATAAAAAACACATGCACTACAATGCAAGACAGCACACCTTAAACTTGTAAAGCAGGAAAATAAGTAGAACGAAACGGAATCAAAGAACATTAAATGATCGTCTGAATGTTTTAACAGACATGTTTTAGGAGACGCTTAAAAAGAGTTCTGTTCAACTTCAAGACAGATATCCAAATTAAGATTGTTCATGAGACAGAATTGGCAAAAGAATTCTCCAAGCTTAGTGGAGAGCCTGCAAACATAGTAATGAATTGGTCAAGAGGAGGATCGTAAGCCGGGTTTCGCTGATCTGCAGCCGGTGAGCTGCACTATGCTGACGAAATAAAGTGTTCAGCAGAAGCAGAGGACAGACAACTTTACAAATTTACACTTTAATGACAATCACCTTATTGTTGGTGTCCTCGTGAATGGCAGCCGATTCCTCCAGTTTCTTCAGTTTGCCGTCGACTGCAACTTTTTCCAGTTGAAGCTTCTGTCGCGCCTGTTCTTCCTGCTCAAGCCTGTAATTCACCATCAACAACAGATGTGCAAGTGTGTTCTCGGCAAAAAGCATTCTATACACTTTAGCAAATTCATATGCTAAATATGTTGCTGTTTCATGCAGTTTATACCAGCTGCTGGTTTGGCACCTAGATAAACCCAAAATTCCAGACAATTTTTTTTTTGTTTGAGATCACAGCAGCTACCGGGCTTTTCCGACACAAAACTGTAATGGTATGAATGTTGACATTATCAGGGCTTAGCACCAGATTGAAGAAAGTTATACATGCAGTGCGTATTAGACAAAACTGCTCATGATGATGATGGCACTTTAGCGCAAATAGCAGAATGGAACAGAATGGCATGCTTAGACTCACTGTTCTTCGAGGTCTTGGACAGTCACTTGCATCTTCTTCTTCTCATTTGTCATGTTATTCAGCCTCTCTTCCTCCTCCTCCATCCTCTGCTCCATCTCGTGAAGAATTTCTTCCAACTCTTCCTTGCGAGTTGCTAGTCGAACTCGAGCCTAAAGCAGTCACATATGTCCCACTCAACACACGAGCAACTTACAGCATACAGTGTACATCTTGTCATTCTGCAAAGCAATATCTTTGTCACAGAAACGTCATCAATCACACTGAAACGAGTGACTAAATATCAATACGACTTCACTAATTTCCAAAAAATTATGACAACATCAGAAAAATAAAATAAAATGATGATAAACATTTCTGTGTACACAACTGCACTACCCTCCGTAAATAAACTGGACTGTTAGCTATAGTAATAACGTGTTAATGGGTACCAACATCAATGGAAAATGGAATGGAATGCCACTCACTAGCCAAACACTCAATCAAATCTGACCGTAACCCTACCGTAACACTACTACTAAACAGCACACAATAGTAAGCATTCAATTAAATCTATCTGTATATACTACATATCCAGAAACATTCATACGAGGCAATGTTACTGCACTGCACTGTTTTTACAACTTTTCATTGTCGCTGTCCTATTCCTGCGCATTAATTGGTTTACTTTCAAAATGTCTTTGTGTAATTTGGTTTTCTAGTGTAACTCGTCTCATAAGTACTTCATACGCGATTGTACAATGAATACATGACAACAAAAGAAACAAGACGTTACCTCTTCAGCCTCGTTGCACAGTTCGACCTCGGCCTGCAGTTGATCGGCCAGCTGCATCCGCTCGTCCGCCAGCTGCTGGTGTTTCTTCTCAAGATCGTCATGCTCCAACTTCAGCTTGTCAAACTTGTCGCTAACCTGCTTCAGTTCCGCTTCTCGTTGGTTGATCTTCTCTTCGGTGTTCGTCACTTCTAACAACGGCTTCACCTGCATTTCACCATTTTCATGTTTTGTTTCTATTGATTTTTCTGTATTAATGTAATAGCATCAACAATGTTGGCGGCCAGCATAGATGGCATTTTGCTTTTCTGGCAGCCTGCTACGAGCTAACTTTAATATTGTGTTTTTCTTGTTTAATATTGTTATTGTTCGTGGCAAATAAATTTCTTCTTCTTCTTCTGCATGTGTTACCATCACAGCCCGATTGACCGATGCCAGTCAGCTGAGATTTAATGGCAAGTTGATTACGCTGAAAATACTTCTTATTATCGGGAAATGCATCATTTGATAAAGTTGAGAGAGAGAAAACAAGACATCCTGAGCACCACATGAGATAAGAAACCCATTAAGCTAAAGAAACTACAAAATTCAAGATTCCAGGTTTTTAAAGGGTCTCAAATTAACAGTGTATGTCAGCTGCCACAATAAGCTGTACGTTAAGGAGACAGGAAGCAATAGCAACAAGAATTATTTAGCAGAAGTTGGTACTATGTGACCGTTCAACAGAAATACTTCTCGAATGACAACAGACAAACTAAAGTCAGTTCTCGCCTTGGTAAAGAGCCGCCACCATTGCCAGTTGCGTAGTTTCAAGTACGCTGCACAGTTTCGCTGTATGACACGAATTGCATTCGACTGGCCGCTGCGTCGCTGGAAACGCCTGCGTATACATATGCACCAAATCATATGCAAGGCTCAGTCAACAGCCGATTACCATCTACTGTACAACCAATAACAAATTAACAAGTAACAAAATGTCAGCATGTCGGATTCACCGTCGCTGGGGCACACTTATAGAACAGACTCCCACTGGCTACACAAGTACAAGACCTCAGCTACAGCTACATTCATTTTAATGCCTACTGTCAATTTTTAACTAGACTATGGTGCTTCTTTACATTTTTTAAAAATCTCACCATGTGCCTCTTGAGGCATGCTCTACCAAACACAGTGACCAACAACGAGATAACTCGCTTCTTGACAGTGACTTACTCATGTCTCTGCACAAATGAGCTCATAACTGAAGAAGATTAACATCATGGGAGCAAAAGCATTCTGAAAATTACTATGGGAAAGATTACACTATTAGAACACTGTATATTAGTACCTTGTTAATTTAATTTAAACGTTCCATGTCTCAAATTTATTACTTCGTTTAAAATATTTACGTAAAAAACTCCGAGAAACACTTCGAACACACAGAAATAGTTGTCATTTTTCCAGGAAAAAAAGTAAATTGCTACACACGTTATACCAATATGCCACTGTAGTAAGATAATACAATACACTTAAGCAGTGACTAGCAATTTGACAGATGTAGCACCTTCGAGCAATGCAACCGCGAGCATAAGCCTGAAACTGGACAATGATGTCGGTCAACTTGAGGTCACGTTCTTCTTCAAGGTGAGCCAAGACTCCAGCGCGGAAAAACACTTTGCTCTGACCAATGCGGTACAGGTTGGGATCGAGTTCCAGCGCTTCAATCTGCAAAACATGCCACACAACAACAGCGTCTATCACTCTGGCACAAATTCTGTACTTGAAATATATTCACTTACAACAAATGCTATTGTAAAACCTATAAATATTAATCACACATTATAACATGCTGCACGTTTCCTGCTTTGCAAAAAATCCATTTACCACTACACAATTATTTACGTAAGTAATCACTGGCTGACTATGACAACATTATAGAAGTAGTGCAATAAAAATGTATAAATTATGAGGAAGGGTAGACCACATAAACAGGTACCATAACTTTACACTCAAATAAAGTGATACAGGTCATAGTTTGCCCATCCATAGAGTTTGTATCAGTATGGAGGAAGTCTTCTGCAGGTGATTCAAACAAATAAAAATAAAAAGAACATACACCACCACTAAAGTTAATACCAAAAAATTAACAAATTACACTGATTCAAGTCACCCCTTGCGACATTCGGCCAAATAATTAGGTGGGTGTATTCTATAGCCTACATGAAACACCTTAGTAATAAAAACAAAAAATATTACAGCCTTCAGTAAAGATTTCAACCAGCGGACAAGCAGACAACATTTCTAAATCCAGTCTATACTGAGTTGTTCTGGACACAAAGCGTCAAAATTAGTTTGAGTTTGTTGTCATAAAGGCATGTATATCAACGGTAAATAAACCGATAGAACGACAACAGATTACTTAATACAAAAACTGACCATCTTCTGGCAGGCTTTCTTGCCATCCATAAACCCTTTTGGAATGACATTTGGCGTGAGCAGCTCATATCGCTGTTTGAACTCCTGGAAGAACACGCGGTTTGGAAAGCCCTGTCGGCAAATGCGAATGCCTTCCAGAACTCCGTTGCAGCGCAGTTGGTCTAGCACCAGAGGCGAGTCGATTTTGCCACCCTGAAACACGAAAACAATCCTTGCCACCCTGAAACACGAAAACAATCCTTGCCACCCTGAAACACGAAAACAATCCTTGCCACCCTGAAACACGAAAACAATCCTTGCCACC
>Ga0056116_1001136_pt1 | contig 10105 bp, 10 predicted proteins | sample WorMetOlspDAHAB2_FD_67352 | JGI IMG/M metagenome (GOLD analysis project Ga0056116, IMG submission 67352) | Marine gutless worms symbiont microbial communities from Max Planck institute for Marine Microbiology, Germany - Olavius sp. DAHAB.2 ...
ATTTGTTAGTGTTCTGTCGTTTGAACATGCCGGTTTAACTTGCTATACACACTGCTATCACCTTCCATCACTTTTTCACTGTTTCACTCTGAGCTCAAAATCCTCCTTTTTTGGAAAATCTCCTCCACCTTAGTCTGTTTCTGTCTGCCGGACTGATCTCATGGCTGTAGACAGTTTCCCGGATTTATTTGCTCATCGGTTTTTATGTTTTAGTTCTATTTCTTTGTTTTAGTTATTCTTACGTGCGGCGTGACTAGGCCTACATGTACGTTGGCCAGCTCTCTGGTCAACTTTTGGGCGCACTATAAAATTGTGAATTGATTTTATTGAAGTTGTTGTGTACTGACTGCTGTCTTTTCACTGCTGGGCAATTCTATTGCACGTCTGTCCTGGTTACTGTCATCTGAGTGATTCGTATATTGTTGGCACATTTTTGAAAAGAAATAAAATAAGACAACATCATTGTTTTCAGTATGCCAAAGCGTGAAGCAAAAATACAGAAACTTTTATGCACAGAGACAGGCAAGCAACAGAATTACATGTGTTTTACATGCTGCATTGTAGTGGCAGCGTCACGTTCTAGTATATAGGCCTACAACTTTCTCATATACGCGTTTTAAGCCGCGGTTTTCTGCGGTTCTACAACCACAGAGAACCACAGAACACCGCAGACCATAAAGTTACCTACTGACCGCACTCAAAACGTAAACCTTACGCAACTTTCCGCAAGACAACCGCAGCCTTCCGCCGCGAGAAAAAATATCTGAAAAACCGCAGAGAACTGCGGCTTGAACCGCATGAGTGGAAAAACGGTATTATAGCGCCTCGTGTATTTTCCATCGCCATACCGGACTGTATTTCTTGCGTTTCACGTCTGCCGGTACTGGCGAAATAAATAACCACGATGGTTTGTTAATTGTAATTTATCACTAATATCAGTATTAAACGGTGATTTCCAGCGTTTCCGACCGGTGACTTTTGCGCGATTTCCTTGCAGCACGTCCACGAGTTTGAACAGCAATTTACTCCAAACCTGAACAGAGATAAAAAAAATTAACAAAACATGGTAATAAGCAGCTCAGAGTTACAGCGTTCGGAATGACTTTATACATACAGGGTGGCCCCAAAAGTACTTAAGCCACAACCAAATTATTAAAAATAAGTGTTAAATCGTATTAGTCTGCCAACAAGATTAGATTTCTTCGTCAAATTAAAGAAACGATCAAGCACTATAATATCATCTGTCGGCATTAAATATTCTCTGCGTGACCTACTTTTTGACGTCAATATAAGACCTACAAGTAGTGATATGCGTCACGAACGTTAAATAATGTCAGCGCTCCCTCTGATATCAGCTAGCAAGCTGTGAATTCCTAAACCATTTATCAGATGGGAATTATGTAAACCGCGACGCTTCATAGAAATTTAAGGGGAACATAAAAATCTGGGGTCAACCAATAAATACACGAAATTTAGTCACTTAATTATCAGGAAATTCATTAAAATTATTGCCACCATATGTCACATTTTAAGGCTAAATTGCACCAAATTCTGTTCCCGGTCTCTGTCCGTTCCTTCGTCTGTCCGTCCGTCCGTCCGTCCATCTCTCAGATGGAGTTTGACACTTAGAACGTGTTCTATTTCGAGGTCGATTTTCGGAAGCACGTGATCAACAGAAATAGTTGTGATTGGTTGAAGTTCATTGGTTTCGTTTGGCTTTATTGTAAACAGTGCAGAATTGGTGAAAATACATGTCGATTACGTTTTCTTATTTTTGTTGCGATTTGCAACTATATAATGCATAATTGCGGCAACAGCAGCATCGTCCTAATCATTTCGGCCATGTCTGTTTTCGGAGTCGAAAATCGGCGCCGGTTTTCGACCCCGTGTGTGTTCAGCCTAAGAGCCGTCCGTCCGTCCGTCTCTTAGATGGAGTTTGACCATTATTGGACATACACTGTAAGAAATATGTACGCTCTAGCGTGCAGTTTACACGAACGTGCCTTTATGCAGCCGTCGCTTGCAGCCGTGACAAACAGGTTTCGGACGTGATCCGTCAGAGAACTGTAGAACGTGTAAACAAACAGGCTATATACCTTTTCATACAAAACATTGCAAAACATAACCGATTCATTCATACTAGTTTAACAAAATACATGCGACAGAAACTCTCTCAAACTCAAGAAATAAAACGCCAAAGAACATGTGTATTCGAAAGCAGAAATAATAGAACAGCTTAGAAATATTTCAAAATGTCATATAATACATTAAAAATAAAAAAATAATAATAATAGGCACCATGAAAGCAGACCGACATGCTTGTTCGGATAGACGTTGATGACGACACCATTCTGCAAATCACCAAAGCGCTCACAACTGTAACTGTTGACAATAATTTCGAGCGTCGTAATTTTATTTACTTATTTATTATATAACTTGTACATATGTTAAGATAAAAATATGCAAAAAAATAACGATAAATGTTTGCCGGAACTGGAACCAGTAAAAAACACCGAAACAGTAACTAGCACGAAAAAAAACTACACAGCTTGATAATAACAGCCTACATGTATACACAGAGGGTAGAAATGAACAGTGATAATAAGTGAAAATTTCGACTAATTTAACCCGAGTTTTAATTTGCACTTGAGTACGCAGATGGGCGCGCGCTATGTCATTCATAGTTAAATTTGGGGGCTATTTTTGCTGACATAATACAATCCAATCCATAAATTTTCCTGAAAATCCCGACGCAATCAAATCGAATCCAATCCATGGATGGATCCATCCACGTTTAACTATGATGCCATTCTTATTCCAACTAACGAATATGAATTTAAAGCGGTGAAGCAATCGTGATCGTAGAACCACATAAAATTATATTCGTTACGGCCAATTCCACAATAATGTCAATTTTAATAACGCTACACCAGCAAACCTTCACATTCGTGTTAATGTTATGGGGTTTTATCCATTTAATCATTCCTTTCCACGCAGACTAAAAGCCCACCGCGAAAAGCCACACATACAAAGAGACTAAAAACACACAGAACTGTTAAAATTACCAACAACAGAAACCATTGAAAAATATTTCGTTTCTGTTGCCTATACCATCTTGTTTCTGATATTCGAAACGGTGAAAGTAGCGACAGAATGGCAATCGATAACCAACCAACCGCATAGTCGAAGGTGATGACACGTCGAGATGTCACAACGAGCATGTGATGAACGACGTAGTCCAGCTGGATTCCGTGCAACACCTGCACAGTTGCACAGAAAGGAACAAGCAAAGGCATTCAACACTAAGTTTCAAACTCCTTCTGAAACAAAACAGACAAATTTACAAAGAGACACGTCCGTTCGTTTGTTTGTCTGTCATCTGTCTGTGATGGACGAGGCGCGATGCTTCATAGAAATTTAAGGGCGAGTAAAAATCCGTCATCAACCAACGAATACACGAACTGTGATCAGTTGAATATCAGGAAATCATTAAAACGTTGCCAGCATATGTCACATTTTAAGGCTAAAATGCACCAAATTCGATACTCGGCGTCTCTCTGTTTGTCTCTTTGTCCGTTTGTTTGTTTGTATGTGTCTAAGATGGAGCTTAATTGACACTGACATGGCGCCACAAGCCGCATAATGCAACTGCAGCTGCGCTTTTGGTCACAGACTGAACGCGCGTACAGCCTATGTCGCGGTCCAAGCCTGCGCCCAAGGACTTTGATCTGCAACCAAACAGCCACATACAGCCCTGGTCTGCCGTTTGATCGTCTCTACCTTCGTGATGCATGGATTGCTACTCGTTTACCGACCCCAGAGGGATGGAAGGCTGAGTTGGCCTGGTTGGCTGCCCCACAGCGAACAGTTTACCCACAAAGTTGTCATGTATCAACCATAGATCAGGCATTTGGCAGCGAAAGTCCGCAAGCCAAAGACCGACGTCCTAACCACTGAGCCACGCCGCCAACCACGGTGTGTCGAAAATAACGTGCCACAATATTGCTTTCAATAACTGTATGTACGCGATGTTTAGTTAAGTAAATTTACTCCAATGTGACGAATTCAACTGTTTCAGAATTTTTTTAAATTATCTGCGACGAGAATTACAGTGCAATCATCGTTTCAATCAAAACGACAATTCTTACTAATGCCACGACGGAAAATAAAGCCTTAAATTATTCCATTTACCCTGTAAATTCGACATATCACACAAAAATACTATTCAGTCTTTTTATATCGCACTGTGTATATGTATGTATCATGTACAATGACTCTCTGTGATCATATAATATATTGCTCATCGACTTAGCTTATGCTACTACTGTGTTTTAATAAACGTTACTTACTACTTGCATAAAACTCACCTCATATATACTGAACACGACCCCGGTGAGTTTTCCGCAATTGGTTAGCGTATCATGTAGCTGAAACAAACGCCATTTTTATTAACTTTTTCACATTCATTACGCTGTATACCGCAGTAATCTGCGGAATTACAGAGTGTTATAATAAACAATCATGTACGAAACGATATCAGACAATTTACACAAACTTATATGTGCACTATGGTTTCGTTGTAACTATCTCAGCGCTGGATTTATCTGGGAAAGTCTGTCGCCCATTTTGATTGGGGGGAGGGGTGGAAGACTGTAAAAGCTTTAGGATTAAGAAAGGATTAAAACGCGACGGCAGTGTGACAATTACAACCTGTCTCGTATGAATTTATCTGGATACGTAGGACATGTGACTATATTTAGTTGAATGTTAACTATTGCGTGCTGTTTAGTAGCAGGATTAGGGTTAGGGTTAGGGTTAGATTTAGTGGCTGGTTGGTAAGTTGTTATGCACACGTATTTGTGTGACTTTAGGTTGTAACTGTCACGGATCGGGTCGCGACAGTCTCTCATATGCAGCGATGTTCAGTCAGAAACTTTATCGCTGTTCCAGGATGTCACATGAAACTACGACTTAGGGCTGGTTGCATGAACGTCACTTAACTTTAAGTAACACTTAAGATCATTTTGCACCAGGTATTATGTCATCTTGAGCGTCATTTTGCATGCGTTTTACGAATGAAATGAGGGAAAAAACCAACTTACCACCATTAAGATCGTAAAACGCATACAAAATGATGTTTAAAATGACGTACTACCTGACGGGAAATGATCTTAAGTGTCACTTAAATTTAAGTGACGTTCATGCAACCGGCCCTTAGTTCTTCGCGTGTAATTCGCAGAAAAAATCAGGAACGAGAAATAAAAAAATGAACGGTGTGGTGAAAGGCCCTTTGTTGGTGAGACGCCTTTCGGACCTGGCCCCTCCACTCCCTCCTTAAATCCGGCCCTAAACTAGGCCTACTTTATTTTTATAACTACGATAAACGCACTAACAGGTAGTTACTTCGTTTCAAGATTTGGGTGGTGAGCAATGATGCTGTTAAGACTGACACTGCTATAAATCATTAACCCTCCACACGTTATGTGGCAGACGTCGGCGGTCAAAATACGCAACCGACTGATAAACGCATATAGGTAACTAACTGTAATTCAGTTTCAAGCACTCGATTCATTTCGGTTTACCTGCGATATTTTCCAGACTTGGACCCCGGTGGTCGTGCCGAGCAGGTACTCGTCAGTGTCACGGTTGTATGCAAAGCTGTGCACAGCAAATAATCGTCGAATAATAATTTCCGTGGATACGTAGGACATGCGACTATACTTAGTTGAATGCTAACTACTGCATGCTGTTAAATAGTAGCCTAGGGTTAGGGTTATGGTTAGATATAGTTCTGGTTGATTAGTGTTTATGCACACGCATTTATACTCATCATCGTCATCATATCCGTTTATTAATGGATGACAAACGCAGCCATACAATACAATAAAATAACACACAGTAGCTAGTTAAAATGAGAGCAACTACTATGCTTTACTATGCTTTAGTTACAAGGGAGAGCCCTTGTAACTAGCATTGTAGGTGACACGTGCTGTATTTTTTTTCTACACGTAAACTGTTCAAGTTAAGTCGAGGGCCAAAACTGTTGTTGATAAATAGTCATATGTAGTCTAGTTGTTGCTTTAGCTGTATAACTGCAACGCGTATACAGCAGTCGCCTCTGAGGTTCTTTGACATACTGGCGCCTTATAAGCTAGCATATTATTATTATTATTATTATAACTGGGAGTGACAGTACCGGTACTGTGTAGCTGCTGGCTTGCAGCGAGCTTGCAGCTCATCGCTTAGCGTCAATACAATTTTGAATATATGCCGAATTATCTTATTTCGTACTCTACTGTTATTACAACGTCACGCTAATTCTAAAGGCATTATAACGGTTCGATACAAGAGCGTGCGAATGAGACTCACAACAGTATATACAGCAGCAGAGCAGACTAACCAGAGCGTCATTTCAGTAGCAGCGACACACGTCATCCATCCGACTTTTAGTGCCGCATCATAATAGTCAAAAACGTGAATGAAGGAGTCGGTTGAAAGCGCCAGAAACACCTGCGTGAGAAGCATTTCGACTACCGCCATCGACACATGACCACCGCACGTAGACAAGAAGGGAGACACCGAAAAAAACTGACACGTAAATGTGTGGCTTGTCCGGTCGCCCGCTGGACATTCGTTCGGCACCTAGATTAACAACTTTCAAAAACATGCTCAAGACGCATCTTTTCTCACGTTCCTACTTCACTGGCTGACTGTTTCGCAGAGTACGAGCAGCGAACATTCTACGGCGCCCTTGTAATGACTCTAGCCACATTACTGCGCCTTATAAATTGTCGTTTTATTATTATAAGTATTATAATTATTATAGTGTTAAGGCATGTGACTTTATGGCAGGTGGCAGAGGTGTCATAATAGCCAGCGTGCAACACGATAGTCGTAGCATACATACCGGATAGGAGAGCAGTGAAAGGTAAAACGTAAATGTAAAGGCATAACACTTATATAGCGCCACAAACCGCAACTGCAGCTCCAGCGGCGCTATTGTGTCACAGACAGAGCGGGCGTACAGCCTATAGACCGTAGGCTAAGCCCGCACATATGGGACTTTGAACCTGCGACCAAACAGCCATACCCAGCACTGGTCTGCCGTTTAATGGTTTCCACCCCCTCCCCCCGTAATCCATGTAATTATATGGATTACGGGGGTGGAGACTGGATTTCTACTAATTTACTATACCGACCCCGAAGGGATGACAGGCTAAGTTGGCCAGGTTGGTTGACCCATAACGTACACTATACCCACAAAGTGGTAACATGTCAGCCATAGATCAGGGAAAGTTTGCCAGTCAAAGACCGACGTCCTAACAACTGAGCCATGCCGCCAACCACACCGCTGTGACAAATTTCTGCCTATCCTAAATAGAAAATAAACGCAAGCAAATTCAACAATGCTGTCAACGAACGTGATGTACGCGACTAAAAACAGGCTACACCGGCCACGAATTACTATCGTTTATTGTGTGATTTATTTCAATTTGTGGCGCGGTTTACAACTGCCGCTCAGACTTGTTCGCTTCACGCTACGGAAAAAAATTTTCGGAAGAAGTATAACGACTATACACGAACAAACCTTTGTCTCTTGTATGTACGCAATACGTGCAATGGGACATCCGAAGTCATGCCTGTTGCGACAATTGTAATAAGATTTATCACTTTCTTTGACAATTACAGCTAAAAGTTGCGGACCATAATGGCAAAATCAGAGAAACCAGACAAACACAGTCAAGCTGCATAACAAGCACTATATTGTGAGATTAAATAAACAATTGTTTACAATTACAAACAGCAGTAACTTGGCCCTACAATCCTAGGACGAAATTGCTTTTTTTGTATTATAATTTAGGCTCACTGTGACAATGCAGTACAATAATAACAGAAATCACAGCGTTAAAAACGTTAATCGATCAATTTAATTCAGATGATTAATCTCTAATTGCTTTCTGCGACTTTCAGAGTCTCAGGCATTCTTCATGTTCAGTATTCTGTGCATCTTGCTGTTCTATCTACGAGTTTCAATTTATTCTTTTAAGTCGAAAGAGAGACTTTACGACTCACGTTTATTGAATTTTAATATGTAAAGTTTATTTCGCATAAAATCGAAGCAAACAGAAAACAACAACACTATAAAATGAAAACGCGAACTATAGGCCTACGGATGCAGGTTAAAGTTGTTACGTGTTACGTCTGTATGACGTATACCAATAGAGCAGTGGTTTTCAATCAGGGTTCCGCGGAGCCGAAAAGATTCGTTGACGCCATCCAGGGTTCTGCCGGTGGCCAGTAAAACTGCCAAAACAACGGCCGAAATCTCCAGGCTACAGGAGTTCATTCTTGTTTTAGGCAACAATTACAGTGTATCGATCGATGTTTTTATCGTCGTGCATGCAGGAAAATGTTTCTGTCCATTTTTTTTTCACTTGGAATAGAACAAAGACCCGTGCGTTACATGCAGCACTCTAGACGTCTCAAATGGTTTCACTGCAGTGGCAAGGTTGAAAAACACTACGACAGAAGATCAATCCATCAATCAATCAGAGAAACGCAACGCAGAAGTTCCAATTACCGAGCAGCGTCGGTCTGCTTTGTCCAATCGTTGATTCGCCGGATGTCTAGAACGTGGTTGTCATACAGCGAGAAAACTGTCACGCCGCCGCTCAAGTGAACACAGCTAAACACGTGCAGCCTCATCTCGATATTCAACACCGAGTCCATCTGTATATGTATACACAGAACACGAGCCATACACTGTGAGCTTTCTAACACAACAATCTTCGCTTAATTAGACTTGTCGGCCGCACGCGAACCACCACATAAAACACGTACAAAGTAACGATTGCAAAAATATCGATAAAAGTTCGGGACAACTTAATAGATGTCTTAGAAGAGATGTCAAACTGATGAGGAGTTGTCTATTGCTAAGATCGGCAGTTTTGTTGATTATATTTTTTGCCATGTGCTGTTTTGGTCACAGAGAATAACTAGTGTGATAAGTAGCATACAGTAAACTGAAATTCTGCATAAGCAGCCCAGGAACTTCCTATTCCTATTCCAACCTGCATACGTTAAAATATAGAAGAATAAGAGGAGATATGATAGAGGTATTCAAAATTATTAAGCAAAAATACGACCATTTTGCTGTACCAGAATTACTACCCAGTATCTACAATGCCACAAGAGGTAATACAGGTATATACAAACCACTAAACCATAGCTTTCACAGTAACTTACGAAAATTTTACTTTACTGCACGTGTTGTTAACATATGGAATAGCCTACCAGATTATGTTGTTGCTGTGGAGTGTGTAAATACATTTAAAACCAGATTAGATAAATATTGGAAAGATCAGGATGTTATGTATGATTGGACTTCTAAGATAACCGGAACCGGAGACAGATCTGAGTACATAATAGAAAGTACATAGTCAGTAATACTGTAATAGATACAAGGATACGGATATAGAGGCATTGCCTGCATCCGTTACACTTCATTGCTGATTGCTGATTGTTGCGCAGAACCTGCCGTTTTTTTCCAGCGGTTGGAAGCAGGAAATGTGTCACGTACTATACTCATCATATACTGTAAAGAAAGAACAAATAGCCACCAAACAGTTTAATCGAAGTTCACCTCAATGCCACTGGACAACGTGATGTCCCAACTGTCCTTGTTCAGAACCGACGAATTGAACAGCTCTCGGCGAACCACCGACCACGGACGAATTGCGTCCAGCCGACTGCTGGCCGACTTTGTTTTCGCAGCCGAACTCCGATTCATGATGGCGATTTAGCGCTTGTGATGATAACTGTGTCACAATAATACACCGACATATCGGTTTCAACGCGTATAGAATCACAGTTAAAACAGCACGCACGCTTCAATAAACGTAAACAAAAACAAACTGCAACATGACGTTGTTGTGACGTCAGAAAGTGTTATCTGAAAGGTAAGTATGCAAATAAAATTATCGGTAAACGCATAGTAAAAAAAGACTGCTGCTGTCATTTTATTTGGAAACAAAACGAGAAAGTGGAAAATCCACGAAATCCACGATACAAACCGAGCCAAACACATCACGGTTTTTTTCGCGTG
>Ga0056116_1001140_pt1 | contig 10101 bp, 9 predicted proteins | sample WorMetOlspDAHAB2_FD_67352 | JGI IMG/M metagenome (GOLD analysis project Ga0056116, IMG submission 67352) | Marine gutless worms symbiont microbial communities from Max Planck institute for Marine Microbiology, Germany - Olavius sp. DAHAB.2 ...
ATAGTTAGCAGAAAGCAGTAGAAAACAGATGAGTTTTAAGTCTGGATTTGAAAGTAGAAAGTCGCATTTTAGCACAGCAGGTGGCAGTGAGTTCCAAGTCAGAGGTGCGGCAGTGCTAAACGATCGCCTGGCAAATGATGTCCGTCGAAATGGCACGCACAGCAGTGGGACGGTCGATGATCGAGTGTTGCGTAAGCTGGTGCGCAACGAGATGTGCTGGCTCAGATAGAAATATAAATACAAATAATATTAGCCTAAACTTGTATATTTCGGTTCGTTTGTTGTGTGTAGCGCTGCAGGACGAGGCCGGGGTGATACGCGACATGTATGACAGTCACCGGCATGGCATCGCCAGCGCCAAGTCACAGCTGAGTGTCGTCTCCACCGTTCTGGTCGGCTGGGCCGTCATCATCACCGTCGCCGTGGTCGTCCTTCTCGTCGTCGCCTTCACCCGGCTGCGACGCGGCCGCCTGCTCGACGTTCCAGACGGGCCGCCGTCGTCGCTCGCCGGCGGCGGTGTGGACGTGGCCAGCTGGAGCTGCGACGCCGAGGTCGGGCTGCCCGCCAGCGCCGCCACCGACTCCAAAGTACTCGAGTCGGACATGGAGCCCGACGATCTGCCGGTCGACATGTCGCGACTGTGCGGCGGCGGCGCAGGCCACGAGGCGATTTCTGGAACAGTCATCAGCGAAGATGAACTGAACACGCGCGATATTCCGCGATTTGTATACAAGACGGTTACGCCGACGTCCACTTGATAACGCTGCCAGCATTCCACTTCCAAAATACGGCACGTTTTTCCTGTCCCCCCAATGGGGGCTTCCTTTCCCTCTTTTCGCAACCTTTCCATTTCCTTTTCCATTTTATCTTCTGCCTCTTCCGTATAATCCAGCTTGGAGGTCTGGGAGATCGCTGTGAGCTCTCTCCCAGTGGGGCCAGGGCGGCACCCAGTCGCCGAACGCAGTTTGGTGAATTTTAGGCATAGACGCGAGCGTTTTTCTAACATTTCGAACTTGTGCCAACTCCTTCGAGCCCGTATTCTTAACTGTATGATCGGCGCGCTGTCTGTGATGTTTAACCAGGCTGCGGCGACGTGTGGCGTCCAGGGACGACGCGAGACGAAGGCCTCAAAACGTGAATGTCGCACGAAATACGGAACTGCTGGCAACTATACTTGACCTGCCTGGAATAATGCTGTTGAGATTAATGACGCTGATTGGTTGCTGTAACGTCATGTATCGTAGCAACCAAATGAACATATCACTTTATCACTTTTTATCGCCACTTTTTCTTTACATTCCGACTCTGCATGGTTCTAGTAAACCAACGGCTAAAGCAACCCCGTTAGGTGTCCACTGCTGCTCCAGCAATTTGCTGCCCATAGTTCTCCGTTTTGCGCTGCTCTAAAGCTACTGTAGATGACCATATTACGCCATTCGTTTTACATTTTTAGCCATTCTCTCCTATAGTATATGTCTTTCCGACTGCCATATTTGGACCTTCCATTACTCCAAACACAACTGTCTTCTACCAGTTTCTTGTTGTTCATTAACGCGCCACATTACATCGTGCATTTCAATGTCAGCTAGATAGATATAAAGAGATAAAAACCGACGATTAAGCATGTCTAGCGTTAAAAGCGTCGCGAAAGAATCATACAGTTAATGCTTGTCGTCGTTGTTGATACCGAATGCTTTTCGGACGTTCTTTCCGTGTCTGCCTTCGTTCTTGTTTTCTTGTTATTTTTTATTGTTTTTATGTCTTTTTTCGGACTAGTAGCAGAATAAGTATAAGTTTGTTTTTGCTGTTCAGGTGCCATAATAACTCTGAGAATCTTACTTAGCGATAACTTTCGCAATTCCGCCATTTTAGCAGTGATTAATCGTTGTTTTTTGTTGTTTTTCAGTCCTGTATCAGTGCCGTGTCGATAACGCTGTTTCATCATTTCGTTCAGACTATTTGCTCACGTAGTCTGTTGTGTAGACATTGAGTAGTTCATTGTTTTTGGCGGCTTTGTTGACTAATGCATTCCGTTAACGTCTAACTTCGGTAAGTTCTTTGTCAGCTGTCGCAATCAATAAAAACACCATTGTTTACCATTTTAAATGCATTTAAGTAAGCAAGCGTGGAAGTTTGATGACGCTGAAACACGACACGGAATGACAGAGTTCAAGTTACTAATTATTTTTTTATTATAGACGTTATTTTTTGGACCATTCTTGGCTCAGCGGGCGACACAAGACAGACTAGCTGGTTTGGAGCAGCTGAAACATTTGAACTTCTAGGATCCAGTGGTGAACTTGTGAAAGCACATGTCTACAGGGTGGCCCAAAAAAAGTAAGCCACTATCACGAATCATCATTAGATCGTATTAAAACCTGCCATTAAGGCTAATTTTTTTTTAATCATTTTCGACTACAAAATGACCACAAAAATATAATGTCTGTATTAAATATTCTATGTGTGACCTAATTTGTGACGTCAAGTCACGTCATCACTTGCTGTGTTTGAAGCTGCGATACGGGTAAAATCAACGCATGTGATAAAATCATGTTTCAAAACCAGAAAAGGGAGAAAATACGGAACTAAAAGAAATTTTACATAAAGCTCCGTCTAAAAGATTGTTTTGGAATGGAATTCACAGCTTTCTAAGGCGAGCTGACGCCAAAGGAAGCGCTGACAGCATTTACCGTATCTGACGCAATATCGCTAGTTCCCGGGTCTGTCATAGCTATTGAGGTCAGAAAGTAGGTCACCCATAGAATTTCTTATACCAACAAATTAATAATATTATTGTGCTTGATTCATACTTTAATTTGACAATAAATATCATCTCATTGACAGGATTAAATGCGATTTAATACGATTTTTTGATCATTTGGTAGTGGCTTACTTTTTGGGCCACCCTGTAGAACCAAGAAGCCGCTGATAAGTATCTATCTTTTCTTTATCCAGAAAGCATAAAAACGTTAGGAATGCGGTAATCGCGTACAGTGGACAGGACAGTGAGGCCACATTAGTAGTGAACACTGCTCTAAATGCATAAAATGACAAAAATGGACAATTAAGAAGTGACATAGACATGCGTTCTAAAACAGCAGAGCGGTCCTAAAACAAGCCACTACCACCAACTAATCAATGAACTTAAAACCCATCAATGAGGCTAGATTTTGTTTAATCACATATGAGCGAAAAAAGCACTAAGATGATAAACATATTCTATGGCTAACCTAATTTATAACAAAATTAATGTGCTTGACATTGCGATGGGGGTATAATAGGCCTAAATGTATGTTATCGTAATTGAAGACCTAGAATAAAGATAGAAGACACCATTGTCACCGATTTGAGGGAGAGTGACAATGACAACGGAAAGTAGTATAAATACGTGTGCATAAACACTAACTAACCAGACACTAAATTTAATCCTGACCCTAACCGTATACCCAACTACTAAACAGCAAGTATTGTAACCATGCAACTAAATATAGTCACATATCCTACGTGTCCAGAGGAATTCATACTACATGTAGTACATTCGGCTAGCTATCAAAAAATGATAGAATCTTGCATTTTATGATACAAACATGCCGTTATCACATACACTCAGTAAAATGTTGTTTCACCGTTTTTATAACTTTCCGCTGTCACTGTCAGTGACCCCCACCCCCGGGTATATTCTTGCCTAGCTATTTTATACCACTGGTCCTTAAAGACCATAATATTTTGTAGGAAGGGGGTATAGTCTGGTCGGGGTATACTCTGGCGGCAGTGTGACAATTTCAACCTAAAGTAGCACAAATGCGTGCACATAACACCTTACCAACCAGATACTAAATCTAATCCTAACCCTAACCCTAACCACATACTGCTAAACAGCACGCAATAGTGAACATTCAACTAAATATATAGAGGGTAACCCAAAAAAGTAAGCCACTACCAAATTATCAAAAAATCGTATTAAATCGTATTAAATTTAAATCCTGTCAATGAGATTAGATTTATTCGTCAAATTAAAGTATGAATCAAGCATTGTAATATTATTCGTTGACATTAGATATTCTATGCGTGACACCTACTTTCTGCCCTTAATAAATGTTGACTGCCACTACTAAGCAATTGTTAAATGACCTTGAATGCAAGTGACTGTTAATCAATTAATTGAAACTACATGTACTTACAGAACTCCCTGTAAGTACATGTAGTTTCTGGCGACACACTCTCAAGGTCAAAAGGTCAAAGGTCAAGGTCACAAGGTCATGCGACGTAGTAGCCCAAAAACATCACCCGCAAACTAGCGATGTGGATCAGATACGGTAAATGATGTCAGCGCTTTTTCTGGCGTCAGCTCACCTTAGAAAGCTGTGAATTCCATTCCAAAACAATCTTTTAAATGAAGATTTATGTCAAAATTTCTTTTATTTCCATATTTTCTCTTTTTATAATTTTTAAACATGATTATATCAGATGCGTTGATTTTACTCATATCTCAGCTTCAAACACAGCAAGTGATGACGTCACAAATTAGGTCACACATAGAATATTTAATACAGACTTAATATGAATTTTTGTGCTCATTTTGTAATCGAAATTGATGAAAAATCTAGTCCTAATGGTGTGTTTTAATACGATTTAATAATGATTAGTCACAGTGGCATACTTTTTAGGCCACCCTGTAGAATATATAAACATGTCCTATGTATCCAGATAAATTCATACGAGACATGTTGTTGCCGTAGGGGGGTATCACTCTACCCCTGAAAAAATCTGCACCACCCTTGAAAATACACCGTCTACTCCCCCCTGAGGGGTAGAGTGAAAGAAGGACAAAAAATACGTCGCACAAGCATTGTTTCCGTTGAAGTGAGTATACTAGAGATGAATGAGCTGAGCTGAGCTGATCTGGTCGTGAGTTGTGACGCAGGTTTGGGTAGATGGCGTTCTCTCATCATCTGATAACTGGGCATCTGGTCTGGAGGGGGCGGGAAATAGGGCAGTGATGCAGTGCTAAGCAAAGACGTACATTGCAGCTATGAGCTTGCGCGACAGATCCGTCTGCTGTTATATATGCAGTGGAGCTCTGTGGACTGAAGATACGCTGCTGCGGGTGGGACCCACATAAACGAGCAACCACTCAAAGCTGTCAGAGATGCTGTCGTTAAGAATCTTCAAACCCGGTTCAGTGATGATACTGCTCGCTTTCTTGGGGGTCTGCAAACTGTTCAACCAATCAAAACCTGAGTCTTCATTCACGGATGACTAAGTGTGATCAGTCGTTGCTAACGTTGCGCCCGTCAACGTTTCGGATACAAAAGTAAAATATGAAGATCGAGCTTGCAATTGTTCGGTGTTGGGTGTCCTCAACCGAATATCATGAAAGAATTAGCCTACGGTGCACAGGTACTTCTGTTCCCGACTCAATTGACGACATTCACCTGTTTTTACCACTCTGGACTGCCATAGTTGAGCGGAGCTTCAGCACGCTGAACCGCATCGCATGCGCCTAACGAATGTGCAATATAACTCTTTAAAATGACAGCATCACTGCAATTTCATGTCCTGCAATTTCACGTCCGGCATTTTAAGTCACCCCATATAGAATATTTATTACAGACTTATCATGTTCTTATGCTCATTTTGTAGTCAAAATTGATGAAAAATCTAGCCTTACTGGCGGGTTTTAATATGGTTTAATGATGCTTCGTGATAGTGGCTTACTTTTTTGGGCCACCCTGTATATACACTGTCACTAGTGTCTCAAAAAACGTTCCGCTTTTATATCTTGAATAACTCGGCGAAAATGAACCGATTTCAATATTTTTGGTGAACATATATCCTGACAAATTTCACATCCGAAATTTTAAACTCGCTCACCTCACCTGAATGATGTTACTGCACTACCTTGAGAAATAGGCCTACAACAAATCTGATGTTGCTTTCTGGAAAGTCGATCACACACATGGCTCATCAACCGGCTCTTGTCAGAGCCACCCACTTATTACTCGCGAAGACTATTATAAATTTGGTTAACTGAAAGTTGCAGACAGGACAAAGAGCAGATAGAGACGATATGGATACTTATTTCGTTATGTACCGTGGAGTAAGGCAATTATATTATAATAAAAAAAACTGTTATACGCTGCAAACAGCTATACTTTAGCGTTACACAAGGTAGTGCGGCGACATTATTCAGGTGAGGTGGGGAGTTTATAGGTCCAATTTTCTGACGTAAAATTCCTCGGGATATTGTACACCAAAAATTATAGAAATTAATTCAATTTTTACAGAATAATCAAAACCGAAAAGGTGGGGGGGCGTTTTTAGACACATTGTATACTTAAATACGCCTGACATAATTTTAGTCTATAATTTGTTTTGCAAAACGAAGGAAGTGGTTCATTTATTTCGGTCACTGTGATTGGGCATTGGTGTAAGAACTGGACAATGATTGTTTTTTTTTAAATATTTTCTCCTCATTTTTAGAAGTTTATTAACAGCCAAAATACAAAACTGAAGAAGTCGATTTTTAAGTTTATCCAAGTCGAAGTCGAATTTCTCATAAAATGTTACTGCACCCCTGACAGTGTGACACTCTACCCCTGAGCGAAAAGTCCGCATAAACCACTGACTTCATGAAATATTGACGAATTTTCAAACTTTTTCCACTGTCAGAATCAGGAGAAAATTTGTAATAGTACCATCACTAAAGATCTCACCAATCTTAAATGTGTCGCCACCCTGTGGGGCATCCTGTATAGTGTATATGGAATGAAAACTTAGGGCTATAAGTCCCTTTATACCCCTCTGTCGACGCCCTGGACACGAAAAAATACCACATTTCTGTACAAGAAACGATATACTAATGCCATATCTTTCGTGTCCCATCAGAATGCGTCCTGTATTCTGTATAACTGCTACGGAAAACACGAGCAACACCGCATATGCTGCAATATTTGACTATTTTGCGGTAAGTTGACAAACAGCAAGGCACGACACGTCCAGGTGAAAACAATGCACATACCGTCCACAAAATACGCGTGGCTTAATTGGCCACAGCAGCGACAGACTGCTTGTAAAAAGACAGTTCAAGACTTGTAAATCTGAACTCGGGATTATATAACACATTTTTGCCGAACACATAACACATAACGGGATGACACATTTTGCGACGTATAAACAGTTCAGCAACCGGCAGTTTGAGCAGTTTCTCGACGGAAGACTGGCACAGAAAATGGCACACTGCAGTGCCACAGAGTTTAGCCGCCATCTCTTAAGCAGCGAGTTAGTAAGTGTACCACGAAATGCGGTACTTTATGCGGGGTGGCCCAAAAAAGTAAGCCACTATCAAGAATCTTCATTAAAGCGTATTAAAAACCGCCAGTGCGGCTACATTTCTCATCAATTTTGAGTATAAAATGAGCACAAGAATGTTATAAATTCGTATTAAATATTCTACTATGTGTGACCTAATTTGTGACATCAGTTGCTGTATTTGAAGTTGGGACGTGTGCAAAATCAATGCATATGACAAAATCATGATTGAAAACCAGAAAAAAGAGACAATGTGGAAATGAAAGAACTCTTTACATAAATCTTGATCTAACATATGGTTTAGGAATGGAATTCACAGCTTGCTAAGTCGAGCTGATGCCAGAGGGAGCGCTGACATCATTTACCATAGGCTATGTGACGCATATCGATACTTTGTAGGTAAGTCAGTTATTGACGTCAAAAAGTAGGTCACGCAGAGACTATTTAATACCGACGGGTAATATTATGGTGCTTGATCATTTCTTTAGTTTGATGAAAAAACCTATTGCAGACTTTAATACGATCTGACACAATTTTTGATAATTTGGTAGTGGCTTACTTTTTTGGGGGCCACCCTGTACATACATGCTCAAGAATAAAACATGCATAATTAAAAGCAGAGAGATGTCTCAAAAGTCAGGACGTTAATATCTCAGTGAAAGATAAGTTCATTAGACTAGTGTCAAACTCAACCTAATGGACAAAAATGACATGACCGTTTGTCTTTTGTCCGTTTGTCTGTTAGGTTGAGTTTTACATTAACGCAGCAACCGCCAAGTATAAGAAAATGAAAAGACAGCAATTGAAAACCAAGATTAAAAACACTATAATTCACGAAAGCACCATCCGACAACTTCATAAAAATATCGGGACATCATACAATGCAGAATTAAGAACGTTTTAAAATAGTCCTACCGCAATATATTTGGTTATAATCTGACAGCATTTTGCACCACTTTCTAAAAACTAAAATAGGTTGAATTTTCTGAGATAAAAAAATGAAAAGACCAAGCCTGCAGAAATTAGTCCAGACTGAAAGAAGTTAAAAGAGAAGACACTTTTCACACATTCAGAAAAAGCAGTTAATCCACATTATTTAAGTGATTTGAACTCGAACGAAATGTAACCTTAGCTTAAATACTGATTGCTGAATCAGTTAACTTAAATGATCGCAACTTTTCAGTCCATATGCCGTATAAGCACACCTATTGACAGTGATATTAACATTTTATTTTATGTTACTCTATTCTTAATTAATTCTTATAATTCAATCCAACATTTTAGATGCGCAAGTCGCCAATTTAGTAAAGGAATATTTTACGTATGCAAATTATGTATCGCTGCAAATCTGTTCAATTACAACGCACCATTCGAATCTAAAAGCAGATGCGACGCGAAACTGAACGAAACGTGAACAAAGCACGATGTGCAGATATTTTGCGTTTAACTCTATTTCACTTTACAATATGCAATGAAAAATTACACAATGATAAAATAATTACAGTAAAAAATAAGGCACACGACACCACGACGGGACATGAACTACGTTTAAAATGTTCACGAAACAACACAGCAAAGCTCACTCCTAGAAAAAGACTTTTAACGGCTCGGCGAAAAATATTCAGTTTAGTGCTGCACACTAATCTCAGCTAACGCGCGATGAATGAGTTAAAATATTAATAATGATTAAAAATTTAACTGCATCATAAAATTCATTACTTGCATGCTGTTGCTGCAATCTTTAAATATGCACATACGAAAAGGAAGGAGGCCATTAGTTGTTGCATCGCCAGCTTCGGTCGCAATTTCGTACTAAATGCTAGAACATACAAGCGCAAGCTTATAACCCAACCCGCATGCTGTTTCACAATGCTTATTAGCGTTGTTTTATTGCTATATCGACTGTTATATCGTACTTAGATTCTCGTATTATGCATTGTGCGGTTTGACACATGGCTTTCTAATAAACGAATATATATTGAAGACGCACTTCTTTCAACAGTATGCGGCGCAGTGAACGCGTTAGAGGCACTGTGCGATAATGTGCTATATAAACTGACATTGACATTGACATTGCTGGTTTGTGTATAATTTTAGTTTACGTATCACAAGAAATAATCCACGAAATAAAAAATGATGGCAGACTGACGGAAGAAACTACCGCAGTTTGCAACTTGCGGCGTTTTGCTTCCCAGTTTCTGCTGACCATAGCGTTTATCAAATAATGCGACCAAAAAAATTTTTTAAATGCGCGATTAAAATCTTAAATCGATGTGCAGCGCTACATAGGTCGGAAGCCACAACTGATTCACAACGCACGCAGTCTCTCCAGTAACTGTTCGGCTTCGGTTCTGGTGGCAATTCTGCCAACTTCGCCGCCGTTTTGCTGTCTGGACTGCGTGGAACCGTTGACCGCCTGTACGTGGGTCTTGAGTCTGGCGTCATGCCGATGCAGCACGGGCGTGGAAGACCCCAGTTCAGCATCGAAGTTGATTTCGCGGACAAGCACCGTCTGACTTTCTTCAGGGCTCAGCACATTCTGGCGCGATCGGGAACGGCTTAACTGCGCTCGTCTCTCGGCTGCAGCACAGAACATCATCGTCATTAATTTACACGTTGATTTGTTCGAATATAACAGCACTTTCAACATAACTACGTATATCGTCATTTTAAAAATGATCGATAGGTTAAAAGGTTGTCATTAAAAAAAGTTTAAAAAATATTATGCTTTGAAAATGAGAAAGTAACGAGTTGCATAACCAAACAAAAAGAGCGCAGGAAAATACACAA
>Ga0056116_1001141_pt1 | contig 10096 bp, 8 predicted proteins | sample WorMetOlspDAHAB2_FD_67352 | JGI IMG/M metagenome (GOLD analysis project Ga0056116, IMG submission 67352) | Marine gutless worms symbiont microbial communities from Max Planck institute for Marine Microbiology, Germany - Olavius sp. DAHAB.2 ...
CTAAGGCAATAGCCCTGTAGTTGTTACATTGCCTCAGATATCCTTTTTGGTAATGGTATAAACATCGAGTTTACCCAGTCTTCTGGCCATTGCCCGTCCTGCCAAATTCCCAAGCAAATTCCGTGTAGTCTGTCAGCCACCCTGTCACCTCCACACTTCATCAATTCTGCTGGTACTTCGTCTGGCCCAGGAGCTTTTCGATCAGCTATTTGCCTCAGCGCATGTGCCACTTCCGATCTCAGTGGCGGTGGTTCTCTACTGCCGCTTTGTGGAATATGCTGCTGAGTCTCATTACTGCTGTACAATTCTGTCTTATCTGAGCAGTATTCTCGCCAGCGCTCAGCAATGTACAATGGCTTTGTCAAATTGTGCCCTGCCGCAGACTGAATAGAATTGAAACGCGGCTTGAACTCTTGCGTCATTGCTCTCACTGTTTGGAACAATTTCCGTGTGTTACCGTTGGCCTCGATGATTACTTGACTGAAAATGTCTGAGTTATAGAAATTTGGCTGTAATATATTGCCTTGGTGGTGGCGGCAAGGCTCCTGGTGCTATGGTCCGTGTGGCTTATTCTTCTTATTATTATTGAAGTTAATTGTGCCCGGCTTACTACCAGCCGGACTGGCCAGGCATAAATTTTTAGCTTCTTGCTGTGACCAAGATGATCCAGTAATCGAATGTATTCTTTTCTCTTGTTTAATGTCACTTTAATAATATGTTCACGTTATGCAGCTCCTACATTTTTGAACGTATGGCTTAAGCGTGCGATCGTCGACGTTTTTATTTGCGGTTCTTGGGCGCTGGAATGTGCCAAAGTTTTCTGCCGAAAGTGTGGAGTTAATCTTTTAGCGGGCATCTGGAGACTAAACGGCACGGCCTGGAGGTGGCAGCGTTACGCCTGTAATAAAAAGGTCGCGACGCCGTACGTCGATTCTGGCTGGAAATACGAAAGATTTAATGACCGGACGGTATATATGCCTGACGGAACTAAAAGATTGGCTACACGATCAAACCGCTGCATTGCAGCGTCCACCTATACGGGCATATGGAATTAAGAAGTTTTCCGTATCGTATTACGTTTTCTCATAGGCCTGAGCCAATTTTCGGTTAGCTCTTAGCTCACCAACAACCAAATACGCTCAGCTGAGTGCAGTCGCATCCGCCTCCGAAATGACCTATATTGTGTCGAGTGGGGCGTTAAACTCTACTCACTACTACTACTGAGTGCAGTCGCAAGACCTAAGATATCTATGTGACAAATGCCGACTCCATGCATAACTATTCCTAAATGCCTGGCAGAGCTTTTAATAATAATAATAATAATAATAATAAGACGACAATTATAAGGCGCAGTAACATGGCTAGAGTCACTACAAGGGCGTCGATATGCAGCTTAACGTTTACTGGACCAATCCGATGACGCTAAAGAATAAAAAAAACAATATTATTGTAATGTATCAACTGGTAAGTGGCAACTGGTGACTGCATCTCTGCCGGTATAGACTGTTCTGTTCATAAACGTATCTTCTGATAAAACTTACAAACCGGATAATTTGGTGATTAAAGTGCGCCAGAGTGAAACGCAAAGGTGACGCTGAGTTTATGTGTTAAAATTATTAGGCCTATTCTATTTGCTGCGATTTAAATGACACTATCACCATATGAATTGCCGCAGGGACACTTTACAAAAAAGTTATAGTCACGTGGGTACGTTGCAGACAAGTCGCTATGATCATATCGTCCCGCTACTCTGCCGCCTGTAATGGCTTCGAGCGCCGCAGCGCATATCCTTCAATCTTCCCGTCATCATTTACCAGTGCCTCCGTGGACGTCATCAAATTCCCTGCAAACCTTCAAAACCAAGCTAAAATCGCGTTTATTCTTTGCGTAGTTTCCATAGTTTCCAAACTGTTATAGTGTTTGTAAAGTGTGCGAAGTGCTTCGGCATTTTATTCGCTTTAAATGTAATGTAATGCAGTGAAAAGTACTCTTTGGTGTCGAAATGTCGGACAGGCATCCGCCGTTCTTCATACCGAGGCCGGCTGGAAGCCTATAGTATGCCTGCGTATGTTGTCGGCGGCTGAAATGTATGTTTAGTTTGGGTGATGTCGACGGCGCCGAGTAGATGGAGGAGACGCACGCGACCGACGGCGACAGTGGACGTCCGGTCCGAAGTATGGGTCACGTGACCTGATCACGTAACTTCCTCCGTACAACGACTCGTGAATATTATCGGCCCTTTATCGCATACATCCGCCGCTAACGACACAGCTGTAGTGTATGCACGTCAGGCAACAGTTATAGGCAGGGGTTAAATTCAGTGGGAGCTGGTGGGAGCTGAGATCCCACACCTCGCCTTTGAGCTCCCATACCCCACATGCAGACTCCCACACCTTACTCGCAGGATCCCTCGCGGCCTCACCTCACTTTTTGGTAGCAGCAGTACTAAGTTGAATGTGATGTAAATTTAAAAATTAAACGCAATGTTATCACTTATTTTACAAATGCATTTTTGAAACTTATTATTACAAAAATACAACAATAATTACTTTATGTGGGTGCACAATCGTGACTTAGCATGGCACCGGAACTGACGTATTTTCACCATCGTCGGCCGTTGGATAGGTAGGGCTCCCACACCCCTTGACGAGTAATTTAACCACTGGTTATAGGGCAACTTTTCAGGCATTTGCCGCCACAAGTCTGCATTGTAAATCGGGCGTCAAGTTTCAGTATAAATATGATTATGATATGATTGTGTTTATGTGAAAATGATCAAAGGCAAAGGCAAAGACATATAACACTTATATAGCGCCTCAAGTTACATACCGCGACTTCAGAGGCGCTGGTACGACACACGCTAGGGCGAACGTACAGCCTATATAGGCTGTAGGCCAGGCCTGCAGACACGGGCTAGCCTCACAGCCAAACAACCACAAGCAAAGTCCCAGCCTGCTGTTTAATGGTCTCCACCCCCGTAATCCATGTAATTACATTGATTACTACTCATGTACCGACCCCGAAGGGAAGGAAGGCTGAGTTGGCCTAGTTGGTTGACCCATAGCGGAAGCCTTACCCACAAAGTGGTCACACGTCAACCATGGATCAGGCGTAGATCAGGGAAAGTCCGCCAGTTACAGACCGACGTCCTAACCACTGAGCCACGCCGCCAACCAACGAACACAAAGCAGCCATATTGATAAAGATCAGAATAAGAAGGAAATAGCTGGTTCCAATAACCAGTATAGCCAGCTGCTGAACTGTTCCGACAAAAACCGGGATGCCTTTGCACCTACACCAATCAGTGGATACTTCGCAACCAGCATCTTCATCCAGTGGTTATGGTTTTTCGTTTGGAGAATTGACCAAAAGTATTTAGTTACAGTGGGTTTATCCCCTTCCACACCTTACACTAGTGACAAAATATATTGCTTGGTGACAGAGGGAATGTATGTGTGAACAACTTGCGCAAGGTCTCACTCGACAATGCAGAGGCTGGCATTGAACCAGCTATCTTCAACTGCAAGTCCAACGCTCTAACCCAGTGATTTTCGAGCGGGGTTCCTCGAAACCTAAGGGTCCGTGAGCGCCAGCAAAGGATTCCGCCGGTGGTTTAGTCATGTGTCTCTCTCGATCATCCGGCAATGAATTCAACTCCCTTTAGAATCTCCAAGCACATGTTTCGACCTGAAGTGTTAATTCGCTACTGCTAACTAAAATGAGGTAACATAGTAACATCGGCTTTTCTGGCCACATGGGTTTATTTCTTATTTCGGTTACAATTACAGTGTTACATTACACGCATACACCTGTATCAGTGGTGTTTTTTTTCGCGCATAACTATTAACTAGGTATAGGAAATGATGTTTCTGTCCACCTGGAATACAACAAATACTTGTGTCATTGTATGCGTTTCCGCGAGCCATCTGAACGAAACATATGGTTCCATTTCAATAAAAAAAAGGTTGAAAACCACCGCCCTAACAACTACGACACACTTGTAGTAATAGCAAAATAATGCTATAAATGAGATGCAACGACGCCATTGAACTGAGCATAAATCAAAGCCGCCATGTTGTAGGTATACTCCAAAGTGACTTAAACTGCGATAATCTGAGAATCCTGATTCAAACACCGCCTATTTCGACACACACACACACACACACACACCACACCACACAAAACAGTTTGCACGCGTACGTACGTTTACGACGTTACACCGCAGCAACATAGTATACCTCCAACATGGCGGAGGCAGGTAGTTCAGACAGAATGACGTCACCGTCAGTCCATTTATACACCCCTTGCCTTCGGCGTCAGCTGAGACGGTGTCGTCACCAGCAGGCAGAGTCAGTGCGCGCGTAGCGTCGGTGGCACGGTGCGAGTTGTAAGCAGCAGCGACAGGCGACCAACGGTGTTAGTACGGCTGGTGTTCACGCGAGACACCTTTTGTCGTTTCGCTATTCAACACAGCAGCCAGCTTAATCGTCGGTACGTTAACTTTTAGAAACATTATTTTATCGTCGTTAGATAGTCTGTACCCCCAATACCCCATATATCGAGATTGAATTGTTTTGTTCTTTTGTATTTTACATGTCCATTTTTCTCATTTCTTGTATATTCGTATCTACCATAAGCTCAAACCCGTACGCCGTCTTTATGCACGTATTAATTGTGTCAGGTCATCACAGCGTGTTTTTCTGCATTACATCTTTTAATAACTATCTTTATTCATCATTATAGGTAGTAAGTATGGGATAAAAACGAATACATTGAATGACCTTAACGAAATTATAAACATGCGTCCACTATTCAGGCAAGTTTATAATTTTGATAAGGTTACTTAAGGTGTAACGCTATAGGACTATGGTGTTTTGCTATTGCTTGCATTGGCTTGGCACACTGAATGCTCATAAAAAGCGTATGCGCCATTAACGACGAGCGTGTGCTTTGGTGCAGATAAATTAACATCTCTGGCGACACTCATCACACGTCGTTGGTGCTACGGACACGGCGAGGAAGCAAATAAACTGATAATGATTATGATTATGATGATGAAAAATGATGAAGAGATATGCAGTATAGAGCCAAGTGAGAGCAAGATCCGGTTATTATAAACCATCTCGGCGCAAGATAAATTTCCTGTCTGGAAATTACGTCGACGCGGGGAGCCAACTTTAATGCACTGAACAATTAACCTTGGCGACACCTAGGCCTATGCTTGCTACTTCGACAAAGGGGATTTTTTTCTTAATTATTTTTTCTTCAAAACGACGTTCAGTTTTAGGGATAACTATTGGGGAATTGTAGGAAAAATCTCGTTCGCTTTCATGATTTTAGCGGTGAAAATAATACAGCTTTTTAAAAACCGTTAAATAAAGTTGAACAGCAAAAACTAGATCACAAGTATGACAAGATGTGTCATCACTCCTACATTGAATACATACCAAAAACTTAACAGTTTAAAACAGTCTGTAACGACGAAAAGGCCTATCTTACAACTAAAACAGCAAAATCAAAAAGGTGCTATTACTTTTGCAGCACATCGCCATAATGTCACTGTGATCCTAAATAATAGCACGCTGATTTTTGCTGTTTTAGTTGTGAGATGTAGGCGTTGTCGCCGTTACAGACTGTTTTAGACTTTTCAGTTTTGTATTTATATTTTGCTGTTCTATTACAATTTCCTGACTATATTAATTTTGAGTCGGCATGCATAGAAACAGTGTTAATTTTACTTCAGGTTTAAAAATTATCGTTACCGTTGTTTGCAGCAAACGCCATTTCCTATAATAAGGGGATAACTCTTCAATAAGAAAAAAACACGTTCCTGTGTTTTCTCAATTTTAGTGCAGAAATATCGTTAACGTTGCTCCCAGTCTTAAAACTGCCGTCACCATCGTGTTCAACGTCCGTGATTTTTAATAAAGAGCATAAAATATTGGCGATTTTGCAACGTATTAATGGAGTTTTAGGCACATTTTCACTACGCATGCACAGAAACTACTATTTAAGAGCTTTCGGTCAACCATCTGACCACGCCATTTGCCCCCGCGACATTGATTTCTTACTTCCACTACCGGGTGACGTTTACGGGATATATTCGATGTTTTTGTGCCACAATGTTGCGTGACCTTGCAATCTTGACATTTTACCTTTTGACGGTCATTCATAATTTTTATCGTTAATTTTTTAATGATTATCGGCAAAGTTAATCGTTAATATCCGCAGCCTACTGTTTACTATACAAATTTTATGGGACTACGATGACGATTAAGGGCCGTTTATGTGAGCACCTCCATGCTAAAGCAGTTTTCGGTCACACAAAAAGTCAAAATCAGTCCCCAAAATGGCGGTTTTTCGGCAATTAAAGGGTCTAAATATTAAAACTACTCATGGGGAACCCAAAAAAGCACACCATTGGCCGGAATGACCTATTTTGACGTAGGGGCCTACATGTATTTTGAGTAAAACTCTGTTCACGGGTGTGGGCTGTAACACGAGTTGCAAGAATTCACAAAAGCGTCAAAAACTAGTCAGACAAGGGGTGGCAAAATCACGTATATGGGTAGCAGAAGAACTGGAAATGAAGGGAGCACGATATAATTTCGCATGCTAGGTAATGTCCATGACGCAATCACGCCTGCCAAATGTGAAGATCGGCAAAGGGGATTTGGCGTGGCGACAGGTCGAATTTTTGGCCTTTTCCATCGACTTGCGTCATCGCCATTACAACATTTTCGCATGACCATGCGAATGTGATTTGCAGTGTCTGTAAAATGCAATTTTCGATAGTTGTATATGTTGGAAAGTCATAGTCCAGCAATGCGTGATGCATTTTCGATTTACGTGTATTCGTTTCGTTCAGCACAGTTTCTTATTATTCGTATTGAAAATTTGAAATTAACGATCGGCGAAAAGGATTAGAAGTCTATATAGTCTCGGTTTAAACTATATTTTATTAAGTTTTAATTGTTTTAAACGTAAACTGAAGGCATTCTTTTCTGCCTGGCCATTAGGCCTAACTGCGTGTATAGTTCCAGAGACATGTCGTGTATTGCAAGGCGCATTATACACGGGAAGACAGTGACGTCATTCTGTCAGCAATAATTCCTGCCGCCATGTTGTAGATATAGTATATCGCAGCAATGTATAGTCGTAAACTTGCGTATGCTTGCACACTGTTGTTCTTGGAATTACACAGCGGTCGAAATGCATGGTCTTCGAAAAACTTCGCATTAAAATTTTCCGATTTCCAAATTTGGTCATATAGTCAGTTTACCTCCAACATGGCGGCGTGGTTTATAATCAGTTTCATGACCTCGTAGCTCCTCTTGATACAAAGTCCTTGATGATGACGATGACGTCTCTTCGCTGGCCATGCGCTACGGTGTTGTACAGATTATACGATAGTTCGTACCATGCCTGTTTGAGTAAGTAGTTGACTTTAGTTGACGATTCCTACCACGGTAGGCGTGACGATGGGTTGTGGGCGAGCTACGTCGCGCACCTGCTGCCGCCTGCGCAATCAATTTCTAACTCTAAGTTTAGCTATAGCCTAACTATAATAAAATAATAATAATAATAATAATAAAACGACAATTTATAAGGCGCAGTAACATGGCTAAAGTCACAACAAGGGCGCTGTACAATGTTAGCTGCTCATAATCTGCGAAAAAGTTAGTCAGTGAAGTAAGAACGTGAGAAAAGATGTGTCGTGTCTTGAGCATGTTTTTGAAAGTTGATAATGTAGGTGCGGAACGATTGTCCAGTTGGAGACTTTTCCAGGCGACCGGACCAGTCACACAAAATGCCTGGTTGCCAAGTTGTATGCTTGTCCTGGTTACGAACAAATCGCCACGGGCAACCGAACGAATAACAGAAAGGTTGGCGAGTGGTACACTAAAATCAACTCAACGAAAACCAAAAACGTATCTTGCAAGTTGACATAACAAGCACACTTGAAATGCCGAAAACCAACTCGCCAACACACACACCCGCCGCACTGTGCCGCGAATCGTCAATTTCCGGGGACGATTGCTACGGTACGAGGGCGCTGAAATCGCGAGACCTGACAACGCTGCACCAACGCGATGTCTATCCTTGCGATATGGTGCCGCGTTGTCCAGTCTCGCGATGTCAGGTCTCGCGTTTTCAGTCGCCCCACGCGGTAAGAATCGTCTGCCGTTGTACGCAACCAAGAGACAAACGCGGACCTGAGAGTATTGTCCAGCAATGGCTCGACGGCGCGCCGGCGTGTGTCTTTTGCTATCAATCGATTGAGACAACGAGTGAGAGTAGCGTGGATCGGACCGGTCGTGTTGTCACATGTCAGCTGCTGACGACCTCGTCAGAGCGAGCGGATCGCTGTCGACCGGCTGGCCACGGCCGCCGCGCATATCCAACGCGTCGATGGCGTCCCTACGAGAATTACAGGCGACGTCCGACCGACCCAACCGTCGACGTCCGTAAGTCTATTATTACCGTACTGTGCGTTTTTTTCGTGTACACATGCCGTTCGGTTCTTATTTTTTCGTGCAATTTTTTCGTGTTTTTTTCCGCGCCAATAAGAAACTGTCGTCGAGGTTCTGCGCTACTCTGCTCGGCATTTTTCGTCTTTGTGGTGTTCTGATTTACAACGAGTTTTCAGGCTGACACAGCTTCCAATTTGCTCATCGCTTTCGTTCATCGTATCTGAATATAACCCGTTCCGCGATTACCGTCACTGCTCATGTCTGTCCGACTTCTACCCACGGTTCTTTTTCCTAACGTTGTTCTTTCTGTTGTTAATTTGAAGAGATTACTTTGTCTCTTCTAAATGCATGTCCAAGCCATGCTCTTTTCCGCTTGAACATTATCTGCATGGTAATCGGACAATTCGCCGACGAACCAATTCGCGGTCAGTCAAGTTGCGGACTGGTCAACCCGCAGTAGTTTTATTTAAAATTTGCAGTAAATAATTACTCTAAATGTTATTTCAGGTGAATTACACTATATTAACACCTGCAATAGTCGAAGGTTTAGATTTAGGCTTAGGGTTAGGTTTAGGTTTAGTGTACAAATGAGTGTAGTCTTTCCGTAATTTTTTAACAAGTTGCTGTCGGCTAGTTGACTAGTCCGCAAGTGGACCAGTCCGCAACTTGACCGACCGCTAGTTGGTTTATCAGCCAATATTGTCATGTAAGCTTTTCCATTTGTGATCTTCTAAGTAGGCCACTGCATAAAACTATGAAAAGTTAATTCTGACGGCCGACGGCGCTGTGATATTGTTAGCAATACGGAATATTTTGTACGGCACAGTTTGCAGCGGTGAAACGGTGCAGCATCCAGTTCACCCAAACGCATCGAGTTCCACCTATACCAACCATTTATGTCTAATGGAGACCGTGGCTATAATTATATACACTTATTCTCCATATACGACATCGTACGTACACCACTTGGTGCGTCGCACGATTTCAATTAAGTGAATGCTTTCTCCGATGCTTCGCGTCGTCAACGTGTCGTTTAATATTGTATTCTGTGACATCGGCAGACCCCGTCGTGCAGCAGGCATCGAAACGCGCTTGCGCCACCGGCACACCCGCCCGCGCGTCCGTCCGTCCGCCGCCGAAGCCGCAGCCCATCCAACCTGACCGACCATTCTTCGGTCAGCTGCATTATTCATGCGTCTAAATAACAAATCACCGCGTTCCCCCAGTGGCTCGTAATACACCGCTCGGTCGATCAGCGTTGAACGTTTGTCTCCGCGTCCTCTTGTCTCCGATTTTCTTCCTGCCCCCCCCACCAGTGGCGGATTCAAATTGGGGGGGGGCACTCCCTCCTCTTGGCCTTAGCAATTTTTCCAGCAAGTCCCCTTTTCCCGTATAAAACGATTGTAGTATAGATTGCTATGCAGAGATATGTATATTGTTCTGTTGCTTATTGTTCGTCGTTTTGTACATAGGCTATTTCCACTCTTGTACGTTCGGCGTTTGTCAGTCATTTAATAAAGAAGCTACTTACTTACTTACTTACTTACTTACTTACTTACTCACTTACATGCGCATTTGCGATAAAAAACGTCGGTGATGATACGTTGTCTTCCGCCCCCCCC
>Ga0056116_1001142_pt1 | contig 10096 bp, 10 predicted proteins | sample WorMetOlspDAHAB2_FD_67352 | JGI IMG/M metagenome (GOLD analysis project Ga0056116, IMG submission 67352) | Marine gutless worms symbiont microbial communities from Max Planck institute for Marine Microbiology, Germany - Olavius sp. DAHAB.2 ...
ACCTAAAAACACAAAGACAAACTCATGGCCCAACCGGGCTGTGTGAACTGTTTCTGTTAACTGTGCCCATTGAAGAGGTAGCACGTTGCCAATATAAAACAGTTCAGATAATATTTGCGCTGTAAGGCTGGGTAGGTAACCGCAGATTGTAAGTGGCGAAAACCTACCGAATGGTAAAACTGGTAAAACACCACTAACGTCCCCCTTGTCAGAGTGCTTTCTCCATTTTGAGGACTGGCGATGAACAGAAAAGGAGAAACTACCGATGAACGAAAGAGAAGGTGGCGTGGGAAGGTGTGACGGAAAGGCAAAGATAAGTGGATTCTTTTTCGAGCGATTTTACGCTTGTGACTGCACCAGTGTCAGAATGAGCGCTATTGGAACATTGCATGTTGTACGTGTTTGTAGCGTGGTTACCCGCCCAACGCCTGCGTCTTGTTTAGTGCATGGTCAGACGACTGCTACTCTCGCGTATGTAACACAATAGTCTATTTGTGTTGCTGTTGAATAAGATCTCTGCATTTACTGTGCGATAATGTGGGTAAATCCTTTAGGCCTAAACAATTCAAACATCGGTTTAGTGCCGACTGCTGGAGTATGTTGTGTGAAGAGCGTGAGCGGAAGAATTGCTGACCAACACTCACCGCTTTCCGCTCCGTTCCCGCTCCGACGACTTTTCGCTCTACGCTCCACTTTGATTTTTTTCATACCAGCTCATTGCTCCGCACTGCTCATTTCGCGAAAGGCTTAACGAGACACATTTCGGCATGCGGGCAATTTTTTATTGCGCTACTGACTGCATAATCGTGCCTGTCTGCCTTTCCTTTTTATGGTACCAACTAAATACGTAAATGCGAATGATTCTGCTGATGTTCGATTTACTTATCGAGTAGCCGTTGACAAATCGTGGTGTTCAGCTGATGTACTGCGTGGCGACTTTGACATCGTTTAAGCTGCGTGACATCGAAGTTCAGTGTGTTCCAGTCTGTAAGTATAAGAGCGCTGCATCTTGATACACTATTTTGAGAGCTATCCTGGTAAAATAGTGTACATTTATTGCAATCCGAACACCATTGCCAATTCCATCACAATTAGCAGGCAGTGATAAATGCAAATAGAGTATATACCGGAAGAAAAACTCAAATGTCACTAAGTTTTCATAGGTGATGCGAATCACAGATAAGAAAATTTTTCAAATGTCCTTTGAACGTTCTTCTCAAGACCAAAACAAAGATCGAGACTCAGTCATAGGAACTGGTGCTGGTAGCTTCATTAAGAAACAGACGCCCATATGACTTCGGCAATGAATGAATGGCTGCTTTTTGTCATGCCTGTAAGTTTGCCCTCTGTATTGCGGCGTGTTAATGCCACGACAGTTTAGTGTATGACGCAACATTGGAATATAGATATTTTGTACTTCATTATTTCTTTGTGGTCTGTTAATAGTGTTAATAGTCTTCTATGTGCTATATACTTTTACTTTACTTTGTAATCCTACTCGCCTGCTGTTTACTTACTTAGATCTGGTGGAAATGTTGGTGAAATCGGGAGGTCAAGTTTATCTGTCACGTGACTCTAGCGCTCCGTTGGTTACAGACGCCTCTATGATCGACGAGAGCGCGAAATACCTGATGCTCGTGCCTTGTCGACTGTGGCACACGCTTAGCGACGACGAACGGTACGCAATCAATAAGCACAGTGCGTTTCAAAGATGCACATATTTGATGAATCAAGTAAGTAAGCATATAAGTAAAAAAGAACGATGTACGAAGACTGATGAAGGGTACGACTGAAATGATGAGTCTTCAGACGTTTCCTAAAACAGTCAGCGGCGGCGCCGACGTGATTTTCTGCAAATGGAAAAGTTCGATCGCCGATAGCTGAAATATTTAGCGTGAATTACTCGACAATCCCAATATGCCACTGGTATATTTATATCATTATACTGCGGTCATACGAAAAATCCAAAAAGGCGGTTAGTATAACTAAAAATCCATGTAGATCTAATTAGCCTCGATAGCCTACGGAAGGTCATGAAAAGTGTAAAGACCATCTACAACCTATTAGCTTCGGTTGCTTGAATATCCTACATGTCGTATGTTTAAAATCCAGATGTAGCCTACCGAGCGGGTATGGATTCAAGGTGGCATACACTCAGAAACGCAGAGTGGCCTTAAGTCTCACGGATTCTTTGAAAATTTATATCGTCTCCACAGCTCGTGATAGTATAAGTGGTCTAAGTTGGCACGGACGCCCTACAAATCTTCGGGTGCCGAGATATCACCAATACTGCTATGAGGGAACGTACATACTATGCTATGATATAAACACGCGTCTCTAACACAAGTGCTTGGAATATATTCGTTCAGCACGGGTCTCTTGAACTTTCAACACACGTACAACTGTTAGGAAAAAACAACATGACTTAAGCAGCAAATAGGCCAGTGAAGCCGCGTTCCTGACATCACAATGGTGAAACGTTTGTGTGATGTGACTGTCAGCGACAGCAAGGACAGGAAATGCGTATCAATCGTCGATCCGACACGTCCCGCTTGGTTCGTCCGCCACTTCAACTACTTCCTGCATCTGGAGCACGAGAGCGGACCTCGCAACGCGCACATCTTCGACGACGACGCCTCCTTCTTCCTCGTTCAAGACACATTCTACGCCGGCTTCTGCGCTTTCGAGTCGGCCAACTATCCGAACTACTACATCTCTGTGACCGATGACAGTCGTACCAGAATCAGCAAGTGTGAAGACAGTCGGGAATACCGCGATTCGGCCAGCTTTCGATTTATCCGCTACTTCCTCAGACGTAAGTTTATTCCTCGCTATCTGTAACATTTCACAGTTACTAATCGATATGCTGTCGGTGACAGATTTAGAGAAGAGGCCAAGCCGGTTACGCCCCTCCCCCAACCCTTGGGCGACGGACTCTACGCTGTCACTCACGCTCGTGTTAGCTAATGCTAAATATTGATCGTTCTACTGTAAAGCGTGGTACTCAGAATACTCAAAATGATTGCCACCAGTGGCTTTCTGACAGCGTGAGAGTGCATCAAATTCGTTTTCGACCGAGCTTCGCCCCGGACCCCCAATGGGGGAGTTTACAGCGCTCCCGCAGACCCTGTAGCTGGTTTAAGGGGCTCTACGTCTACGGGGAAGGGAAGGGAGAGCGGAAAGGGAGAGAGGAAAAGGAGAGCAAGGACACGGTAGGGACCCCCCCCCTTCGCAAATTCCTGGATCTGCCCGTGACTGTTGTCATGTTAAGTTCCCGAGATAGACGTTCATCGTAACTGTATGGAACTACTCTTGTATTAAGTAAATGTGGCTATAAACTATTAGAATATATAGAAAATTGTCTCAATATCGCTATTATATGACTACTTTGTCCGAGTTTCCTATTTTACTGTTATTATCACTTCTAAAATTTGCTTCCTGAAATATATAACGAGGGTTGTCAAGTGCTCGTCGACTGTGCAATGTAGCAATCTTTTTCGTTTTTATTTGACAGCCAATTGTCCATGCTCGTCTTGCAAAGAAATACACGAATTCCACTACTTCGGCGCACCAAGTGGAGAGTACTCTATCAGAACTTCCAAGGGAACGATCTTGGAAAAGGTCTGGCCTCCATTGCAGTTCGCTTGGTGTTGTGTAACTGGAGAAAAAGCTGGACAGCGGCACTGTGGTGATCTTGTTTCCCGAGACACACTGACGAACGAAACTAATTACTTTGACATTTGAATTTATGACCTGTTTGGCTTTTCGTGATTCCCACGTTTCGTCAGTGTGCACTTAGTTCCATAAGTGCTGCAAACGCATGAAAAAGAAAGAACTCGCAGTGAAAGCGAATAAGGTATTTCTTCGATTTCGTTGGACAATGATCTCGCAGCTTTACACGGTTTATTTCCGAACTTCGACATTCCACGACTTTTCTTATTTTACAGGCAAAACATGAGGCCCAGTGTCTGCTTATTTCACGACATAGGCCCACCCAGTAGACGACTTCGTCCCGGCTTTTGATGAAATGCAGCATAAATCGAGGTACAAAATTATGAACATTCGAAGCGAAAGTGTTCTGCAATTTCTGCGACGTAACACGATCGAGTTGGTTGTGAGAGTAGCATATGTGCAAGCAGGTGTACTGCGAGATGGGTCTGAATGGAGGTGGTTACACATTCATCAATCCAAAAGACACGTTGAATCTGACGAACGATGAAGTTCAAGATATGTTCACCGACAAGACCAGTTTCCTCCTCAGAGCCGGATGTGCAAACAACAGTCAGCCTTACGCCGTTCTCAAACAACTGCCGCGATACCAGTATGACACCATCTTTCGACAATAATTATATCCCTCATACATGCGAGTTGCAGTGGTCTAGTGGTAGCACGCTTGCCTGCGGCACGAGAGATCACAGGTTCGAATCGTGCTTCGGACAAATGCTTGTGTTTTCACGAAAATCACTGCTATACACAGCTTTGGGAACGGGCTGCACACTTACTGCAGTTCTTATGTCGACTCAGCCTTCCACCCTTCGAGGGACGGTAAACGAGTATCAAACCTTATGGTTGAATAATAATACATGGCGATGGGTGAATGTTCGGCAAATAGCAGCCTATACAGGCGGACTCAGAGGTCAAGTTTGCAGCTTGGCCTGCGAGTTGGCGGCCACCTGGCGCTGACCGACTTTGGCCCAGAGGAACTACAGTGAACTCTCGCTCATGGCTGGCGACGTAGATGGTAAATATCGTCGTGGCTATTATTATTATAATTATAATGTACAGTGTAATCTGCGTTATATTTCTGTCAGTGGAGTGAACGCCACTCATTTATGGCTCATTCGTTCTCTAAGCTTGTCCCAACCTTGCAGGTCAAAGGTCTGCGTCCAATTTACCAAGAATCTTAGCACCTTTCTATGTTCTTTGAAAGTTTGATCCCTTTAGCGATCAAATACACCATTACGACGCATAATGCACGCCCTATTGTAGATCAAGCACATAAGCACGACGAGCGACGCTAGATATGAAAGTACAAAGAGCCTGCTTTTTGTTCGAAACTTCTTGTCAAAAGATTTTCCTAAAGCTGTCCTAAGTCTCAATCTGATATTTGTCTACGGTTCGCACTGAGATGCGCGTGGCATGTGTTAAAGAATAGTAAACTTTTATGCAGAAATATTCCGCTGAAGTTGGGCTTGGGCGATTATTCCGGCTACACAGCGCCACAAAACCTTGAAGCTCTCGGACCAAACTACCTCTACTACGGCTTTATTCCCGCTTACAAGGCTCGCAGCCGAACTAAACAAGGCCTCCAGGTTGGTCTGCGCATTATTTGCGTTTCAAGCCTGTTCTGACTGTTAAAATATCAACTGGAACACGTCAAGGTGATTTAAGTTTTGAAAACTTCACAAGATTTCATAATGTTAAGTGCGTACCTGCATGCGTGCCTACTGAAAGGTGTTATAGATTATCATTGACTGATTGACTGACTTATCGATTGAACCGCTGTTGAACCACAAATTGTCACACTGTGACAGAGTGAGATTTTCACGCTGATGCAACGACGAGTTCTAACCGTAAACGAACCACAACTTCGGAACATTGCGCTTAACGATTCGTTACATCTTCAGCCACGAACGACTTACATTCTCCAATATATAGGCCTAAGTCTAGCCTCATACGTCGTATGCATGACAACAATTCATGTATTTTACGTCATCAACAGTCTAATGCATTTTTGTCCGTATGCATTGTATGACGTAAGAAGCGATTACGTTGTACGTCTGCTGTTGGCCTTTTCTTGTTGTCGTTATAGCAACCGTAACCAGAGAAACAACTCACGAACGTTTAACCTGAGGGAAAATAGGTCCCCACGCGTATCAAAAACTTGAGCGTTTTCATCATTTATAGTTAATGTTTGCATTTTTAGTAACTGTGTTGAATTTTTGTTCTACTGTTCGTGTTTTTGTAATTGCATTCATATTTTATGCACACATTTTTTCTACACATATGTACACATGTGTACCTGTTGCCTATGAGTTAAATGTTCACACACGTAGGCCTAAAGCATTACTAACAATTACTGGTAAATAAACAGAAGAGTATAAATGCTTGAAATTTTCATCGTCCCTGTTTAAAAAGGTCGATAAACTCTGTTCTAGTGCCGCAGTCGCTGTGCTTTTTTGCCTCCGAATAGGTCAACGGTCGCAACGTCAAGTTCACCAACTGCGACTCGAATCCGAACAGTTACGTGGCGCTGTTTCCCAACTTTGCCGAGAGAGATCCGACCACCTACGGACACACATGGACCTTCCCGTTCTGCGCCGATATGGCCTCGTCACTGAAGCTGAACCCGTCCGGCAGACAGATGCCGGCGGATTACTTCATGTTCCTGGAGACGCACTGGGGCGGATGCGGCTGCTACACGCAAACTGATGGCCGCGAATCCATTGGCGACACGTCCAACGCTGCCATCGGATTCCGCTGACAGTGCGGTCTCAGTTAGTTAACCGAAAAAAACGTATCTCTGTAAACTGAAAATTTGACGGTATCACGAAACGTACATCTAACTGCAATAGTCGACCTACGCGTTAGTGGAAAATAACGGTAATTTATACGTAGGCCGCACTGTTCGTTAACTTTTCAGTCCACGTTAGCTGTTTACATCAATGGTTTAAATTTCGTATAAAACGGATGGCTAGAGTAACATTGGTGATTGCAATAAAAGCATCCAACAAACATTTATCCACCAAAGTGATTGAACACACAGCAAGTACGGAAAATAGCAAACAACAAATAATCAAACGAGAAATCCAGTAGAAGCAAGCTCATTTGAATACGATACATGGCAGTTCACACACAAAACTGATATGATTTACACTTATTATACCCATAACACATGAAAAGGGCTGACTGGTAGCAACTGACTCACTCGCACATTGAAAGGCTTTAATACAGTTATTTGGCAGGGACTAGTATTTCAGCCGTTTTGCGTGGCAAGGAGTCAAAATGTGGGCTTTACGTCGACGCTATTACAACCCTCACACCACAGTGCGAGGGCGATCTTCATTTGACTGGGCCTGTAATCAGGTCTAGGTCTATTCAGTTAGTGAACAAAAGAGGCATTTAAGCCTCAAGGCTGCTATGTCAAAAGAAATAATGGCAGTCGGCCGGTTGTGGAAGTATCACTTACAAGTTTGATGATACTTAAATTCGAATTTAATTACCACTTAAAATTATTTGGCTAAAACCACCATTGACAATAAAGACTATAATGATGAATGAGAAGCTATTGCGTTTGCAACTTGTGATATTTTGCTTCCTAGTTCCTACGGATAAATAAGTTTTCTTTATACAACATTGTGATAAATCGTATTAAAAATTTAATCGCTGTGCGGCACTATTAAAAATTTCTGAAGGGACATCCGCAAAACTTTTCTCTATATTCGGGTGCGACATACTATATCGGATACGGCAAGTGTAAGCGCTCGCTTAGCAAGCTGTGGATATAAACCGTTTTTAGCTGGACATTTATGTAAAATTTATGATTTTCATAATTCATCGTTTCAATTTTTATCATGCACACTGATTTAAGTAAACCTTACCACAACTAGACACACAAAACATAGTGGAGACATGTAATACTGTGCAAAAACAAACCAATACTGCAAACAGCAATGCATAGATAAATCAACGTATGCTAACAACGCAACAACATTATGTCAATAGCAGCAAAGGCAGCTAAATTACAGCCACATTTTTCACTCTATCGCTGCATCAAATTCATCATCATACACTCTATTTTCGGGTTTTAAACGTGTATATAGAAACCAACTGATTATTTCACAATTTAAATTATTAATGTCCAGAAAGTTGCTTAACACGATCACAAAAACGCACTACTTCCTCAAAACAATGTTTGTCAATGAAGGTATAAATGTGAAAAAAACAGCGGTTTGAAGCTGGTTCCACAGATCCCCTACCTGGCTTTTGACCCCGAATCCCAATGGGGGCTACCATCCCCAGATCGCCCGACTCGCCCCCCTCCCTTTTGGAAAAGTCCTGGATCCAACCTAACAGTCTCACCGGAGGCACAGACCCTCGGTCTCTGATTTTCTAGGCTAGAACCGCCAATGACGATGTACATGCATCATGCAGTTTTGCAATTACAACACGCAACATGATAAATAAATGCATCACGCAGTTAGCTGCAGAAAGAACAACCTGAGTGCTGAACACTTACATGGTACACGATCGATAGTGCTATATGGCGTGGGGCCCTGGGCAGCATTCAGTGCTGGAGGGGACCACACCTTAAAGCAGGGGCGCGACCCTCCCCCTTAGGCACTACAAAAATCCCTATAGCTTTGAGTCAAGTAGAAGAACAACCAGCCACACCTATCTTGTTTCTCTCTGTGCCATTTCCTCCCTTCATTCTCACCTAAACTTTCCCCTCCCGTACCATCTCATCTATAGCCCTTCCCTTCCATCTGCCCCTTCCCTCCGATTCTCGCAGCACGGGGGTTTTGAGGGAGCGCTGTAAGTTTCCCCAGTCAGGCATGGGCGGAGCCCTCCAGCCAAAACTGAATCTGGTGAACTTGAAACGCAAAAACATTTTGTTGCACCTTGAGCAGGATTTTGTGAAGAAAAGCTGCTGTCAAAATGCCCCCAAGGCCTTAAAATTGCACCCCTCTCCGCCAGAGATTTCGTATTCGCATAAATTCTTTCACACGTAGACCTACTTGTTATTTTTTTGTAAACTGTCATGGTTGTAACTAATTATATCATTCGTCTGTACGAAACTGTCAGAGACATGTCAAGAAGTTGCAATTTTTTGCTGAAACTATCACTGAAACATTTGGGATATGGTTTCACAAATGTTTCCCCACCCGCCCGCTGCAGCTAGAGCTTAAACACCGCGACCGTTCCATCGTCCTGTCCAACATACAGCAGCCGCGACGTCGCGTCGAAGCACAGCCTCCGAGGTCGCGAGCTCAACTCTCCCTCCTGCGACGCGAAACACCCTACAAATTCCAGCTCCGGACTGAGTACCACCACCCGCCCATTGTGGTGATCAGCTACATAGACAAATCCATCCACAGCTATGGCCAGATGGTACGGAACATACAGCTGGTCGACGTCGGCGCCCGGAATTCCCCCGAAGCTGCGGAATTTCCGGCCATCGGCAGCCCCGACGAGTGACACCTGGTGGTTATGCTGGTCATAGTAACCGTGACAGACGAGATACTGGCCCTGAGCTATGGAGGACCGAACTTCAACCGCATGCCATGACCACAGCATCCCTTCTTCCAGGGCCATCCGCCGCACACACTCCCCCGACCCATTCATCTCCATCACCCTTCCCGGTTTCTGCGCATCCTGGAATGTCACCACGAGATGGTCGTTGCGCGTGACCGACAGGCCGCAAGGGGCATCGGGCAGCGGCCAGTAAGTAATGGAGCCGTCAGCCGGGTTGACCCTCTGGATGCGATTCATGCTGAAGTTGGAGACGTAGAGACAGCGGTGTTTCGTCGAAGACGTCATGTCGTTCCAGTCATCGCGGTAGAGCCGCGGAAGTGAAATGTGTCGCTGGAGCGAGAACCTTGGTGATGGGCCGACGATGGAATAGATCTCTATTTGGTCCGAGTCCCGACACCGCAGCAGAAACAGCTTTTCTTCAAGAGTCGTGATTCCAGCAATGCGGTGCGTCGATTTGGCTAATGTGCACAACACCTGGCCTGTTTACAGCAAATAAATAAATAACTTCAATCAATGGCTTACTACAGATGCCAACACATAGGAGATGACTGCAACTTCCACTGCACATAAGCAACAAACGGGATTTCTAGAGCACAGCTTTGGACGCAGGAACCAAATAAAAATCTCTTGAGCAACTGTCTGAAGTGCCTATATGACTGCAATTCAGTAAACAGTGAGTAGGTAAGATTTAACTTCCCATCCGACACATAACAGGTGACCAGTAGTGACTCTTTGACGACTTTCAAATCTCGGCTGCAAAATTACTCATTTCGTTAAGCGTTTGACACTTCTCACCTCAACCTACTTACACCCGTGCCTCAGAAGTTACATACTTTCGGTG
>Ga0056116_1001143_pt1 | contig 10096 bp, 7 predicted proteins | sample WorMetOlspDAHAB2_FD_67352 | JGI IMG/M metagenome (GOLD analysis project Ga0056116, IMG submission 67352) | Marine gutless worms symbiont microbial communities from Max Planck institute for Marine Microbiology, Germany - Olavius sp. DAHAB.2 ...
TTTTTTAGATATAATTTTCATACCTAGTGACAATTAAACAAAAATGGTTGAGAGGGCACATGTAATGTCACCTCACGACATCTGGGGGGCAGAGCATAGGGCACGGGGGGCAGCTGCCCCCCCCCTGCCATCCCGCTGGCGCCGCCCATGTTGTGGGTATATAAACACCCTATGGTGTCGAAGGTACGTAGGCCCAGAGAGAGAGAGAGAGAGATGATGGGCATAAGTACCTCTATACTGGCAAAATGCTGGCCAAATTAACTAGAAATCACGTCACACCCTTCTACAACACTTCGCACACTGAGAAATGTTTTGGTGTGAACTTGGTCACCTTTTCCCCCACAAAGTCGTACTACGTTGATGCACCACAGACTGTCCAGGGTGGTAAGTGATTAGCAAAAAACACAAACGATGAACTGATCAAAACACTATGACACATAATTAATAATGCAAGATCAGAACATTAAGACAGTTATCAAGCAAATGCTGACTTTTCGTCCACGTTATGGAGTGTATCGGATATCCACTGACGTAGCAGCGTAAAACCAGCTGCTCTCCTGCCACCGATGTCACGTTCTGCAATGGTCTGATTACTGGCGTTCCTGCAAACGTCAAACAACAGTTTTTCCCGTTTCTCCCAGGCCATCAGATGACTGCACGTCACAAGAAATTTATAAAATTTGCTGCCACAAACAAAATGCGTTTGTTTACAGTAATAATTGTACATCAAGTTGTCAGTTGTCAGCTTTCAGTATACTGTTGTATCTCGCATGAACACAATATTTATAACGGTTTAGTTAAGTTAAGGTTTAGTTAAGTTTTCTGTAAGTTTAAATTTTCTTCTGTTTTGTCGAAATTTGTACTGATAAATGTCACTGCTACTATAATACGGTGAATAAAAAAATGTCATTCACAGTGAGAATTATAATTATCATCACCATATAAAAATTTGCAAAGCGTCCACGATAAGTGGGCGCTACGTTAAATATGGTAAAGCAAAAAACTGTTAAAATGAAAACTGATAACTGCAATAAAACAGTCAACAAACTATAAACTTTTTAATGTTTCGAGAGTTTTTTTTAAAACGTTTAAAATCGTGTTCGGAACGAAAGTCTGCCGAAAACACAATTGCTTCAATAAATAAATTAATTAATCAATGATTTCTATAGGGGACTACGTAAACAACACTACTACGATGTTCGCTAAAGCGCTAACAACAAGAGAACAGAAAAGTCTTCAGCTGAATGATGACTGAACAAATCAACGGATGACGCGCTGAAGACAGACGCGGCGCCGAATGTCGACGTCGTTTTTTTGCCGCGGCAACCGGCACGGCCACGGGCCACACCAATAATTGATAGTTTGAAAAACGGTACAACAAGATCGTTGTTGCCGCACGTACCGTAGACGTGCAGTTTGCCGGAGAAGCCCTCGACTCCGACGCGGTTTCTTGCCGAACAGCGATATGTGCCTCCGTCACTGACTCTGACGTTGCTCACGTTGACGTAGCTCACGACGTCACCGTCTGACGTCACACTGGACACGATGACGTAACGTGACGTCTCATCGTCATCATTGACGTCATCGTCAGTCGGCGTTAGCGGTGTGTCATCCAGCGTCCATGTGACAGTTGGTGGAGGATTGCCGGCGGCAACGCAGATCAGCGAGACACGTGAGTCGACCGTGACGAATGTTTTTTCGTTGAAGTGACGGTAAATGTATGGACGCGCAGCTACAAGGCAGACAACTTTCGATGGAAATAACCACATTTACCACAAAATTCGTTCGCTTAAATTATTTTACAGCTTTCTTTCTTCTTTCAGTATAGAGTAGGCCTACACTGCATTATTGCGGAAATTCCAGAACTTATACTCAAGAAGGCTTAATGGTCGAGATACTTGCGATATATCGGTCTAAATGGCTTTCAAATAATGAAGAAAAACTGGAGATCGAGTTGTCTACGGCATACGCTTTGTCAAGCGGAGCGGTCACGACACACAAAACAGAAGCCACTTCTTTCTTAGCTTGGCTATAAACGTACGGATCAACAGGCAACTCTAAAATCTAGGCAGCACGTGCACGAACAAAATATATTCTTACTACATCCCATATTTATGTATCAACGATGTATAATGTATGACAGAATAGATCTACCTCCAATGATAAGGCGTCCGGACGACTGGCGGCCTTCGTCTGAGTTTTCGACGAGGCACTGGTATATTCCGGCGTCCTTCCTTAACACTCGACGCACTGTCAACTGTCGCCGGTCGTCCGTCATTGTCATGTGGTCATTGTCAGCGGTCACTTCTGTGCCATCCTTGAACCAGGCAACTGATGGTGTCGGTGAGCCAGAGACGACGCAGAGGAACGTCGCCGATTGACCAACGTCGACGACCTGCACGTCTGGACGAACGCGTGCCATCAACGCAGCTACAACAGACACAGTATACAGTCTACGGTGCAGACGTTCTGCTCAATTCAGTTCCGTCAACGAACAAAGCCTGAAGACCGCAAGGCCAAACACAATCGCTCCAATATTTCATTATTTTGTATTCTTGCATCGAACCGTCATTACGTATTTATAATATTGTAAATGGTAGAACACGAGGTAAGAAATAGGGGATCTATATATAGTCAACTATATATTCAGCAGTATAAGCAATGAGCTGCGAGCAGACCACTACACGTATAACACTCACTTTTATAGGGCTTACCCTATAGGGGCCTACAGCTAAGCATCGACAGCTAAATTACGTTTAAAAACAGTAAGACATCAGCCCATCACAGTCTTGTTACAACATTTTCAAATTCTTCGCACTTTCGTTTTCTGTGTTAACACACTTCGAAGCCACTCACTACGCAACCCGGATGACAATATAAAAAGCCCACGCTGACTTCCAGAATAAAAACTAAAGCTCTGACTTCGAAGAAACTTTGCATAATCACTGTAAATGGATATAGGCCATGGTGTCGAAAGGTCGGTAACATTGGTGGAGAATTAAAAGAGTTATTGACAAAATTTACAGGGGAATACTTTTGTCTGGAAAGTTTTGTACATGTAATATGTAAAATGTAATTTTCTACTCGTAATATTAGAGTCAGAGAAGACGGTGACTTATCGTCTCGACAACGACGACACGCAACACAAGTACCAACCAGTTACGACGAGTCTGACGCTGATGTCACGTGATCCAAGCTGGTTCCAAGTACGGCACACATAATCTCCGGCGTCTTCGAGTCGCGCGTTGTCGAGTACCAGGTTGCCGGCCACTTGCGTCACTCGTGACGTCACGTTGACAAGGACGCCATCTCGCGACCACGTGTAGCGCGGAAGTGGATAGGCGCTCGACACACACGGCAACTCGACTCGCGAGCCCTGTCGACCGACCACCCGGCTCGGAGTCTCTTTCACTATCGGAGCCGAGTTCACCGAATCTACAACACGCACGCATCAGATACTTGGTCCACGAAGTCTGCATCGTTCGCTAATAGTGCATATGTGTTGTATATTGGCTTGATTCGCCTACATATTTACTGAACTTATTTAAAAGAAATTATCTAAAAAGATTCAAATTTTTATTCACTCAACTGCATCTTTCCACGAAAATTTTCACATCTCCAGAAAAAAATAGGACCAAACTCAAATTGATTAGCAAATAGTAGAAAAGGCCTACATAGTATGATACACAAACAAGAAAACGTATGCAAAACGTCATCGAACGATCATAAAAGAGAAAAACAAATTCTAAGCACCGCATTGCTATACCGTATACGCATTGTCTCAACGGCCCGAACAACAATTTCTTGTCTCTTGCGTGTTACGAAATCAACCAACCATGGTTATTGTCTAACTATATAATGTACGTTTGTTCGTCATCATAACAACGATAGCACAACATGAAATATAAAAACACAGACAGGCAGCAGAGCAACGGACATTCAGGTCCTTTTTAGAAAGAAGCATAAGACAAAAGGCTGACTATATTTGTTTCAAAACAGCAAAGCACGAAGACATTAATGGTAACGATTTTGACAGTTAGCGTATCGTTATTTTGATACGGGAAGAGACGAAGAAAAAGTCCTGTTACCGATGACGTAGAGCATGGCTTCGGTACTGGTCCTCGTGTCATTGGTCAGAGTGTTGTACGTCGTACAGCGCAGTGGCTTATGACTGTCCTCAGAACTGACGTCGCGGATGTGCAAATCGCCGTTCGACAAGATGCTGAACCGGTCGCCTAGACAACAGCAACCGCCATCCATCGTGTCTCGCTTTGGATACTGCTATACTGTTATAGACGTGGCTCCGTGGTTAAGACGTCGGTCTGTAGCCGGAGGACTTTCCCCTGACCTATGCCCGATCCATGGTTGACAGGTGACCACTTTGTGGATAAACTGTCCACTATGGGTCAGCCAACTAGGCCAACTCAGCCTTCCATCCTGCCGGGGTCGGTAAATGAGTAGTAATCTATGTAATTGCATGGATTACGGGGGTGGAGACCATTAAACGGCAGACTGGGGCTGCGTATGGCTGTATGACTGCAGGTCAAAGTCCGTGGGTGCGGGCTTGGACTTGGCCTAGGCTGTTCACCTGCTGTCTGTGACACACAGCGCCGATGCAGTAGAAATATGCGGCTTTTGCCTTTGCCTCTAAGGTAGTAGATACGGTATTTCAACCATGGCGACCAAGCAAGAGTAAACTGAATCGATGAAACGTAGCAAAAATTGCAATCGGTAAATGTACCGATACAAGCATAGGTCTATAAGAATAAGAAGAAGCTTATTTTATCATAAAACAGTAACAGTTATATGGCAGGCTAACAGACTGGTCACTCTTCACAATACCCATCTTTATGTGTCTTGTGAGTTGTGACCCGTGCACTATGATAGGGCACAAACAGCATTCACATACACTGTATTTGACAAAGCAATTTACAAAATGTATATAATTTATGTGGACTTTTGAGGTGATATTAATATGGTCATTACTGACTGGATCTAAAGGATCTGCGTTTACTGTTTACTAGTGTTTACGATGAGTCGCAATAGGCCTAGTCGACAGAAAGCGCGACGGTCGCAGTATTGACAAGTCATTAATCATTCACATAATGATGTCGATACAACACGAACGAAACAGTGCACGCACATAATGTGTGCGAGCGCACATTGTGCCATCTTAACTCTGTGAATTAAACCGCAATACAGCAAGCAGCTGCATACTGCGAAAAGCAAAAGAACAAAGCGTGAAGTTTCTTCTTTTTAACTGTCGTAACGTACACCAATTAACTGGGTACTTGAACGTACGTCGTTTGCAATACTAAATGTGTACCGTCACAGTACGCCACTCACGATCTCTATTGCTTCTCGGTTCTCAGTTCACGGCAGCGCCACCTATGACAGGACTGTCACACTTTGTCAATCGCGATACTCCAATGACTGCCGTCAATATAAACTCAGTCGGGCTCAGTAGCTCAGTCCACAACTCTTTAGAAATCTAAAAGACACCTGAACAAGTAAGTTAGTAAGTAAGTAAGTAAGTACAGTCGACGTAAAATAAAAAGTCACAAGGCGCCGCAGTCGTCAGCAGAATAAATGCGTCTGTAGCGTCGGGCGGAATTTTCTGAGGGAGAGGTCAGGTTGTCGTAGTTCTGCTTGGAGACTCGCACAATCGCTTGCTTTACGCTCGTTGTCGTATCCAGTGGCCGCGTTCCAAACTTACACCTCAGGTCCTTTCTCCCGTTTCGTTACGTTCGCTGTCCTTGCAGTCATGTGATACTACACTGCCATAATTATGCCTCTTCACTAGCCAACTAACCAAGCTGACTCAACAGCAGTCATAGTTCTTTAAGTGCGTCGACCGGTAAAATAACAATGACATCATGGACATTGCGATGGTGAGAAATTCGACGTCGTATCAGTGTCTCAAGTATACTCGCCAACTCAACTATATATAAGCCTGCAGTGTAAAACGACAAGCGACAAAAGACTATCGTCAGCATTCGACGACACCGCTCGCATGCACCCACGTACCATACGTACTCAGGCACGAAATTCACAAGCTAGCCAGCGATGTTATTATGTACCAGCACATTTTTTTATTTCGGTCGAGAGCCGTTGTATGCAAGCACCGAAGACGCTGCGAGAACAGCGGAACATACTGCTTCATTATCAACAGAAAATGGAATCGCCGTTTTCGAGTATGATACCATCTTACTTATTATATAGCAGACTCGACGAGCCGGAGTGTCTAAACAAAGCAAAATTTATTATAAATTAATGCTGCATATGCGGTTTATTACAGTTCCGCAATTGGCCTGAAAAGCAACTAAAAGTGGTCAATGGCGTTCTACTCTGATAAGGCGAAAACTGGAAAACGACGGCAAAAAACGGAATACGATATTGGCCCCGGTCACAGAGAAAATTACTGCTTATATGTAACCGGAACTTGCGAAGAAGAGCAAGAAATTGTCGGTCAGATGCAGCAACGGTACATTCCTGTAACCGATGCAATGTTCGTGCTGTGTCGTGTGTTAGCCGCATGCAGTTTATTTATTCAATAATTATTATTTTTTGCCTACGAGCTTTTATCTGCAAATATAAAGTTGTGTGATATAAAGCGATCAGCGGTGTCTTGAATACCGGGTCGTAGGCGGTGCGTTAGGCCTATAATTGCCACTGATGAGTAGTCGTTATCGCTATAGCTGCATGAGAGCCGCACTGCTCCTGTAGCGTTAATTGGCAGTCTTGGTGCCTTCGCTAAGAACCACCCGTGTCCTCGATAATCCACAGTTACCGTGCACGTGACACAAAGGCGCGGGTATGGTAACAGAGCTCATACAGTTGGCAGCTCGTTAGCGCACCAAACTCTGAATGTCGGGCTCTTAAACGTCGACAATCGTCCTCAGTCCAGCCGCCCACAAACAAACGACGCCCGTAACCCGCCTCGTTGTGACCGACCGTCGACAGACTGTAGAGCACCAGCTTATTATATATCAAGCAAACGGTGACCTCCGACCCCGATGTTTTACACTGTCAGCGCGAAGACTGAGATATGACGAACACAATGCGTCGGCTGACGGGTCGACACCACTGCCCACGATGGTATATGACCGATTAGCATGTAGTTGTGGTTTTACAACTTCGTAGAGACAACGATTAGGCCGAGTCGGTAGTCGCCAACAAAACAGCATTTGCTTTTGAGCGGCTCGAAAATTATTTCATTGGAATATATCTCTTCGTCGTACGATATGAGACCCATAAAACGTAGACTATAGCTTACATATGCCCCACTGTGTACAATAAAGTAGACCTAAAATCTGACTAGTCAGTTTAATTCTACTGCGCTGCACAGAACAATAAATTAACTCTGTTCGAAAAAGTTCCCTTTTCAGATTTTTGTCAATAACTATTTCAACTGACAGTCAATATAAATACTTGTTTAAAAGCAGAAGCCTACATTTATCTGCAACGACTGCGCAAACTTTCAACGAAACAGGGGTTCAGTTTCTATACAATGGATCTCCAAACCACTTCATCTGGAAGTTTACGTCGAAAATTAATTTAGTCAATTGATGCTTCCGAGCAACTGCATCGTGTAAACAAGGCTCAGCGCTTATACAGGGTGGCCCAAAAAGAAAGCCACTACCAAATGATAAACATCGTATTAAATCGTATTATAGCATGCTAATGAGATTACATTTATTCGTCGAATTAAAGTATGAATAAAGCACTATAATATTTTCGTTGATATTAGATATTCTATGCGTGACCTATGCCTGACCCGCAAACTAGCGATATGAGTCAGATGTCAGCGCTTCCTCTGGCATCAGATCGCCTTACCAAACTATGTCTAAACGAACTTTTAGATAGAGACTTATCTAAAAATTTTCTTTATTTCCATAATATTACATTTTCTCTTTTTTTCTGATTTTCAGACATGATTTTATCAGATGCGTTGATTCTACCAGTATCGCGATTTCAAACTAATTATGTCACACATCGAATATTTAATACAGACTTATTATGTTCTTGTGCTCAATTTGGAGTCGAAAGTGATGAAAAATCTAGCCTTAATGGCGGGTTTTAATGTAAATTTAATGATGATTCGTGATAGTGGCTTACTTTTTTGGGCCACCCTGTATGGCGCCGCAAGCCGCATATGCCGCCTCGTCGGCGCTGTGCGTCACAGACAGGGCCGGCGTTCAGCCTAAGCCGCAGCCCAAGCCGGTAGACACTGACTTTGACCAGCAGTCATACAGCCATAGTCTGCCGTGTTAATTGATGGTCTCCACCACCGTAATCCATGCAATTACATGCAATTACTACTCATTTACCGGTCCCGGAGGGATGGAAGGGTGAGTTTGCCTAATTGGCTGACCCATAGCGGACAGTTTACCCACAAATTTGTCACCTTGAAATACCACAGATCGGGTATAGGTCAGGAAAAGTCCGCTGGCCAAAGACCGACGTCCTAACCACTGAGCTACGCTGCCAACCGTTTGATTGGATTAGTTTCCATTTACTTTACTCGTCGTCTACGATGCTGTTGCGTTGGTGGTGAAAAAGTTGTGTTGAATGAGTGACTGGTCCGTTGCTAAGTGTAGGCCCCGCCTACAAACTGTTGGCGCGGGCTCCATGGACTCACATCGGTAACCGAAAACAGCGTCTCGACATATCGGCAAATGTCGTGCCGTATCAAACGACCGCTGTACAGTCGCGTATCGACTGACCACAATCTCGATAAACGTCGATATTCGCTAACAAGACATTTCCGGGAAGCACTGCGACGTTGGTGTATCAGAATGGCGTGACGACGGAACATGAACCGCCCAAAGCCAAAGACCGATCACGTCAGAGCCGATAGAGACGCGGATACCGTTCAATATAGGCTATAGACGCCACGATTTTGTTTCACATCCGTGTTCCCTTGCTGTCGATTATATCACGGTAGTTAAACTAATTCCAATGCAGATGTTATCGACTAGCTGTCGTTAACACTGTTTGACGCAAATTTAACTGATTTTGTCGCTATTTAGGGGCACGGACCACAAAAAATATGGCTGCATTGACGCTGTCTAAAAGCTACATGCCATTATACGCGTAAGCCTATAAATTTTAGTTTATTCACTAGTTCACTAGGCTGGATACACAATGGATGTAGTAATACTTTTAAATTAACAAAACCAAAAACAAGCAACATCAGCAAATGACATATTGAGATGAAATTTTCACATTAGCCATGTCGTTGGTACATTTGTCGAAAAGTGATTTATTAGAGTATAGTTGCCTATAGTTGGTCTTCGTTAACTGTGAAATTCGTACGGAGTCTAGTAAATAATGAAATTCTAGTTAATGTACAACATGACTTTCTATTACATCATTATTGTTGCTGAAACCTGTAGTCAGTATGTCGTCGCCTTGTGTCCATGACTTGACGGTGACGTAATCTCTGACGTAGTACGGATCGACAAAACACTTGACAATGGCTGTATTTCCGCGTGTGACGTAGACATCACTGACGCGCACATTGAACGTTTTGTATCGGCTCAACAGAACTGTATACACAATAGAAAACGCAGATTTGTCATAATAGTAACAATAATCACAGTAATCAGTCGGGGGCGCTGAAAACGGAGGACCGGAAAAAAGTGGGACCGGAATTTGCAGGACCAATATTTCGGAAGACGAAGGACCATTTTGCAGGGCTGGAAAATGCAGGACTGGATTTTGAAGGACCATCTCGCAGGAGCATTGTCTGCAGTGAAGTATAGTGTAGCGCAATGTAATACAGCATCTCTCTTGCACTTTGGTTATTTGTGTTTGCCTTCCTCGCCCTGTGCGAAAAGGGTGTCTGCCATGGGAAGTGGGTGTCCTCTCTACAGGCCTACCGGTGAGACATTACAAACTAACGCGTTTGCGTGAAATGTTCACCGTGACTTTTAATGCTTTTGCGTTGTTTTTCTCACCGTAACTGAATGAGCTGTAGCTTTTGAGCGTCGCGTATACGAGTGTTATGCTGTATTATATGAGCGACTGTGGTCCTTCAGTTTCCACCCGCTCTCTTTTTGGTCCTCCTTTTTCCGGTCCTGCATTTTCAGTC
>Ga0056116_1001144_pt1 | contig 10091 bp, 9 predicted proteins | sample WorMetOlspDAHAB2_FD_67352 | JGI IMG/M metagenome (GOLD analysis project Ga0056116, IMG submission 67352) | Marine gutless worms symbiont microbial communities from Max Planck institute for Marine Microbiology, Germany - Olavius sp. DAHAB.2 ...
GAGTCGAGCTGTGCTGTTCGACTAGCTCGACACAGCCAAAATGCATGGGCTCGACACGTCGAATGTGTCGAGTCGAGTCGAGTCGAGTCGAGTCGAGCCAAGTGGAATTTGAGCCTATAGCTGCTCCAATACATACGACAGCTATACCTATAAGAAAACCGTAATAGTTCACCGAAACCAGTTAGTCAATGTGAATGTGCACAGATGGAATGCACTTCACTTTAGGAGTTCAGGCATCCGTCGTCGTTACGACCGACTTAGACCTATATACATATCATATAAACATAATTTCCGGGGATTTTCGGAACTCCTCTGTCGTCACTTATAATAATAATATTAATAACACGACTCGCATTAGCCCTCAGTGACCAAAACTCAGGTTATGTGAAGGACATTCATTTAATTCATTTAATTCCGTCATTCCCAAAGCTCAATTAAAATATCAATTGCACTGGCAACGTAAATGTTGTCGCCCGATCGCTATCGGCAAGCTGCACACAATAACCGGAGCACAGCCGCCTCCCATACCAGTTGCATTAACGTGACCGAAATCGCCATGCTTTCAATAATAAAGATGGCGGCGGCCGCCATCTTGGATTTATTCAAACTCGGATGAAATCCGACAGAAGCAATATACAAATAGTTCGTATTTTAAAAATTTCCCTTTTTTGTCGTTTCATTTTATTTTACTTTTTCCAAAAACTTTATTTATTGCACTAATTCTTTTTACGTCATCTTATTGTTTAGCGCCTCCGTTCATCTTGTTCATGTCGCTCTACCAATTTATCTAGATTGATTGATTGAATGAAGACAATAACAACTTGACTGTCTTAAGAGAAAACAGGGTCTTAAGACTGTCTCCCGAACTCTGGTCAAAAAAAGAGGTCCTACAAAGGATATCGGTGAACTAGTCAATCATATGAGACTAGGTCACTGATAAGTGTTAAGGTTGGGTTTAAGTTAGGTTATGGCCGGTGTTCGGTTGTTTATAACGTCTCTGATGTCACTGTCACTCTGCCGGCGACGGGTTGACTGCAATTCCTGGCAACATGGCCGAAGAAAGCGAGACATCGGTGTGTGCGAGAGGAGGGAATTATTACCGTTTTCACGTCTCGTGATACAGAATTCTGACAGCAGCAGAAGCAGTAGACGCCGTAGCGCGTAGGCGAAGCGATCTCGTTACGAATTCGCTTCCTCCAGCAGGTGCGACCGCTGCCCGCTGTCCCTTCAGCCTCCTCCTTCCCTTGCATGGCCACCGTGCCTAGCTCGCTGTCTACGCTATGCGCTGCATTATTAAACGAGCGGCAGTCGCGCACAGCGCTCGCCGCCGCCGTCGTCATTATCTCTTAACTAGTGTCTGGCACGTCACTAGACCATTGCATCGCGCCCGGCCACCCCTCGCCATAAGTCCGAACACGATTACTCGCCTGTGGAAAATCCGACCCGGCCACCCACGGTTACCATTCAGCCGGATCAGTAAGCGGCTTACGCTGATGCTGCTTCCGAGGCCATTAATGCCGGCAATATTAACGAATAATGAATAATAATGCTATTCAGCCAAGTCACATGTACGCGACTAAAAGCACGGCGAATGACGGGTCTGAAAATCATGTTCACCTAATGAGCCCCGGTTAATTTTTGTTGCTGTTGAAATATTAAATATAACCAGTAGTATTCCTTCTTTTTGAAAACCTAAATGCACCACACGGTACAGAGAACAATAAACAAAAAGAATATCGAAGGCAAGAGGCATCAGCGAGAAACAGTTCTGATGCCGGATATCTTTGCTCGTTGGTTTTTAATTTTTAGCCGAAATGACCTAGCCTATATTGTGTCGGGTGGGGTGTTAAACTGTACTCACTTACTCACTATGCATTTTTAGTTTTATTTGATTAGAATTGTCAGTGCGACCATGTCAAGCACAGCTACGCGACGCAATGAACGTTACACACGAAAATTTACATCTACTGGCGTGTTGTATTATGGCGCAAATAAACAATATACATGGACGAAAACAAGCCGTAAGAGTCAGAAGAACAATGTCGACTGTCGAAATGAATATGATTATATGATTATAAATATAAATATAAAAATATAAATATAAACATAAGTAAACGAAATAATATAAACATAAAATAACTTAACAGCAACAGTGTGTTCAAAGCTGTGAGGGCTACATCACACAACTAAAACAGCAAAATCAGGAAAGTTGGTGATACTTAGGAACATATTGCCATGATGGCAACACGCTGCAGAAGTACAAAAGTAACGGTACCTTTTTATTTTATTATATTAGCTGTGTGCTGTGGTCCGCGTGACATCAACATGCTGAGGTAAAGTTATTTCATCAAGATTGAAATTTACATATGATTCGTTCATCCTTCCATTCAACAGCGAAATAATTGTTTTCTTTGCAACTCAATTTGCGCCATTTCCATTTATTACAATTGAGCCGTGTCGCTGAGAGTCAGTGTAGCAGGGACGGGAAGCGACTGCGGCTAATGGTTGCTGCTACGGGCAACAGCGGCGCTCAGGCTACACGAAGTTAACAACACGTGACAGATTCGGACAATGTCACAGGAAATCAGCAGCTCAGCTCAACTGGCATTCTGCGAAAGAAGCAATCTGCAAAGAAAACTTTCAAATGACGACGTCAATTCGGACGGATGACTTATTGCGTTGTCTATCGACGATTTGCTGTCTGCTTTAATCAATCTTCCTTCCAGATTTATTACTGTTCTGTTTGCATCTTGAGGCCTTTTACAGTACATAAAAGGTCTATGATCCTATGTCAGATTTAACGGACATTTTTATCGCAGCGTCTTTCTGGTTACTTACTTACTCACATCGAAGGTAGCAGTTAATTAACAGTTAACCAGTTATGAAGTTTCGGTAATTTTTGCTTAACCGATTTTCAAACTGCAACAAATCCCTATACATGGGGTGGCAACGACCTCATTGGGTAGATCTTTTGCCGCCTCCCATTTTTTTCGGGGTGGGGGGTGGGGGCAGGTGTGTTGTATCGGTGTGACGTCGTAAACTAACTACGCCTGACCGTTGTTGCGTGTGGAACTAAATCAGTCGAACTACACTATCTACCAAGTATTTTTGCATAAGAACTTTTCAGATTTATGCAATACACCGCATTCTCTGTTTACGTTAAATGTAGCCCTACAACATGGCGACGTGGTTTTGTGCTCATCGTAATGACGTCGATGCCTAATTGCCTATTCACCGACCTCTTTAAAGTGAGCGTGGTTCTCGTCGGCAGAAAAGTTCGATCGACGAAGCGTTTCCAGACGAAGACGGCGACGCAGAAAACGACCAACAGAATGAAACCGAGTCCAGCCAATGGCACGACGACTGACGGTTGCCATGGCGACCAGCGGCCTGTCTCTGTACCTCCCACGTCGCCTGCCGGTGCCTTCTGCAAAACGTGTGTATGGGATGTGTATTTGCGTAGCACCGTAGTGGAAAAGCAAAAAGCAATAACAACAACAAGAAGAAAGAGTACATTTGTATGTCGCGAAAAAGAAGATCCTCATATGCGCTCGGATTAAGCAGTGCCGGATTAATTTTGCAACCATCGGAATCGGATAGAAAATTTAATGAGCCTCCTATTCCCTGTACTTTTCATGAGAGACAAGAACCCTGTCCAACCTGGATGTTTCTCGCCACAATATCCAGATATTTGCTTGCACGTAAAATGAAAATGGATCTTCTTCATTCCTATATTACCGTGGCAACTGGTTACACTGCACCTACCATTTGTTTTAAAATCTACAGAGCGGTCCATAAAGTGGCTATCTTTGTGACGTTGAATACGAGTAACATTTCATACCACAGAAAACACAAACATTTTATGCATGAAGTTACGAGAGACAGCACGCTATGTCGTCATTTTTTGCTAATTTCTAACATTAACTATTGTATTGTTATCCGCAACACATATTAGGATAAGCGACTTCGCGGAAGAACGTTCAAGTGGTCCGATTTAAAATCAAGACAAAAGTAAGTAAGTATGATTAGCCCTATCAAACAAATATTCAATGTGGGCCCCAACTTTCTCAACAGCTGCAGTTGTAGACGACTTAGCCATCCATATACCGTGTGTTGCGACAATTTCCCTTATTCAGCGTCAAGGCTTATTTCACACACTGCAATTGACGTCACATATGCGTCACGCATAGAATATTTAACAGCAACCTATTATGTTGATGGACTTCTTTGACAGTGATGTGTGACGATGAAATCTAGCCTAATTTACTGATTTAACACGACTTACTTTTTAAGACAGTAGAACTTTCATATTTGATCACCCGTTGATTTATTTTATTTGATATGATATTGTTTTTATTGGTCTCACCAGCTTTAAGTGGTTTGTTCCTAACAATCCACGAACACTCTGAAACTTATTTAAAGTTTGTTTGACACTCTGTGTTTTTGTGAACTGTTGAATAAATTTAAACGAATATGCTAAAACAGCGGCGAACAACTTTTAACCTTTATTTCTTATTTGTTACTATTATTTGTCTTCTCGTTTTACCGCCAAAAACGGTGAAATAAAGATGAACGAAAACCAAACAGCAGACGAATTTACGAGCGTTCGCCAGACCAGCGCTACAATACGAGCCTCCTTCGAGGCTATGACAACACGTCATTAACGAGACGCTCTTCCGAGGCCATGCATGCTGTGCGAAACCTGTCCCCGGAAGCTGACGTGGGCGCACGCACTGACGCACTGCATCACCGTAACGAAATAATGCGATTACGCGGAATCGCGCCCACGGCGCCGCAAAGCCAGTGTTTACCTGAGACATGCATGAGGTGACAGTGACGCCACTCTGTCTATAGAGCAGCTACCGACGCCATTTTGGAGGTACATCATGTTGCAGCAGTGTAACGTCCTAAACTTCATACGTATGCTTGCAAATTGTCGTGTGTGGAATCATAAGCCAGTGGAAATACACACTGTGCGAATAATATTGGCGTCAGAAATTTCATATTTGTGCAATTTGACACGTTTTTTTGTTCACAGTGTTTACCTGAGATGTTATCAGTGTCGGAGTCGTGCGACGTAACAGCAGCCGCTCGTTCAGTCGCAATGTCGCATGCACTGTAGTAGTCGCCGTCGTCGTCGTCGCTGCTTTTGCAGTAGTTGCTTCAGCAGCTGCCGTTGCCGTGAAAACCGGGCAGCGTCCGACACATCTGCTTGACGACGGCTCTGAGTGACAAACAGCGCATGCGCAGGAAATAAAAACTGAACCGGAGGAAATTGGACGGGCGCGCTCCTCAAAGTTATGAGTTTATCCGGGCAGCTGAATGAGTTTGAATACAAACTCGCATGAGATAAACAGTGGAGATGCGCCATACCCAGAAACTCAGAACGAGCACAGATGGCTTAATCTCTTTTATTGAATCCACAGGATGGGATATTGCTGATTCTGTAACGAATAGACAGTACATACGGTTATCCAACCGCACAGTGTCCACGTGGGCTCTGAAGCTGTAGAACAGACTTACCTTGTTTTCTGGCCGAGTGTCGTAATAGGCAACGAAATCAGGACAGCGTTTTGTTTTTCGTTTGTTTTTTTTAGTTTAAGCAAAGTTTTGTAGCAGTTGTTTGAGCTTATTAAGTTATATTGAGTTAACGTTGTTTCCAATAGGCCTTACTGTTTTGTCAGTATCTATGAAGTAATTAATAGGGAACATGCACTCAGCGAAGTCGATTCAGAGCAAGTTGCCGTGCAAAAGATATAGTCCATGTTGAAATAAGTGACATCACGTTCTACAGTTCTCAGCTAGGTCAGTCTAGATCGCCGACGTAGATGGGCGCTTCCATACTGGAATATAGAGCTATAAAATGCACGGTCTTTACTTGGATCTGATTTGACAACATGGCTAACTACAGGGTGGCCCAAAAAAGTAAGTCATAACATAATTATCAAAAACTCATATTAAATCGCATTGAAGCCTGCCAATAAGATTAGATTTCTTCGTCAAATTAAGGTATCAATCAAACAATATAATATTATCCTTTGGTAGTAAATATTCTGTGCTTGAGCTACTTTGTGACGTCATTAACAATGCCTGGCCCGCAAAGTCGCGATAGACATGCGTCACATCCCATACGGTAAATGATGTCAGCGCTCCCTCTGGCATCATCTCGCCTTAGCGAGCTTAAACACCCATTCCTAAACCGTCTTTTAGATTGAGATTTATGTATAAATTTTTTTGATTTCCATATTTTCTCTGTCTTTCTTGTTTTCAATCACGATTTTATCATATACATTGATTTTATTAACACAGCAGCTTTAAACACAGCAACTGCTGACGTCACAAATTAGATCATATATAGAGTATTTAACACAAGCGTATGATAATGTTGTGCTCATTCTGTAATAAAAATTGATGAGGAATGTAGCCCCACTGACGGTTTTAATACGATTTAATGATGACTCTTGATAGTGGCTTACTTTTTGGGCCACCATGTAGTTGCAGACGCCTCTGCTTCGCCGGGTCAGAAGCAGGCATTTTTTCCAATAATATTCATGCAGTGGCATTGAATACATGGTCAAAATATCACACCCAGGAGATTCTCCAAAGGCAGTGCCACTTACGCTGTAACATTGCAAGGAATTATGAACAATAATGAGTCAATAAATGTCGCGGAATAGCACGCACGCGAATGATTGCAATTGTTTGACAAGATGCTCCAGTTACGACGGCGTGTTTAAAAGTTATACGGTTGACATGGCGCCGTTAGTTCGACCTGCTCAACAACGTTCTTGGTCCAGACAACGAAAGCTATCATTGAGCACGGATCTGTGCTGCCATGAAGTTGCCACAACGCGCTCCCTCTTGACAGCGGCAGCAACTGACGCAACATGACGCGGAATCTTATCAGCTCAGCTCAGCACATGTAGTGCCCATACGCACTGCTGCTGTATTTGGCCACGAGTTGACAAGATGGCCCAAAGTGAACCCCTACTGAAAAATCGTATTAGAACATGCCAATAAAGCTAGATTTTTTAGTCAAATTTGAGTGCGACAGAAGCATCAGAATATAATGCGTTGGTACTAAATATTCTATGCGAGACCAAATTTGTGATGTCATCGTTTACTATGCTTGAATCTGCAATATCGGTAACTAAAAATTCTAAAATATTAATAGAAATCCCGAAAATGGGAGAAAATATTGGGATTTAAGAAAATTGTACATGAATTTCCATGGAAAAGTGGTCTAGCAGTGAACATTATTGCTTGCTAAGGCGAACTGATGTAAGAAGAAGCACTGACAGTATTAACATTTAAAAACTTATATTAAAGAACACTCAAAACAACTAATAAAATTAAAGTGCTTCTTCGAGTGACACTTTAACTTCGCGAAAAAATCTATTGTCATTGGCAGGTTTTAATATGATTTTATACGAGTTACAGACAATTAGTTAGGGGCTAACTTTTGCGGACCACCCTGTGGATGCCAATGACGCAATGTTAGATATGATCCAGAATCTCTAACGAAACGCTCATGCTATCACTAAAAGGAAGAACAGAAAGGTCGGCGGCGAGACATAGTCAAGTAAAGTAATTAGGACAGTATCGACAATTAGCAGATATTGAAATCATGAAATCATGGCAGCCTACACATGTAGCGTGACTCCGGAAAGATGAATACCGGAAGGACATCATCACAAAGGACTTGGAAGAAGATGCAATTGGACATGTATAGGCTTGGCACTGCAGACCATGCAGATGGCGGGTGCGGAGAGTAGATGCAGCCGTATTTCTGCAAAGTCATGACACAAGTAGATTGGCTTGTTTATGTAAAGAAACTGACAGACAGAGACAGCTACTACAGAGAAGACCATGAATCAGACGGGAAGACATCCTTGAACAGGACTTGAAGACGTGGGAACTATATCAGTTATCTGGCGGCAATAGTTGGGATGGGCGAGGTATAACTAAAGAAGAGACTTTTGATGACAGCAAAGACTTCGCTACTCAACGCTACATGATGATAACGTGCACGACGGTGTCAATGTTAGTGTGTCGATGTATATAGCGCATGCGGACATCTCCCACCCTGTTAAAAGATTAAAGCAAATTTCATAGCAATACATGTAGTAGTAGTAGTAGTAGTAGTAGACATAATTACACTGTGGTAGAGAATTGAATAAGTATAGGGATGCCTGTAGGCTGTATATGCCTACAGTTTCAAACTTTAAATCTCACTTTCAAACTTAATGACTATATATGCTGTGATGGTAGCTTGATGTATGCGTGAGACTGTACTGTTGAGTTTTTACTACTTTTTTGCTATTCTTTTTACTACTTCTGTACCTCGTGTACGACTTCATAATAAAATAAATAATACAACATCAAACTGTTAATGAAGAACGCGAGAGGCTGTTTGTCCTGGGGATAATTGTACGCAGGAGGATTTGTCCTCGAATTCGTACCCTATGGCGCTGAGTGACCCATGCATCGCTGTGCTGTGTAGACGCACGTCGGGTGGCATAAGCTGTTTCTTTTCGCACCGGCCACCGGCGCCGAGTCGCGCGCAAACCGAATGCATGGTCGTCGAGCGAACTCATTCTCGTCATTCCAGCAGCAGCGGAAATTGACGCCGAAGACAGACAGCGGGAGGGAGGGAGGAGGCGGCAGGAGGCGGGCACAGCATACCCGGCTTCCGCTCCGACGCAATTTACCACCAACAGCCCCAGCCTAAGCACCAGTAGCAGCGGCAGCGGCCATGCCAAGTAGAACTCGCGTCTCATATCCGTTGTCACAATAATCGTCACTCTTATCATTTGTCACATGCACCCCGGCGATGACATTCGCGCGCGCAAGATATTTCAGTCAACAACAAAACCGCCACTTACTGGGCTGTCCTTTCGATCTCGTTCTGTCTGTTTTTTTTATAAATTTTTACTTTCGCGTCTCGGCATTTCCGTCCAGATCGCGATAGTGTTTCCTTGCGCTATTTTGTAAACATTTGCGAACCAAACGACTAGTACACTTACTCAATTCACTTCTCTAACGTAGCTTCGCTTTGCGGAGATCTATTGTCACTCGATCATGCCCTTGCTATACTCTGAAATACATACCGACGCAATCGCGGCAGAAACAAAAATCGTAACAAAACATCATAGAACTGGTGGCGAATGATAAAAATTGGTTTGATAAGTCGGTTGTTGTCGCAAAGCACTGATTACTATGAAACCGTCGCAGAACTCTGTCGGGTTCACCTGAGTGTCGCCATATGACAGTTATACGACAATAAACTAAACGATTACGTCGGTATGTATTTCACAGACTATAGCAAGGACTTGAGTGACTATAGATCGCCGGAGAGCGAAGTTACATATAGAGAAGTGATTGAGTGAGCCAAAGGTACTAGTCGTGTGGTTCACAAATATTTACAAAGCAGCGCAGGGAAACACTATTTTCTGTCTTCTTTTATCAAGCAGTTGAACGCCAACGACAAACTGCCACCGGTCAACAGAAGAGCATCGACTTATCCGCTAAAAAGAAAAGGCATCCGTCCAGGCTTCCACGTCGACGACTCAGCACCATCATCATCGTTATCATGTTGACGTGTAATTGCCATCGTTTAGGCATGCACACTTTTTACGTTTCGCGTCAACAACTACGCATATGCATGACGAGATAGTATCACGTCACTGCTTCCGTCGTCAACACTGGTGCACAGTACAGTAGTAAAGTCAAAAGTCAAATAGGCAAGCTTTTAATAAAACATTGCGGTGTCAACTGCACCAACAGTTATACAAAATCAAAGTTTTAAAATTGCGATATGCAACATAATGATATACGATGAACTCAAATGCGTAAATACTGAGAATGCAAATTATGGAGATGTAGCAGCGCGTCTTCAATATACAGGGTGGCCCAAAAAAAGTAAGCCACCACCAATTTTTCAAAATATCGCATTAAAGATTGCCAACGAGATTAGATTTCGTCGTAAAGTTAAAGTATGAATCAAGCACTATAATACAATCCGTTAGTAATAAATATTCTGTGCGTGACCTACTTTTGTGACGTCATTAACAATGCCCGGCCCGCAAAGT